>OFOU01000450.1_pt1 | contig 34836 bp, 41 predicted proteins | sample 1542061 | NCBI WGS metagenome assembly OFOU01 (sample SAMN04209239, study PRJEB22552) | human gut metagenome | biome: gut; material: feces | host: Homo sapiens | place: USA: Oklahoma
TCTCTGACTTATCTTGTCAATAACTTTTTTAAAGTTTTGGAACCTTTTCAAGTTTGTGGCAAGTCTGTTAAGACAACTTTTATATCTTAACACCCAATTTAGTGATTGTCAATAGGGTTTTAGTAAATCTATTGACCTTTTTTAGATTGAACTTTTTTGAATCCTTGATACAATACCCATCCAACAACTACGCCAAGGGCATTCTGGCAGAAATTAGGAATTACTTCTGCGATTGAAGCTCCTGTTCCATACATAAATACCGAAGCAAGTGCATAGCCACCCACCATCACAACTGCTGCAATCAGAAGGCCCAGGATACGATAGTTCCCTTTAAAGCCAGCAAAATAACCTTGTGCACCATGAATTAATAAACTGATAAACATCCATTGCGGAGCAGATGATAGCAAATCTATCAAAAATGCAGATAGTCCTCCCACAATTGCCCCTTCTTTCTTCCCAAAATAAAAGGCTGTGAAGTAGATTCCTGCATCTACCAAAGTTAAAAGTCCTGTTGGAGTCGGAATTTTAGCTACGAATCCAAAGGTCACTGATAAAGCCGTTAAGATAGCTAATAATGTTAGCTCTTTTGTTTTCTTATTTTGCATATTGAACTACTCCAAATTCATTTGATTGTTTAATTGATTCATAAACAAAGGCTTTAGCATTTGCTACAGCTTCTGTTTCTGAACATCCTTTAACTAATTCACTAGCTATACTTGAAGCAAATGTACATCCTGCACCGGTATTGTTTTTATCCAACACAACTTCCTCAAACAATTTGTAATCTGCTCCATCATAAAAGACATCTATCGCTTTATTACCATCCAAGCGGTTTCCACCTTTGACAACGACAGTCTTAGCTCCTAATTCATTGAGATAGCTAGCCGCATGCTTCATATCATCAAGAGTCTTGACCTTTCTATCTATAAGCAGTTCGACTTCAGGTAAGTTCGGAGTGATAACCGTGATATAAGGGAAAAATTTAACCAATTCATCACGTAGTTGAGAAACTTCAACGTCATGAGTCTCCTTACATACTAAAACGGGATCCAAGACAATTGGAATATCAGAATGATTTTTAACAAAATCCAACGTTAATTCTGCAATCTCAACGTTAGGCAACAAACCAATTTTAATTGCTGAGAAGGGGACATATTTTAGTGAATCAAGTTGTTGTTTAAAAACATTAGCATCAACCGGAATGACCTCAAAACCATTCTCAGTCATAGCTGTTAGACAGGTAAGGGCCACAAATCCATGCTGTTTGTTTGTGGTAAATGTCGCTAAATCTGCATGAAGTCCACCACCACTAAAAATATCATTCCCCGAAATCGCTAAAATCAATTCATCACTCATATCTTATCTCCTTTAAATACAAACCATTACCAGCTGTCGTTGGTCCTGCAAGATTACGGTCACGACTTTCCAACACTGTCTTCACTTGTGAAACAGGCATGCGGCCATTGCCAATCTTTAACAAGGTACCCACCATATTTCTAACTTGCTTATAGAGAAAACCATTACCAGAAAAAGTAAAGATATAAAATCCAGTTTTCTCATCGATAGATACACTAGCTTGTGTAATTGTGCGTACTTTATTTTCTACAGAAGTTCCTGAAGCTGTGAAGCCTGTAAAATCATGTGTACCAACCAAATCCTTAGCAGCCTCCTGCATAGGAGCTAAACTCAAAGGATAAGGATAGTGGGTGGCATAATTACGCATCATGGGGTTCTTAGGTCTCCCTGCATCTACTAGAAACTCATAAGTTTTACTATGTTTGTTGTATCGTGCATGGAATTCCTCCGATACAAGTTCGATACTAACAACATCAATATCATCTGGACATTGCGTATCTAAACCAAAACGTAACTTCTCTGGATCCCGCTCCTGAGGCAAATCGAAGTGGATAACTTGTCCATAGGCATGAACACCTGCATCTGTACGACCCGCTCCATGAACGGTGACAGGTGTACCGCTATTTAACCGTAAGAGAGTCTTTTCAAGTTCTTCTTGAATGGAACGTGCATTTGGTTGTCTTTGAAAACCTGAGAAAAGTGTACCATCATAGGAAATTGTCGCTTTGTATCTAACCATAGAATTATCATATCAGATTTTTTTAAGGATAAAAAGTAGGTCAATCGCCAACTGACCCCATACAGTTTTTGGCGTAAAGAAAAAGACGCATCAAGCGTCCTTCCTTTATAAATCTTCTAAGGCATCCTTTACTTTATTGAAGAAACCTTTTTTCTGTGGTGCGATTTTTTCATCACCACTTGCTTTGGCGAATGCAAGGAGAGCTTCTTTTTGAGCATCATTTAGCTTCGTAGGAGTTACAATCTTAACTGTAACGTGTTGGTCTCCTTGTGAACCTCCTCGAAGACGTGGAGCACCCTTTCCTTTTAGACGGAAAGTTTTGCCTGTTTGAGTTCCTGCTGGGATGGTCATCTCAACATTTCCGTGAACCGTTGGTACTTCGACAGTGTCACCAAGGGCTGCTTGGACAAAGGAAATATTAAGTGTATAGTAAATTGTTGATCCATCACGCGTAAATTTATCGCTTGGATTAACATTGATGATTACAAAGAGGTCTCCATAAGGACCACCATTGAAACCAGCTTCACCTTGACCAGCAAGACGGATTTGTTGACCTGTTTCAACACCTGCTGGAATCTTGACAGATACTTTGTGGCTTTGTTTTTCATGTCCTGTTCCATGACAAGTTTGACATGGCTCTTTAATTTCTTGACCTGTTCCATGACAGACATCACAGGTTACTTGACGACGCATCATACCAAGTGGTGTTTGCGTATCAACATTGATAACCCCTTGACCATGACAGCGACCACAAGTTACAGGGCTTGTTCCAGGTTTTGCACCAGATCCTGAACATGTCTTACATGTCGCTTCACGATTATAGTGCACTTCTTTTTCGGCACCAAAAATCGCCTCTTCGAAGCTTAGGTTGACACGGTACTGAAGATCATCACCTTGACGTGGAGCATTTGGGTTACGAGTAGCACCACCACCAAAGAAGCTAGAGAAGATATCCTCAAAACCACCAAAACCTGCACCACCATCGAAGCCACCAAAGCCTCCTTGACCACCAAAACCATTCGCACCATCTGGTCCGTATTGGTCATAGGCTGCACGTTTTTGGTCGTCACTTAAAGTTTCGTAGGCCTCTTGGACCTCTTTATATTTTTCTTCCGCACCTGGTTCTTTATTAATGTCTGGGTGGTATTTTTTAGACATCTTACGATAGGCACGTTTGATTTCATCTTGAGAGGCATCCTTAGATACCCCAAGACGATCGTAATATTCGGTATTGTTCATACAAGATACTAAGAGCGAACAGAAAGCGACTGAAATTTAGGAAACCGACAAGAAATCCTGATTTCTTAGGAGGTTTATCTAATTTCCAAGCTTTCCGCTCGTGTTCAATTTCTCGAACACTCTTTGTTCCTTTCTATAATTTTTATGTAAATCTTTAGAGGGTGTTTTCTATACTTCGCTTCACTTGATCAAACTCTTCATCTGATAGAGTAAATAACAAATCCTCTTCAGAGTACTCGTTTTTTTCTTTAAAATAGTTGCCCGTATTTTCTGCCAACCCTAGACTTAGAATCACTTTCCTTGCAAACTCTTGATGTGCGAATCCTATAGCCGTAATGATCTGTTTATCTTGCACAACCACTTTCGGTTGGAAATTCTCACGAGGAAGAAATTCAAAATAGTCAAAGAAGTTTTGCCAAATTCCACCTGTAAATTTCGCGTCCTTCAACAAGCCTGCTTTGGCTAATAAAAGGGAGGCTGAAGAAATGGCTGCAATTAAGACATCTTGCTCACCAAGCTCCCTCAAAAACGATATCAATTTTTCATCCTGTAGAGCAGGTCCAATATTAACCATTCCTGGCAAAATCACACAAGAATACTCTTCTATACGGATTTGATCCAATGTTTTGGTCGGTTGACAGGGTAAGCCATCCTCAGATATAACTATCGAATGTTCTGAAGCCACATAATCAATTGTTACGTCAAAAGACAGGGCTAAAGTACTTGTTAAAGTGGTTATCTCATAAAGAGAAAAATTAGGATAAATGATACAAAGTACTTTTTTCATACGCAACATCCTCTATTTTACCGAAAAACAGAGGCTGGGTTGCAACCTCTGGATTTCTTTTTATCATTACGACGTTCAAAAACAAAGTCGATTATACTTTGTTTTTGAACTAGTGGGGCGTTTAGGCAAGTCGCCATAGCGATTGCCGTAGAATGACAATCACTTTAGTAATTAGTCATTCTTAACTACCTCGCTCTCCTGATTTTCAAGCTCGGGATAAAATAGTCCAGTGGACTATTTTATTTTTCCGTAAACTCTCCGTCTACAACGTCGTCGCCTGAATTATCTGCTGTTTGTGCACCTTCTGCTCCTGCTTGAGCTTGTTGTGCTGCTGCAGCTTGTTCGTAAAGTTTAACCGCAAGAGCTTGAGCTTTTTCGTTAAGAGCTTCCAATTTAGCTTTCATGTCATCAAGATTGCCTGATTCTTGAGCTTTCTTAAGGTCATCAAGGGCTGATTGAGCAGCATCACGTTCTGTGTCGAAGCCTTTACCTTCTGTTTCTTTGATTGTCTTTTCGGTTGCAAAGATAGCTTGGTCAACTTCGTTACGAAGATCTACTTCTTCTTTACGTTTTGCATCTGCTTCAGCATTTGCTTCAGCATCTTTCATCATCTTTTCAATTTCTTCGTCTGTCAAACCAGAGTTAGATTGGATGACAATTGTTTGTTCTTTTTGAGTTCCAAGATCTTTAGCTTTAACAGATACGATACCGTTCTTATCAATATCGAAAGTAACTTCGATTTGTGGGATACCACGAGGTGCAGCTGGGATATCAGTCAATTGGAAACGTCCAAGAGTCTTGTTATCTGCTGCCATTGGGCGTTCCCCTTGAAGAACGTGGATATCAACGGCTGGTTGGTTGTCTGCTGCAGTTGAGAAGACTTGTGACTTAGATGTTGGAATTGTAGTGTTGCGGTCGATGAGTTTTGTGAACACTCCACCCATTGTTTCGATACCAAGTGACAATGGAGTTACATCAAGAAGGACAACGTCTTTGACATCACCAGTAATAACACCACCTTGGATAGCAGCACCCATAGCAACTACTTCATCAGGGTTAACTGATTTATTTGGTTCTTTACCAGTTTCAGCTTTAACAGCTTCTACAACGGCAGGAATACGAGTTGAACCACCGACAAGGATGACTTCGTCAATATCTGACAAGCTCAAACCTGCATCTGAAAGGGCTTGACGAACTGGAGTTTTCGTACGTTCTACAAGATCACGAGTCAAATCATCGAATTTCGCACGAGTCAATGTCATTTCCAAGTGAAGAGGTCCAGCCTCACCAGCAGTGATGAATGGCAAGCTGATTTGTGTTGAAGTAACACCAGAAAGGTCTTTCTTAGCTTTTTCAGCTGCGTCTTTCAAACGTTGAAGAGCCATCTTGTCTGTTGACAAGTCGATTCCATTTTCTTTCTTGAATTCTTCAACCATGTGGTCGATGATTTTTTGGTCGAAGTCATCACCACCGAGTTTGTTATCCCCTGCAGTTGCCAATACGTCAAAGACACCGTCACCAAGTTCAAGGATAGATACGTCGAATGTACCTCCACCAAGGTCGAATACCAAGATTTTTTCTTCTTTATCAGTCTTATCCAAACCGTAAGCAAGGGCTGCTGCTGTTGGTTCGTTGACGATACGTTCTACTTCAAGACCAGCGATTTTACCAGCATCTTTTGTTGCTTGACGTTGCGCATCGTTGAAGTAAGCAGGAACTGTGATAACTGCTTTAGTTACTTTTTCACCAAGGTAATCTTCAGCATAACCTTTCAAATATTGAAGAATCATAGCTGAAATCTCTTGCGGTGTGTATTCTTTACCGTTTGCAGAAACTTTTTCAGAAGTACCCATCTTAGATTTGATAGAGATGATTGTATCTGGGTTTGTTACTGCTTGACGTTTTGCAGCGTCACCAACGATGATTTCACCATTTTTGAATGACACAACAGATGGAGTTGTGCGGTTACCTTCTGGGTTTGCGATAATTTTTGATTCAGTTCCTTCAAGAACTGCTACTGCTGAGTTTGTTGTACCTAAGTCAATACCAATGATTTTAGACATATGTTTTTCCCCTTTTTACTTAATTTCTATTTTGCTTTTTTATCTTTCATTCATAGTTTTCTGTCATTTCGGACAAGTTTTCAATTAATTATATACAACTACCATAGCTGGGCGTAAGACGCGTTCGTGGAGTTTATACCCTTTTTGGAAAACTTGTGCAATCGTATCTGCTGGATGTTCATCATCTGCAGGCATTGTTTGAATAGCCATGTGGAAGTTATGATCGAAATCACCATCTGCTGGAATTTCTTCAATCCCTTCCTCTTTAAGAGCATGCACTAAACTTTCTTGCACCATTTCCAAACCTTTTTTGACATCATCAGTCAAGCCCTCAACGGCAAGAGCGCGTTCAAGGTTATCAAGTGATGGCAAAATTGCTTTTGCCAAATCTTGGCTACGATACTTTTGCAATTGTTGACGTTCTTCATTAGAACGGCGCTGAATGTTTTGCATTTCTGCATGGGCACGAAGGTATTTGTTTTCAAATTCTTCGGCACGCGCTTGGGCTTCTTCAAGTTCAGAAGGTTCGCTTACTTCCTCTACAACTTCTTCAGTTGTCCCCGTAGCTTCCTCTTCTTTCACTTCTTCTTTTTTAATATCTTCAGTCAAGGCATACACCTCTTTCTATACTTTTTAAATGTTATATCTTAGCTAACTTCATAATGGTTACTATTGAGGTAACGGTAATAATCCGTCAACTTCATAACCAAAACTCTACTAATAACATTGACCAAACTAACCATGCGACGATAATCCATTTCAACTGGGCCAATCACATGCATGAGCGCCATCCCACGATAAGGAATCAGGAATTTATGACTCATAACTGTGACATTTGCAAGCGCTTCTTCAGTTGATTCTGCAACCGAAATCTTGGTCACTTCATCATCGGAGATAGCTGATCGAAGCTCAAGTGCCACATGTTGTGGATTGTCCAAAAATTGATAGGTTTTTAAGTCGGCATAGGTCAGTGATGCAACCTTACCTTCGATGAAAATCAATTCCTTAAAAAGTTGTGAAAAGATATAATCAAACAAATCTAGAACATTATCTGTTATCTTGAAATACTTTTGCACAATCTGAGGAATCTCAGTTCTCAATCGGTAATGGATATCTAAGACAGTGTTTCCCAAAAAACGTTCTTGAACAAGCTTATGAAGAATTTCCAAATCACTAGACAAGAAATTCTTTGGAATAGCAAACTGAACTGTCACAGGCTTAGATTCATCTAGAGTAAGAACCGCTAAAGCGTCGTGATTGGATAGATGAACAATGTCAAATCCAGTCAGACGTTGTCGTGTCGGTTCCACATCTTGAATCACTGCTGTGCATCCTGTCATTTCTGCCAGCAGCTTTGCCGCTGCATCCAAGATATCTTCAAGTTTAAAAGCTTCAAAGTCAAAAGCTTTAACCACTTGATAAACATCTTGTTCATCAATCGTATCAAGATTCAAAGAATTAGCGACAAAATACTGGAAACCTGCTCGGCTTGGCATACGCCCACTAGAAGTATGAGCTTTTTCAAGATAGCCCATTTTTTCTAGCTTGGCCATGTCATTACGAATAGTCGCTGAACTCGAATCAATTGATTCTTGTAATGCTTTAGAACCAACCGGTTCATGTGTACGAGTGAACATCTCAACTATCAAATTCAAAATAGTGTTTTGCCTTTGCGTAATCACGATGTCACCTCATTTCTATTCGTTAGCACTCTAATGCATCGACTGCTAACTTATGATTCTATTATACACCTAAACTTGAACATGTCAACCCAAAAAACCAAAAAATTAGCACTCTTTTTGAGAGAGTGCTAAAAATACATCTCAAGACCTAGAGAAGCAAAAAAGAGCACCTCCGAGGTGCTCTAATCTTATCGATCATATTTTGACAAATGATAGGTCTCAATAATAGATATGAGGTGTTTGGCGTAATCTGGATCACTGCTAAAACCCGCAGCTTGTAGTTTTTCTGCCGCAACTTTATAACTAGTCGTTCCTGCCACCTCTTTATAGGTTGACTCGCCCCACGTTCCTTGACGAAGTTCTTCTAAATAAGTCATCATAGAACTTGACCAATCCTTAAAAACTGCAAAATCCACCTTTTGGTATTGCCATTTCCCTTTACTGTAGATACTATCCTTTAAACGAATACGTTCTTGACCCGGCTGAGCTGCCAGACTGTAGATGTTATGGTATTTAACAGATAAAAGACTGCTACCATAATTCGACTCATATGCAGCTTGACTAAGGAGAATAGACGCAGGCACACCATAGTTTTTGGACATCTTTTGAGCTGTTGGAGCTAAGGTCTCAATAAACTCTTGCTGCGTGTAAGCAACCTTTACCGAACGAGCATTATCATCTGTAGAGACATGAAGAATCAAAGGTAAGACAATACCTAAAGCGAAAACAGCAACTAAGGTTATGAAGGCTTTTAGTTTAAAACGTCGTCTCACTTAGCTTTCTCCTTTAATAATGCCAAATATTCCTCCAAAGTAAGATTATGTTCAGTCATATACTCTGCTGACTCTTTACCAACATAGCGGAAATGCCAATCCTCGTAACCTACACCTGTTGACGATGTTTTACCATCTGGAAAACGAAGAACAAAGCCATATTTCGGCGCTAACTCTTTAACTTTAGCTACTGTATCTGGATCTGCTTCATTTAAGCTATCTACAGTACTCATATCAATCGCAAGACCCGTCTGGTGTTCACTCGCTCCTGGTGGTTGTGAATAGGTTTGAACCTTTTTCTCCGCCTGAGACTCCGTCAAACTTGGGTCAGCAGCCATTTCCTGCTGAACATAACTGTTATAAAGTTCTGTCTGATAAGCAACACTACGATAACCTGATATCAAGTGGTAACTTGGATCAATTTCTTGAGCAGCTGCTAAAAACTCCTTAACATTCTTAGCAATTCTCGCATCTACAGAAACACCATCGACATCAGCAATCTCAGGATTAAGTTCTTTAGACTTATTATCTCGATTTACCAAAAGCAATTGCCAGTCTTTAGGCGATACATCAGGTAGTCCCTTTGCATCCTTGCTTCGAGTCGCATCGGTAGCTTGTTTACTACTTTTTGTTATTGACGATCCACCGGTTTGTTGGACTGTACGACTGACACCAAATACTGAATAAAGTCCTGCTACAACTAAAAGAACTGCAATCAAGACACTACTGATAACCAAAAACCAGTTGGTCTGCTTTTTCGCCTGACGGCGACTTGGATAGTTATTTTTTACCATTTTCTTTTTCTATTATCTCTCGCCCAACCTGACGATAAGTCATATCGCCAAGTGCTTCTAATGTAAATTTACCATTTTCATAAGCAACAACAGTAACCGAACCGTTGTCCAATGAAGGATGCTCGACAGAAGGATCAATTAACCAAGCAAAGGTTGCAATGGTCATACCGTGACTAACAACGATAGCATTACCACCAGACCTCTCAAGATCCTCAGCAATAGCTGTAAACCCTTCTATAATACGTTTTCTGAGCACTTCCCAAGGCTCTGCCCAACCAGCCGTATCCACATCAAGGATACCTTGTGCAAGCTCAGGATAAGTTACCTCATGCAAATCCTTACCTTGAAAAGCATCTGTTCTCGGTAGCACACCGTAGAAAAGTTCACCGTCATAGCCACCATCTAAACTACCAAAACACCACTCACGAATACGTTTGTCACGTTTATAAGGAATAGTTTCTAAACCCGTCTCACGTAAAATGATATCCATAGTTTGAATCGTTCGACCTGAATCACTAGAATATGCAGCCTTGAAAGGGATACCTGCTGCTTTCAGACCTACCCCCAATTCACGAATACCTTCTTCACCGAACGGGGTCAAAGGGCTATCAGACCAACCTTGTGCACGACCAATGGTGTTAAACATCGTTTTGCCGTGTCTAGCAATATACAACTTAACCTTACTCATAGCGCCCCTTCTTTCCGTCATTTTTGAATTCATTATAGCACAAATCCCCTCGACTATCTAGCCAGCGAGACCATCAGAAAATGCCTTACCAATTGGCAAAGCATTTATCATCCGCTTAGTTTTTAAAGCTGTGAACAGGAGCCGGGATTTGACCACCACGCGCAATGAAATCAGCCGATGAAGCCTTGTTTACTTTCATTACTGGTGCATAACCAAGAAGACCTCCAAGTTCCAACATGTCACCTTCCTTACCATAAGGAATGATACGAACAGCTGTTGTTTTCTGGTTAATGACACCGATAGCTGCTTCATCAGCAATCATGGCCGCGATTGTTGTATCTGGCGTATCAGCAGGAATAGCAATCATGTCTAGACCAACAGAACAGATAGCTGTCATGGCTTCCAATTTTTCAAGGTTGATATGACCAGATTGAACCGCAGCAATCATACCTTCATCTTCAGAAACTGGAATAAAGGCACCTGACAAACCACCAACTTGGTTACATGCCATGATACCACCTTTTTTAACTTGGTCGTTAAGAAGAGCTAGAGCTGCAGTAGTACCATGCGTACCAACAACTTCAAGACCCATCGCTTCAAGTACACGGGCTACTGAATCACCAACTGCTGGTGTTGGCGCAAGAGACAAATCTACAATACCAAACTCGACACCAAGACGTTCGCTGGCCATTTGACCAACTAACTGACCAACACGTGTGATTTTGAAGGCGGTCTTCTTAACTGTTTCAGCTAGAACATCAAAACTTTCGCCTGGAACTTTCTCAACTGCACGTTGCACAACACCTGGACCTGAAACCCCAACATTGATTACAACATCAGCCTCACCAACACCGTGGAAGGCACCTGCCATAAATGGATTATCTTCAACCGCATTAGCAAAGACCACCAATTTACCTGGGCCCATTGGATCTGCCTCAGAAGCCTCTTTGATGATACGTCCCATGTCACGTACTGCTGTCATGTTAATACCGGTCTTTGTTGAACCAATGTTGACAGACGAACAGACAAAATCAGTATCTGCAAGCGCACGTGGAATAGAATTGATAAGAATCTCATCACCTTTTTGGTAACCCTTTTGAACGAGCGCAGAGAAACCACCAATAAAGTTAACGCCGATTTCCTTAGCTGCTCGGTCAAGCGCCTTCGCAAAAGGTACATAGTCTGTAGCATCTGTTGCCGCACCGATGATTGAAATCGGAGTAACAGATACACGTTTATTAACAATCGGAATACCAAGTTCAGCCGCAATCTCGTCGCCAACAGTTACCAAATCCTTAGCCTTAGATACAATCTTGTTATATACTTTTTCCGCTGCCTTATCGATATCTGAATCGATACAGTCTAGGAGTGAGATTCCCATGGTAATGGTACGAACATCAAAATTCTGTTCCTCAATCATGGCAATGGTTTCTGTGACCTGTTTAATATCCATTTTAAGCTACTCCTATCTTACAAGTTGTGCATCGCATCAAAAATCGCTGAACTTTGGATGTTGATTTTAACGTTCAATGACTCACCAAAGGCTTCCAATTCAGCACGTAGGTGTGTAAAATCTTTCTTATCTTCCGATGATACAACCGCCATCATGGTAAAGAATTCATCAAGGACTGTTTGAGTAATATCATCAATATTCAAACCAAGTTCTGCAACCTTAGTCGCAACACCTGCAACAATACCCGCTTTATCCTTACCTACAACTGTAATAATTGCTTTCATGAGAAGCCTCCATCATTTTATTTTGTATAATTTTAGCATATTTTGATTAAAAATGCTATTTTTTATGAAAATTGCCTCTTTTTTCTTGAAAAAGACGAATGTTTCAGCAATATTTAATCATTATCGTTTATGAAAAATCCTCTCTTTGACCTAACTACTTGTGGATAAACTTGTTCACAACCTAAATAGTTTCCTTCTTTTAAAACCTTGAAAAATCAATATTCAACACAGTTGACAGACTTATCCACAGTTGTGGATAAGTCTGTGGGTAACTTGTCGATAAACAAAAAATACCGCCAAATTTAGGCGATATCTTAGCTTTATTTCCATTTTAAATTAACATGGGCATTCATTTCTTTATAGGCAGTATCGATACGTTCTTTGGTCTCTTCATCTAGTTTATTTCTATATTTACCACCTTTAATGAAATCCTCTAAAATATAAGTTTGGTAAGTATACAAAGGATACCCCTCTGGCGAAGTTGTTCCTTTAGGCGTACGGTTAACCCAAGTCGGATGTGCTTGAGCCGTCTTAATCGTGGTTTGACCATTCTTTTTCTCAAGGGTCACATCCATTAAGACACCTCTCTCTGTCCACTCTGCACTATCCACACCATCCATAGTCTCTATGCGCTGGTTAGAGATAAAATTCCCCATTGAGTAAATAATAAGTTTTTGCTGCCCATCCTTTTTAACCACCTCTGAAGGCTCAACCACATGAGGATGACCTCCAAAGATAATATCGGCACCCCAATCAATCATCTTATGATAGAGTTTAACCTGTTCATCTGTCGGTTCCAAACGATACTCAACACCCATCTGAGGCATGATAACCGTGATATCTGCTTCTTTTTCTGCACGCTGAATCTCAGCTTTCATACGTTTTTCATCCAAATTCGATAAGTGGTCTGCAACCTCTTTATCCGTTAAGTTCGACTCTAGGCCATTGTAACCATAAGCATAGGAAAGTATTGCAACCTTGATACCATTAACATTCTTGATGAGGAGTGGTGCCTTATTACGCACCGGCTTTTCATAAACACCAACAGGATCAATTCCTACTTTTTTAAAAGCATCAGCTGTTGTAAAAGCTCCCTCTAAACCAGAATCCAAGATATGATTATGAGCCAAATCCATAACATCATAGCCAGCATCCTTAATAGCTGCGGTCACTGATTGAGGAGCATTAAACAGAGGATAGCCTGACAAAGGATAGTCAGGATTGATAGTTCCCTCAAAATCACCCAAAACCAAATCAGCCTGCTTTAACCACGGCTTCACATAAGTAAAATTCTCCGTGAAATCATAGCTACCATCTGCCTGCAGGGCACTCATATAGAGACCGTCATGATAGAGCAAATCCCCATTAGCCATGATACGTGCTGTCTGTACCTGGTTCGAGGCACTCTTTTGCTGTTCGTTCTTACTATGAACAATTAAAATCTCAAGAAAAAGCAAACCTAAGACAAGAGCAATTAACCCCATCAAAATCTTATTAGTCATCGCATTGTCACGCTTTTTAGCCTGGCTCTGTTTCATAATACTCTCCTTTTTCATACTTCTAGTGTACCAAAAAAACTTATCCATTGATGATAAAAAAGATTAATAAACGGTTACATCTCAATTCCACGACGATTGAAAAGGTCAGTTTTCTTAGACAAGATAAAAACTCTACTTCATACTGAAGTAGAGTTCTGTTAATGATTAACGTGTTGGTGTGTATTCCAAATCTTTACCATGTTTAGCTACAAAATCAGACATTTCAGAATCTGGAATTTGACGCAAGTAGAGATTGGCACGAATCGTTTCATCTTCCTCACGACAAGTAGAAAGAACGAGGTATTTATCTGAAGCACTAACCTTCAAATCCTTGTTTTTAACACTTGCTTGATCATAGATAATATCCAACTGTTGTTTAAAGTCTTTATCGCTTTCAAATGATGTACGATAGAAAGCTGTGTCTTCAGGCACAATTACCATAGCAAGCGCTTCATAATAATACTTACGTTGAGGCGTCTCAATAACAACATATTTGTGTTTGTCAAAGAATGACTGATCACTATAGTAGTTAACATCGTTGAACATACGACTATCAGCAACCTTACTTCCTCGAGCATGACCGAAGAGCCAAGTCAAACGATCGCTAAAATCTTTCTTATTGTCTGTATCCATGAAGACCGTTCCCAAATATGGAACGTTTCCTCCATCAAATGTTTTATCTAAGTAGGTTGAATTGTCCGTTGTTTGAACAACTGGCTCATCCAATTTAGTCCCTGGTGCATAGACATAAGCTATAGTATCAGGGTTTGTCGCCTCAAGACCATCAAATTTATTTTTGAGGTAGGCTTTCTCCTCATCTGAAACTTTATAAGTGTTTGCTTTTTTAGTCGTTAAAACACTCTTAACACCATTAGAGGATGATGCTGTTGGTGACATAAACTGGAAGCCAAGGAAGATAGCCAAAGCAGCAATGACTAAGGCCGAAATCCCAGCAATCAGTTTTTTGCGAGATCCAGTAGATTTACGATTATGATTACTCATGAAATGTCAAATCCTTTTCTTTATCCATAGAAAAATATCACCGAAGCCCTAGCCCCAGTGATATTCTTTTTAGCAATAGCAGTTAATTATTTAACAGCTGCTGTGTTTGGAAGAGCTTTAGCGTCAGCTTTTGCTGCTGCTGGAGCTTTTTGTTCTGCAGCTTTAACAGCTTTAGCTTCTTCTTTAGCGTCTTTGTTAGCGTTAGCTTTATCAGTAACTACAAATTCGTCTTTGATGATGTTTCCGTTAGCATCACGTTTTGGTTCGATGTGTTCACCAGCATCTTCAAATTTTTGTTTAGTTGAATCTGCATCAACGTTGTTAAGACCATCTTTAGCAGCTTGAGTAAGACCATCAGTCTCGTTTGAGAAGAAGTCTTTACCAGTTACTTCTGTTTTGTTATCAAGGTTTCCTGTGTGAACGTTACCTTCGTTGTTAGCGAATGCAGGAGCTGCTGCGGCGAATACTGCAAGAACTGCAGCTGATGTAAGCAATACTTTTTTCATAATTGTTTCTCCTCTAATGGATTATTATATATTTAGTATCAGGACCTCCCTGACATCTATAGATTATAACACTATTTAGAGATATGTCAACAATTTTTAAAAACTTTTTTAAATTTTTAATATATCCTACAATTCCTACAAACAAAGGGGGTTTGAGGTGTGTTACCAAATAGTAATAATTAATCATTTTTAATTTTAATGTTATTTTAGGTAATTTATTATGTCCTCTGCTAAGTTTAAATACAAATACAAATCATATATAAAAGCATAATTTGTAAAATATACATTCATTATTATGTGCAGTTTTTTGACTAAAAATCAAAAGATATTTAATAGACGTATAAAAGCCTTTACTGATAATATGTTTGAAGTATATAACAATATTATCTTTCAAATAAATGTATTCATGCACTTTTAGCGTTTTTGTATGACAACTACATAATATACAGGACCTCAAACCTGAATAAATTAGAGAAACATTAGCGTTTTTGAGAGCATTTCCGCCTAAAAAGTTCTATTATTGGGTTAAAATGCTTGAAAAATAAACTATTATCTTATTTTTGAAAGCGTTTTAATTAAGATGTAGTCAAAAATAACTCCTTTGAAAATACTCTTTCTTATCAATACCTCGTCTCAGAATAACAAGTTTCCAAAAACTGATACACAAATCAATTGGATTGTTTTACTTCTCTTATTTCAGACGAAATAGTTCTTCCACTTGTTTATTTAAGACTTGTGCTATTTTTAAAGCCATTTCCAACGAAGGGTTGTAGCGGTTATTTTCCAAGTGAACAATCGTTTCTCTCCGTATTCCTACTTGATCTGCTAAATCTTGTTGAGTCATACCATAAGCTTCCCTTACTTCTTTCAAGTTAGTCTTTATTTTACTTTCTTTCGCCATATCTCATCCCCTTTTTTCAGTGATAAAGTAAGTAATGGCAAATAATAAGAGTAAAAAAGCCACCAAAATATAAAGAAATCCAGCATTTAAAACAAAAACTTTGCAGACGGCTATCAATGTTGCAATTCCCAATAATATAAAGATTGCTATTGTAAACAAAATGGAAGAGGACTTTGCAATATTTCTATAGAATCGTTCATCAGGTTCTTCATTAATTCTCTTGAATAAGAAGTAAAACATTAATAACAATTGAACACTTAATCCAATTCCTAACATTATATTCTTAATCAAAGAACCAGGAGTTAGAAGCCAAACTCCAATAGTATAGATTGAGGACGAGAGAAATACAAGCACTGTATATAATTTTGCAGTAATCCCAAACATTTTTTTCTCTTTCTTTTGATAGGTTGATTTTGAGAGGACCGATAGCATCGTACAAACCAAATACGAAGGAAGCCAAGCCGTCGTCATAATAGCACCTTTCGCTAGAATCGGTAGGTGATTCCCCAGCAATAATACTAAACATACAACAATAAGCACGCTAGCGATATAAAGGATTATCTTTAAGTTCTTCGACATTTTCATTTTAGTCACCTCTTTTTAGTATGTTATAAATATATCACACCCTGTCTGTTATAAATATATCACATTGTTATAAGAATTTCAAGATGAAGACAAAACACAAATAACATTTAAGTCATTTTTTTCAGAATCCCTTACCAAAAGGCAGCCATAAAGCAAAGCTTTGATGAGCTTAAAACGTTGATTTAATCGTATTGATTAACGTTTTGAGTGCAGTGGTTGCCATCCAATCAAACGTCGCTTCGCTTATTTTCTTGGGGCAACTATGCATAGCATATCTCTATGCGACTAAAGTCGCTAGAGTTATCCTAATTGCGCACCGCTAATTCTCATACAAAAAAACACCTTGCAAGTTGCAAAGTGTTTTCGTTTGTACTCTGCTGTCCAGTAACGAATTAACGTTTTGAGAACTGGCTAGCTTTACGAGCTTTCTTAAGACCTGGTTTGAACTGCCTAAATCTCTATAGTCTTCAGAATACCATTTCTTTTTGATTTTCTACCAGTACATAGCTAACAAATTTTCATCTATTTTTAGAGTATTTTATCTAAATAGGGCAAACTCTTCCTATTATAATATATAAATCGAGTCAAAATATCCAAGTTTGCCCTATTGTTTAAAATGATAATCTTATAAATTTAGTAATCTTTTAGTATTATCACTTGACAAATACCTTTATTAGTTTTAATATGATAGTATCAACTTGATATTAATTATAGGATGAAACTTAAATGACCGAACTAGAACTTTATAGAAGCTTGTCGCGAAATAATAATCTGAGCAAATCTGAAATGAATGTTGTTATTTTTTGCTATGAATCGGAGCATACTTCTAAAGAGATTGGTGCTCACCTTGGTTGGCAATCTCCTAATGTTGCTAGATTATTAATAGCTATGTTTAATAAAGGTATGCTCAATAGACATCAGCTAGAAGATAAAAAAACTTATGTTTATAGAACTAATGTTTCCAGTCCTGTACTTGGAATAAAATAATAATGATAGTAATACTATCATATTATTTTATTCCTTTGACTATCAAGTATATAGTATTTCATTGATAGTTTGGAGGTGTTATAAAAAATAGAATTACTATTGATTAATAAATTATAAAAGGAGACTTTATGCTAAAAATAATACAAATAAATTTTAACGATTATTGTTCTGCTCAAAATAACACTACTAATATTCTAAAACTATTGAATCATGACTTTGATATTATCTCAATATCAGAGATTTGGAATTACAACCTTTCTAAACTTCAGCATACGGAAAACTATAAATTATTTAGTCCATTAGCTTTAAAAAATATTTCTTTTAAGCAAATCACAACAGCTTTGCTTATTAAAAAATCAATAGTAAAAAAATATAGTCTTAAACAGTCCCAACCTTTTCTTTCTGAGAATCCCCTTCAATATAGAAATTGTTACTTAACAGGTTCTAATATTGAAATTTGCTCAGTATATATCCCTACTGGTTCACCTAATCAATGGAACAAAGAAATTGCTCTGGAAAAAATTACTAATTTCTTTTCAAGTAACAAAGTAAAAATACTACTGGGGGATACAAACTGTGATGCAGAAAGATTCTTTTACGATTATCAGGAAGATTTTTCTTCACAATATAATTGGGACAGCCTTCGTACTAAATGGAAAAATGTAGTCAATAAATACTCCGCTTGGAATATTGCAGAGATATCCAAAGGAAGTAAAATTACACTACCTAAATGCGGAACTCATATTGATCACATTTTGACAAATCAACAAGTTATAGAAGCAATACATGAAAATTTTATTGAATCAGACCATAAGGCTGTAATAGCTAAGGTTTTAATAGAGGAGTAACCAATATGGCACAAATAGGTTTTATGAACAATCCTCATATTTTATTAATTCAAACTAATAAAGAAAATATCATTGCGGAAGATATTATTTTGGACTATTCAGATACAGACATCGTTTTCCCAGTGCTAGATGAACACATAGCAAAAGGACAAGAATTTGAATTCATTTTTGGTCATGATATTCTCGTTATTGCTGATCCACGTCACACACTTCATGGAAAAAATATAGAGGCATTTTTTAATGATGAAATGATTCCCATTTCTAGTTATGGAGACTGGTTCGCTTGTTTTGGAATCATCAAAAAAGAAGATGAAACTTTTATCGTAGGAGATATTAATTTGAAAAATCACCTTGATTTAAGGAAACATCTTAGTATTAGAGACGGAGAGTCACTGATGCCCATTGAGTTTAAACTTGAATAACAAAATGAAGTCAGTTGAACGACGGCATCCTAGGATAAAACACGCTACACCTCACAAGCAACATACTGTTGCTACACTCGCAAAACAAGCTGGGGTTCCACTAGAAGCAATTTCTGAAACCTTAACTCATAGTGACAAAGAAATTACAAAGACTTATGTTAATACTAAAGATGTAGTAAATCAAACTGTTGGTGAAATTGCATTTAGGAATCTTAAAAATTAGGTCAGGGAAATTTCAGGGAAACTATAGATTTTTTGATAAAAAAAGGCACCCAAGAGATAACTCTTGAATGTCTTGAAAGGGTGATATAATCGTATTGATTAACGTTTTGAGTGCAGTGGTTGCCACCCAATCAAACATAGCTTCGCTTGTTTTCTTGGGGCAACTGTGCATAGCATATCTCTATGCGACTAAAGTCGCTAGAGCTATCCTAATTGCGCACCGCTAATTCTCATACAAAAAAACACCTTGCAAGTTGCAAAGTGTTTTCGTTTGTACTCTGCTGTCCAGTAACGAATTAACGTTTTGAGAACTGGCTAGCTTTACGAGCTTTCTTAAGACCTGGTTTGAACAACTTTTGTTTGACTAAATTTCTGAAGCCTTTAATATCAAACATTTCCACAATTTTTTGGAAACACTATTTCAATCTATTTCAACTAATTTCGTCTGAATGGTGTGAATTTTACCCTAAAATCATTGAATTGAGCTAAATTATACTCAAAAGTTCACACCTTTTGTAAGATGTTCTTAATTGCATAAATGAACAATATATGCAATTAAGAAAATATAATGAAATACCGATTTGAATTTTACATACGTCCAAATGGACGGACTGAGTTTGTCGAATTTTTACAAAGTATACCAGCAAAGGACAAGCAAAAACTCCTTGCTACTATTAGTGTAATTCAAGAGCAAGGCTTACTAGTGGCTCAACATATGGAGTGGGTTAAAAAGTTAGATAGTGATATTTTTAAAATTAGTTCTAAGATATCAAGTAACATTCAGCGTGCCCTTTATTTTCATATTGTTGATGACCACTTTATCATTACGCATGGATTTACTAAGAAAACGCAAAAGACCCCTACTACTGAAATCCAGCACGCTAAAGCTTTGAAAAAAGAATTTGAGGAGAACAACAATGACAACCATTAAATTTGACGATTTTTTGAATGAAGAATTGAAAAACGATGACTTCAAATTTGGCTATCTGGCTGAAAAAGCTATCTTAGAAAGCTCCATTGCTGTCTATAACGCACGCCAAAAGGCGGGGCTTAGCCAACGTGAACTCGCTGACCTCTCACATGTTCCACAATCTACCATCGCACGTATTGAGCGCGGCAACAATACGAGTATCGAAACCATGAGCAAAATCGCATTTGCTCTTAATAAACATCTTACTATTCACATTGGTTAATGTTTAAATCCAGCTAAAAAGCCCTATCAGGGGCTTTTTATTGCACATTTAGAGAACAATCATAATCATTGATTTAATATCGTTATTTATCACGGCTACTTTTTTATAAAGAGTTACTTACTTTTTATTTCACAGAACCCTTAACTAATGCGGAGATAGAGCTTGTTTACCTACAACTCAGAAGTCCATAAAATACCCTAATTGCTCAGCTTTGTAGATAGCCTCTTGCTTATTATTTACTAGAAGTTTTGAATAGATATGGTTCAAATGATTAAATACTGTTCTCCTACTAATTTGTAACGTTTCCTCTATATCTTTAACAGAGAGACCTTTCTTACTCAAATTTAAGATTACTATTTCTCGGTCAGTTAAAGCTTCAACATAATCCTGAGATTCAATTTGTTCAAAATACTTTTTCCCAGAATCCACTTTCTTTAAGATAGAGATGAGTTGTTTAGGGTCTATATTTTTATCTACAAAACCGTATGCCCCTATTGTTTTTGCTCTCTCTTCATAGATTGACTTAACATATCCTGTCAGCATAACAACTTTCAAGTTAGGAGTAGACTGTATGAGTTCCTCCGCTATCTCCAATCCATTCTCTTTAGAAATATTTGTTAGATTAATATCAAGTAATATAATATCGTATTTAGATAAATCAATCGTCACATCGTTAAAATTAGAAGTAACTGTATCTATAACATCTACCTCATCATACTGTTGGCATAACAGTTGGATACTCTTTGCAAATAGTTTATGGTCATCAATTAATAAAATCTTCATAGCACAATTTCCAATCTATGGGAAGTAATATTCTGATATTGTATTGTTTATTATCTATTTGTAGCTCCATATCTCCATCAAAAGCTACTAGTGTTTCTTGAAATGATTTCAAACCTCTGCCATAATTTATAGATTGAACTTTTTCCACCACCTGATTGCTCTCCTCTATGATAATAATATCAGATTGAACCTTTAAAGATAAATGAATATCTTTACTGACTCCATATTTTATAGCATTATTAATTAATTCTTTTATAAACCTGTAAACAATATCTCCATATGGAGGTGGGATTATTGTACTACTCGAACAGTTGAAATACAACAACTTATTACTTTTCCTCCTTTTAACAATATCATCAAAAAGAGACTGTATGTTTTCTTTCATTGTTCGATTAGAAGGAACTATTGGGTGATAAGTATCAATTTCATCCCTGATACCAGAAACTAGATCATTCAACCCATTAACAATAAAACCATGTGTTATATCACTATTTTCTAAAGAGAGTAAGTTTTTTATCGCTATGACATTTTGCAAGACATCATCATGCAAATAATTTGAGAACTCCACTCTCATGTTTTCCTCCGATTTCATAAAATAGTTCAATCTTCTATTTTCATAGTCAAAATTTTGCTTAAAGTTTTCTAAATAACAAAAGATACAAGAAATTACCACTAGACAAAAAAACGTGCTTGCATCAACAACTATAAAAAATAGTAAAAAATCTTTAACTAGTACCTTTATAAGTATTACCCAACAAATGATAAGAAGTAGAAATAAAAGTTCTATACGAGTTTTGTAATTACCTAACCATCTTCGAGTAACTAGACTAAATTTATCATGTATGACCTTAAAATAGTATATTGTACTCATTATAAGGGGAAACAGATACCACCCCAAATTATTAAAGGCTTGATTAACATCTAGCATCTCTCCATAAAATTCACTACCAAGTATTGCTAGCAAAAGCAAAGAAAATAATATCAATGAACGTCTTACAACTGATATTTGTTGCCTAAAATACCTATAATATAGCACTATAACCAATAATGGATAAAGGTGTAAAATAGTAAAAACAACTAAGAATAAGAAATTAAATAAAGTTCTATTAACTAAAAGGCTAATTATAGAAACAAAAATGATCATTAATAAGCTCTTGTCTAGCTTATCTTTAAACTGTTTCTGCCCATATAATATTAAATCAGTAATCTCAACGGTATAACAATAGAGCAATATAATTTGCAGACCACTACTAAAAAAGAGAGGAGTTTCCCTTGATAGCACAGATACCAAGTATTGCCAAATTGTTAAGAAAACGATAGAAATAATTTTTTTAAAAATCCCATCTTGTTTTTGGCGTAATATTGCTGCCAGCCAAATAAAACCTGTATCAATAAGAGTCATTACAAGAGCTACTTTTTCAGAGAAAAGAAGAGACAAGTTTTCTCGATTATAGACCAAAATCAAAAAGGCTATTAATTGTTGTAACAAGATTATTGTGATCCCCAAAAATTTACTCTTTGCTATTTTTTCTATTCTCATCATATTATTTACTAAATCGTTAAAGTTAAAAAGTTTTTAGAATTAATTGTTTATTATTGATTTCACTGACCGCAATGTCAATAAATAAAATGTGCCATATATTATCAAAAAGAAAAACAGAAAAAGCAACAAAGATAGCATTATAATATTGCCTGCAACCAATGTATCCATAAATAAATATTTATAGAAAATAAGCAACATACTACCATTTATTATCCCAATTAATACAGGAATAAGGAAAAGTATACCTATTTCATATCCGACAATCCGATTAATCATTTTTTTACTATAACCTAACTTACTCAGATAGCTATATTCTTCTTTATTTTCCATGATTTCTATAAGGCTTGTAAAGTATAGAATACTACCTGTACAAATAATAAAGAGTATGGATAGGAAGGTTATAAAGATATAAGTCGCAATATTAGCAGTCTTTACTGTGTGTTCCCTACTATAACTACTGATAACATCAGGAACCGTACTAAACTGATTGTAAAATGTTTCACTTGACCTAATTGAATCTCCATTAAAAGTCCTAATTGTCATTTTTTTCTCTGGAAAACGAGAACTAAGCTCAGCATATAATTTATCAGAAACCACCAGAGTCGTGACACTTGTAGAAAAACTAAAAACATTATTCGTTGATACTTGTTTTACAGTAACATCGTATGCATTTTCCAAATTAAAGGTTTTCCCTAGGCTAATTTCTGTTGGAAAATAATTTATTAACAATGGTAGTGACTCACTACCTTCAATAGAATTTTTTCTTCCTTGAGCTTTCATTAACTCTTTATAATCACTGTAATTAATTATATCAAAATAAGGAATTGTTTGCCCAGATTCTGTGATAGTCACTTCTGGGTTAGTGTTCAATCTCAATAGGTTAATATCAACTAAACTCACTTGCCCATTCTCTAAAATATTTGTAACATTGACTTGACCATTTTCTGATTCAACATTATATTCTATCGCAGATGGAGTCAATCTTTCTATTCCATTAAGAGAATAAGCATAAAGCATTACCATAATTCCAGTAACTGAAACGGTTAGTGTTAAAAGCCCCCCCAAGACTGTTAATAATTTATTTTTTGTCGCAATACGATAGTTAAATTTAGGATAGATAATATTAGAGAGAGGACGATATAACCTTTTTTTCTTTTCTTTTAAGAAAGAAATTACAAAAGTCAATCCATATCTGATTGTAAAAATTGAGCCTAAAATAACTAAGATAATTATCAAAAGAGAAATTGGTACCATCCCTACGCTTAATAGCATCTTTCGTGTGGATGAAAACACTGTCGTCAAACATAAAACATATGACAATAGCAATGCGGTAATAGCAATAATAGCTCTGACTTTTCTTATCCTGATTTTTTTCTCAGCCTTTTTTGAGAAATTAACAAATTCAATCAATGACTGTTTAGCAATAATAATTCCATTTGTGATGAAATTAATCAGAAAAACTACGACTAATATTCCTAAAGACTCTATAATCTCTTTAACTGTAATAAACCACTGAACTTCCATTGTTAAATCCAATAGATGAGTAATTACCAGTACAGCTAAAAAATATAAAGTAGGTCCTAGCAATAAACTTACCAAGTAACTCAGAACTAGAATAACAAGATTTTCTAAAGTTAGTAATTTTGTTAATTCTCTTTTTGAAAACCCTAGTATTGCTAAGACTCCAAGGTCTTGACTGCGTTTTTTTACAAAGAAATTATTGAAGTAGATTAAGAATACCACCAAAAATACAATCAAAAATAACAATGAACCATTAGCGATAACTAGAGCTTGACCACTATCCTCAATTTTTTCTGCGATGATTTTATCTGAAATAAAATTTAAAAAAGCTATAAAAATACTTAATAAACCGATCGTAGCTAGAAAATAGATACGATATAACGGAAAATTCTTTTTAATGTTAGATTTTGTAATTGACCAAATCATATTACTCTCCTCTATCGGATAAAGCTTGACTAATTACATCGTAAAACGACTCTCCACAATCTTTTTTATCAATCTCCATGTGAAGTTTCCCATCTTTGAGGAGTATAACTCTGTCGGCATAAGAAGCTGATAAAACATCATGAGTAACCATTAGAATAGTTACCTTTTCCGTTTTATTGATTTCACTCAAAATCATCATTGTTTCCTCAGAAGATTTCAAGTCAAGTGCTCCTGTTGGTTCGTCAGCAAAAATAATTTCTGGGTCTTTAATGATTGCTCTGATAATACTGACCCTCTGTCTTTGACCTCCAGAAAGTTGATAAGGGTATTTTTTCAACTGCTCATATAAATTAAATCTTTTTGCATAGCTATTTATCAAATCATCAATCTTTGAAGAATCAACATTTTTTAGAGACAAAGCAACAGAAATATTCTCCCTAATGGTTAGACTGTCTAACAGCATATAATCTTGAAAAACAAAACCAATATCATTTTTTCTAAAATTAGTTGCCTCCTTATCAGAGAATGTGCTAATCTCTTTATCCGCACAATAAATATTCCCACTATCAATTTTATCAATAATTGAAGTAACATTTAAAAGCGTCGTTTTTCCACTACCGCTACGCCCCATGACAGCTACAAATTCTCCTTTTTCCACAATCAAATTGATATGGTCTAGAGCATAATTCAGTTGATTGGGATATTTTTTGCAAACATCTTTTAATACTAATTGTTTCATTTTACCTCTTCCTCCTGATATTTATTCATATATGAGTCATATAAGTCACAATAATACTTATTATTTTTGTACAAACAATAATGGTTTCTATAGTCAATAATTTTGCCATTATCCATTATTAAAATCTTATCAGCTTTTTCAACTGTATTAAGTCTGTGGGTAACCAAAACCCTCGTACAATGTAAAGCCTCAACATTTTTTTGGATTATTCTTTCAGTTTTTACATCTAAAGCTGATGTAGGTTCGTCAAGAACTAAGATTCTAGGGGTGGTTACAAGTTCTCTTGCTAAAGAAATCCGTTGTTTTTGACCTCCAGATATTGATGGATTATCTCGGAAACGCTCTTATTGTAACCAATACATCTTTATTTTTAGTGAGTAAAAAGTGCAAATATTGTTTTTTTATTAATATTTTTAAAATGTAAAATATCGCTTTATAAAAAGCAATCTCTCATATGATAAATAAATTTCATTCTTTGTAGCTATTTTACAATCCAATACCTCCTTATTATAAATTAGTCCCTTATCAGAAATAGTTTACTTTATTTGCTTAATTATGTAATGAGTATTTAGCGTAAAACTCAACATATGGTGAAAAACAATTAAAAAAGTCTTGGCAAAAATTGCTAAGACTCAAATAACTATTTTTATAAATCCGTATTTTCAAATCGAATAGCATCAAGTTCTTTGTCTGATTGGTTTTTATATAACGCAATCAGATTGTCGATTTTCTTCTGAATATCTTTTTCATATTTTAGAGTAATGAGGTCTATTTTATCCTCGTCAGACATAGTATTGTTACTTTCCAATTCCAATTCTTGATTGAGTTGCTCTTTCATATAAGTTTTTTGTTCTACCTCTCGCTGAAATTTTGAGTAATAAAAAAGACTTTGTAACAGCAATTCTTCCTCTGTCATACGAGCATACTGAAAATCATTTGGAACATCTCGTATTTGAATGAATTTCAATATATGCTTAATATCAATGTTTCCCCACGTTTTCAGAAAGAAATATTTCATCTAATTTGAGTAACTTTCAATTGAGTGGTGTGAATTTTACCCTAAAAATACACGAATTGAGCTAGATTTTACCAAAAAGTTCACACCACTATTTAGATGATTTTTTATTTTGCCTATTTTTACCTATGGTCTTACCCACGACAAAAATTATAGAGCCAAAAAACCCTAGTCACACATTTGAACTAGGGTTTTACGTTGCTTTGATTAACAAGGTTACCAAATCTTTCAGAATTACATTTTCTATTTTATAGAAAAATATTAATAATAAATTATGTAAATTCAATCTAATTTCTATAAGTTTGCTCCCATTTTTTCATTTCTTCAACGATACTTCTTAGAGCAATACCTTTTTTAGTCATTTTATATTCGACCTGTGGAGGCGATGTCGGTAAAACTTTTCTTGATAAAATACCTTCTTGCTCGAAATCATGTAACCGTTGAGCTAATATTCTAGGATTAATACCTTCTACACTACGCAAAAGACTACCATAATGTATATTACCATCAATAATTTCAGATAAAATCTCAAGAGTAAATTTACCCTTTAGTAAATTCAAGACCCTTCTTGCTGGACAAATTGATTTTTTCAAAGGTTGCATCTTGCAAGTCTCCATTCATTTCCTCCTTTTTTGATAGTTACTATACTTTTTTTCCCTTCTTGTTTCATAAATAATTACATGATAAGTTAATTGTATCACTTGAAGGGAGAAATTACTATGGATATTACAACTATGTTTGACCGTATCGAAGATATTCTCGGTTGCGCTGATGGAAGATACTTTAGTACTGGACATACTCAAGTAAAATATTTTCAGAAAGTTAAACATATTGCTTTTGATTGATAAATAAAAATTAGTTTGGTGAAATAACGGAGGAAGCTTGATGAAAAAAACAAATACAAAAGCGCCAGCTTATCTACTTTTTATTCTTTCGCTAGGATACATTATGGCGGTCCTAGATACAACCGGAGTTGTTCTTGCAGTGCCTCATATTGAAACAGCTATGAGCGTCTCATTAGAGCAATCCATTTGGATTATTAACGCCTATACACTAGCTTTAGGGTCTTTGCTCCTACTTTCAGGAAATTTGACAACAAAATATGGTGCTAAACGAATTTTATTAATTGGAATGACAATTTTTACACTTGCCTCGTTAGGATGCTCTTTTTCACCAAATATTGAAACATTAATTATACTTAGATTCATTCAAGGTTTCGGTGCTTCGTTGTTCATGCCAAGTTCATTAGCACTTTTATTCATTTCATACCCCGATTCTACTAAAAGAGCACGTATGTTAGGAATCTGGACAGCAATTATTTCTGTTGCAACCGGTACTGGTTCTTTTATTGGTGGACTAATTATTAACTACTTCGGATGGAGGGGTATTTTCTTAGTCAATATTCCATTTGGAATTTTGACAGTAATTTCAATATTACTTCTCGTGAAAAATAATATTGCCAATCTAAAGACCAGAATTGACATCTTTAGTAATATATTTCTGGTTACAACTATCGGAAGTCTAGTTATTTACCTTGTTGAAGGGAATCAATATGGTTATAGTAACTCAAATCTTTTATTGTTTCTTCTCCTATTTATATTATTTGCTATTGGTTTAGTAGTCCACGATAAAAAAAGTAAAGCACCTATTGTTCCCCACCAACTATTAAAAAATGCTAAGTTTATTGTCTCTAATCTATTAGGTTTAGTAGTTAACATTTCACTGTATGGCATTGTTTTGGTGCTAGGACTCTATTTTCAAACTTATTTAAACCTTTCCTCAATAGTTTCTGGACTTCTCATTCTACCAGGAATGATTGTCTTAATTATTGGTAATTTATTTTACGCACGTGCTGTAAAACGATTTTCCGTGGGAAGCCTAGCTACTGTCTCAATTATTTTTGCCATTGTAGGAGCAGCAGGAATTTTTGGAATTGGAGTTCTTTTTCATGAAATTCAACTATACATCCTAATTCCTTTATTTTCTTTAATGAGTCTAGGTATCGGAGTGTTAACTCCAGCAACTACAACCATTCTTATGGAAGCTGCTGGTCAAGAATTATCTGGAATTGCTGGTGCAACTCTAAACGCTAACAAACAGATTGGTGGACTTTTTGGTACAACAATTATGGGGATTGTAACTACTAATTTATCCCATGATTGGAATATAGTCATCGTTGTCGCATTTTTGGTTAACGTGATAATGTATATCGCTACTTGGTTAATTGCTAGTCGTTACCTTTATGGAAAAGAATAAAACTAAACAGAACGCAATCAATTTAAAAGTTGATTGCGTTTTATATTATTTCTCAGCACAATTACTCCAATCATCATAATTTGCTTGATAAATAACTCAATTACTTTTGTCGCAAAGATTGTAAAATACCAACTACCTTATAACCTTGATGAAACTGTGAAAAATGCATAAGCGTTAGTTCATATGATAAATTAGATAACACTCGTCGTGTTCCTTGGCTATCCTCAATATTGATTAAACTTCCAAATGGTGTGAAAAGTGGTGTGAATTTTGTTAAAAAACATCAAAAAAACACCTTGCAAGTTGCAAAGTGTTTTCGTTTGTACTCTGCTGTCCAGTAACGAATTAACGTTTTGAGAACTGACTAGCTTTACGAGCTTTCTTAAGACCTGGTTTCTTACGTTCAACCATACGTGCATCACGAGTAAGAAGTCCAGCGCGTTTCAATGAATCGCGGAAATCTGGATCTACTTGAAGAAGTGCACGAGCGATACCGTGACGGATCGCACCTGATTGACCAGCGTATCCACCACCTACAACGTTAACGTGTACGTCGTATGAACCTTCAGTTGAAGTAACTGCAAAAGGTTGGTTGATAACGAGACGAAGGTCTGCGTGTGGGATGTATTCTTCTACATCTTTTTTGTTAACTGTGATTTTACCAGTACCTGGAACCAAACGTACGCGTGCAACGGCGTTTTTACGGCGTCCTGTACCTGCATATTGTGCTTGTGCCATTATATTAGTGCTCCTTTCCTCTTAGAATTAGATAAGTCCTGAGATATCAAGTACTTCTGGTTGTTGTGCAGCGTGAGTGTGCTCACCGCCAACGAAGACTTTCAATTTCATACCTTGTGCGCGTCCAAGAGTGTTGTGTGGAAGCATACCTTTAACTGATTTTTCGATCAAACGAACAGCATTTTTAGAACGAAGTTCACCTGCTGAGATTTGTTTCAATCCACCTGGGTACATTGAGTGAGTGTAGTAGATCTTATCAGTTGCTTTTTTACCAGTCAATTTAACTTTTTCAGCATTGATAACGATTACGAAGTCACCTGTATCAGTGTGTGGTGTGAAAGTTGGTTTGTTTTTTCCGCGAAGTACGCTAGCAACTACTGCAGAAAGACGTCCAAGTGGCACATCAGTTGCGTCAACGACATACCATTTACGTTCAACTTGGCCTGGTTTAGCCATAAATGTTGTTTTGTTCATGATTTCTCCTATATATAGTTCGATTTTTGTTTACGAGTGATGGGTGTTCCTTCCCATCGAAAAGTATTTGGAAGGTTCCGGGGCCTTTCAAATGGGGTAAACAATACCGTTTAACATAATATCAAAAAAACACGTCCAAGGCAAGTCATTTGGAGGTGTTTTTCTTTTATTTTTTGTATTTTTTTAGTCTCTCATTTTATAAGGTGTAAGACTAGAAATCATGCCTAAATAACCACTAAAGAGATCAAAACTAATCCTCAGATTCCCAAAAAAGCTGATCTAAGGTTTTATCTAGCGTCTTACAGATAGCAATACACAGATTTATAGTAGGGTTATAATCACCTTTTTCAATAGCTGAGATGGTCTGACGAGATACTCCAATAGCATCTGCCAAGCCTTGTTGAGTGAGGTCTTTTGCCACACGTGCCGACTTCATTTTTAAATTTTTCATTCAAAAATCCTATTCTTCGTCTTCTAGTTCTTCCAGACGGTTCTTCTTGATTCTTTTAATGATAACCCATCCGTCACAAATAAGAGTCAAACCCAATGTCATAAATGCCACACTACTTATAAGATTCTTCCCCATCTTAAACGATTGTACTAAACTTAATAGACCAATTAGCGACATAAAAATGCCAATAAGTAGCATGCCCCAGGATAATACGAACATCTTCTTTTCAAGTTTTTTGTCTAGCAACCATGGATGCCCATTACGTGATACGCTGTGAACTAATACTAGGCACATAGAACCAAAGAAAGTGATGATTAATAGTGACTGCACTAATTCGACGGAGTGTGTCTTGCTAGCAACCATAATCGTTACAAATATACCAAGCATGGCTACCCAATAACCTCTAGCAGAAGATTCTCCGCTGATCAACTGAGCACGCTCATCCATCGTGCTAGCTACTTTTTTCTGTGACTTTTTCATTTTGTTTCCTCCATTTTCTAGATTTATTATAGCATTATTTTACACCATGTCAAATATATCATTCATTTTGTATGGATTATCTTTTTATTTTCTATTAATATATCATTTCCGAAAACAAAAAATCAGATAGGAAATCCTATCTGACACTTTTTCTATCTAGCTTCTTTACCAATCGTAAAGACGGCTAAGGTATCTGGTCCGACGTGGGTAGAGATGACTGGTCCAAGTGGCATAATGAGAACTTGCTCAATACCGTCAACTGCTAACAATTGTTCTTTTAGATTCTCCGCCGCTTCAATATCATTGGCATAAGCAACAATTGCTGTGCTATGTCCAATATCCTGGGTAGCTTGTAGGACCATTTCTTTAATGGCCTTTTTGCGTCCACGGATTTTGGCCAGAGGAACCAACTTGCCTGAAGCGTCCAACCAAAGAAGGGGTTTGATATTAATCAAACTACCAATAATGGCTGAGCTCTTAGAAAGGCGACCCCCACGCATGAGATGATAGAGATCATCAACTAAGAAATAGGTCCGTAAACGTGGCAGAATGTCCTCAATCATGGCTTTTGTTTCAGATAAGCTCTTACCTTGGTCACGAGCTTCTGCCGCCAAGATAGAGAGATAACCTTCCCCACCTGCTGCCGCCAGAGTATCTACAATCTCAATGATAGCTTCTGGGTATTCATCCAAAATCATGTCACGTGCCATAACAGCACTTTGATAAGTACCTGAAAGCACTGATGAGAAGGCAATATAGAGAAGAGCATCACCATTTTTAGCATGACGACGAAAAACCTCTTCAAATTGACCAACATTCACCTGGCTTGTGGTTGGCTGACTGCCTTCTTGCATACGTTCTAAGAGACGGTCACTCGTTAAACGGTTAGGACCAACGGTCTCATAGGCAATATCATCAAGCGTAATGGTCAAACCAACGAGCTCTATCTTATTCTCCTGAGCCCATTTTTCATCTAGATCTGCTGTGGAATCTGTCAAAATGTTAAATGTCATATGTCCCTCTATTCTATTTCATTTAAAAGGTCCTGTAATTTCCCTAATTGCGCATCGTCCCATGGACGTAGTTTTGGTGTCTTTAAGTCAATATGTGCCGACATCTTGTCTAGATCAGACTTAACGGTATTGACACGCTCTTCCAACTCACGCGCCGAAACACGTAAAGCTCCTTGTGAAAAGATAGCCCACTGTTCATTTAAGTCACTAGTTGCTACTTCAACTAGATTTTGAACAGTATTCATCTCAGATGCTGCGCGCTCAATATAGCTATCTGCTGTCTCATCTTCCTCAGTAAAAATGACACTGATACGATATTGATCATAACGTTGACGACTCCCTGGAACAAACTGAGCATCAAACACACAGATAATATCAATATGTTCAAAGTTAGCATAATGATTGAGCTTACGAAGCAAGGTTTCACGAGCTTGATCAAGCTGATTGGTCTTAAAGAGTTGACGGGTTTCTTGCCAAAAGGCAATCATATTATAACCATCAACTAGAAGTATTCTTTTTTTCATAGTTACAATCGGTTTCGATAAACCTCATACATGAGAACTGCAGCTGCCACACTGGCATTAAGGCTCTGCACATGACCACTCATAGGAATAGTAATCATCTCATCCACTTGTTTCTTGATGTTAGCAGAGATTCCCTTACCTTCATTACCAATGATAAGGGCAACCTTTCCAGCTGTGTTCCATTTATGAGATGGGGTGCCATCCATATCCGTACCAAATACCCAGAAGCCTGCTTCTTTAAGCTTATCAAGAGTTTGGCTAAGATTGGTCACTCGGGCAATGGGAATATGCTCCACAGCCCCTGTTGATGTCTTGGCAACGACAGGTGTTACCCCCACAGCACGATGCTTAGGAATAATAACTCCTGTCACCTGAGTAGCATCAGCTGTACGTAGGATAGAACCAAAGTTATGAGGATCGTTGAGTCCATCTAAAATGAGGACTAGAGGATTCTCCTCTTGTTCAGCCTTATCCATAATAACTGAGAGCTCAGAATAAGCGAACTCTGACACACGAAGAACAAAACCTTGATGCACAGCTCCACCTGTCATATCAGACAAGGTTTTCTTAGGTGTCCAAGAGATGGAAACCTTCTTTTCAGCTGCCAAGGCCTTAATGGCATCAACATTTTTTCCTCGAAGATCATCTTGAATATAGAGTTTATTTCCAGTATTTGCTTCCAGACTCTCTGTTACGGCATGCACACCATAAACAATGTCTAGACTTAATTCTTTAGTTGTTTTCATAAGCTAATTCTATCATAAAAAAAGCCCTCTTACGAGGGCAAAGCATGTTAAATAAATGTAATTGCTGCTAGGTAAAGCACTAGAAGAACGAGAACAACAGTTGCAGCAGCCAAAGCTTGCTTACCAATTGTATCTGGATCTGAGATTGATTCTGCAATCTTTCTCGCAGCTTGAGTAATGGTTTTACCTGCTGCTTGGAAGATATCAATTGAACCTGTGCTTGTTGAACTATTTCCAGAAATCGCTGAAGACCAACCACTCAAAACCTCAGCAATTTGTTCTGCCAATTGCTGTGTTAGCGCTCTAGTTGTCTCAGCCAACTCATTGACAGCCGTAGCTTGTATATGATTGGCGGTTTCAGTGTAGCTATTTGCACTGGTATTATAAGTAACCGGTACAGTCGTTGTTGTCGTTGTTGATGAATACTGATTCCTACGGTAACTATCCGGTGTCACTGGACGCTCGCCTTCATTGAAGACGCTAAAAGTCTGTGTCAGGTAATGAATATTGTTATTCGTATCAATCAACTCAAAGGTCATTTTATGAATACCAGTCGTTTGCTCTGCCAAATGGTAGGCACTCAAACCAGCATTGACCTCATCCAGAGTTCCTTCAACAAAGTAGCTATGATGAATTTGTTTGCCATCAAGGACTAGATTAAGGCCCTTAATCTTCTTACCTTCCATCTTGTTAACATCAAAGTTGACGTTAAAGATTTCACCACGTGCTAAATAAAGAATATCTGTATTCCCTGTAACAGCAGGTTGATCTTCAAGAAGCGCTCCAGTACTGTCTCGTTTTGGAACAACGGTATATACTTCAGAAGTGATTGGAGTCGCTAAGATTTCTGAGATGAGTCCATCCGTAAAGGTTACCTCTGACGAATAGGTCAAACTCTCACTTTGCAACATAGAAACCACTTCAGAAGTTTTAAAGACCTCAGAAGTTGATGATGAATCTTTCCAGCCAACCGTAAGGACAGTTAAGCTATCTTCTGAATTATTATTTAACTGACTCGTTTCTGGAGCCGTAGATGCAAGAGAGCTTGCAGTACTTGCAGACTCAGAAGCGACTTCAGAAGTTGCAATAGCTTGGCTAGTAGGAGTCGCACTTACAGATGTCGTATGAGAATCCAGTGAAGAATACTCTGATTTTTCAATAACTGCATGTGTATTTCCAGCAAGTTCAGATGTATATAGGGTGCTTTCACTCTTATACATTGAAGTCACAGCTTGAGACTCTGCAGTCGCTGTAGCCTCACGAGACTTATCATAAGTAAGCACAATATTTGGTTTTGCTTGTTCAGAATCAGATGTTGGGTTTGCATCTCCTCGTTCAGATGCCGCTACTGATCGATCCTCACCAAAAGCCTGGGCACGAGCCTCTTCTGAATGAGGTGTCGTCGTAGAAACGCTAGTCTCCACGATATCAACTTGAGAATGTACCTCAAGAAGCCCCTCATCTGTCTCACTTGAAGAGACAACCATCAGTGATGTTGAGGTCACTACTGAACCTACTTGACTCGCTGGCTCTGCCTTAGCTCCTACTGATGAAAAATCAGCCTGAGGAGCAACTGGAGCCGGTGCCTCACTATTAACATAATCTATTTTAGCTTCATCAGGTTTTACCTGAACTTCATCTGCTTTACCTGTTTGAAGCGTAAAGCTAGATAAAATCAAAGCAGCAAAAGTTGTATAGAAAACTTTTTTCTTAGCTATTTCCATTCACCTCCTCATTTTTTAGATGGCCTCATTTATTAATATTATAGACTTTTTTTTACTTTCTGTCAAATTAGTTTTATTAAAAAACGCTATAATATCGGGGTTTTACACGTGTCAGACACCCCTTAACTTTCTCATTTTCAAGGTGCTAAATATTAGTTTCATCTTATTTTTCATTATCAAGACGCTGAATTACTTTGATTCTCAAATAATCTAAATGTTAAAACTCTGGCTAACTGTTACAATTTTTATAGCCTTTAAGTCAAAACCACCCGTGAGAACGGGTGGCTTGCTCTTCGGCTGAAAGCCTCTGCTACCGGCCGAGGCCTAAAGGCCTACCGAAT
>OFOU01000453.1_pt1 | contig 34810 bp, 43 predicted proteins | sample 1542061 | NCBI WGS metagenome assembly OFOU01 (sample SAMN04209239, study PRJEB22552) | human gut metagenome | biome: gut; material: feces | host: Homo sapiens | place: USA: Oklahoma
AGTAACGGTTCCCGGTTTCGATGGGTGCGGGCCACAATGGCTGCCACATCCTGGAGATTGCTCTCTGCCAGGACCGTCTTGTAAATCGTTGGTGTTGGACTGGTTCATGCGGTTCCTGCTGGCCGCATTGCTGATGATCTTTTTTTCCTCCAGTGCGCTGACATGCCGGGTATAGATCCGCAGTGTGACGCCGTCCTTTTCCCCCAGGTGTTTTAAGATTGCCTGCTCCTCGGTTGAGGTGGGGTATTCCCGGAGCGCCCACACGCAGCGGTAGGTATTTCCACAGATGAAATGGTCGGTATTAAACTGAATGACCGATGGGGCAATCATATCCAGGAAGCCCTGTACCCGGGAATCACCGGCTGCTTCGTCCATGGTCCTTTCTCGCTTTTTCACTTCTAATTTCCTCCTTACCTGTCCGGATGATCATATTCCAGACATAAAAAAACGCCAGATGAAGTGTGTCTCATCTGACGCCATATTTCTTTTCTGTTTATAGGAGCTGCGGCCCCAGGTCCAGGGCCTCTCCCTGTTCTATCATTCCGATATAACAATCCAGCTGCTGTTCTTCCAAAATAGCAATCATCTCTGCAAAGGGATCGAGATTTTCTTCCAGCGCATAGGCTTCCAGGGTGTCAAAATACTTCAACCGATCTTCTTTTGCAATCGAAATCGGCGGGAACCCCTGGGCCATCAACTGGTAGTTCATGAGCAGTCTTGATGTCCTCCCATTCCCATCCGGGAACGGATGGATTCTCACAAACTCCGCGTGAGTCCAGGCCGCCAGCTCTATCGGGTTTAACTGCTCCCCTTTGCACAACAGATTTTCGTAAAAATCCTTGAGCTGACAGCACATTTCTTTCGGGGATGGAGGCGTATGTTGTGCACCGGATAGATAGATATCTCCATTTCGATAGGCACCGCCTTTTAGGATATTCCGCATCAACATTGCATGGATTTCTTTTACGATCTCTTCATCCAGCAGCAAGCGATTAGCAATACACTCCTTCACATACCGGAACGCCTTCTGATGGTTTATCTGTTCATAAATCTCACGGATGGTTTTCCCACCTACGGAGATTTGATCCTCCAGAATCAATTTCGTCTCTATCAGGGTCAGCGTATTTCCCTCGATTGCCGTGGAGTTATGGGTGTATTCTATCTCAAATGCCCGCTCATAGCTGGCCGATGTAAGCTGTGGAATCTTATCTTTCCCCTGCTGATATCTCTCCTTTTTCCTCAGTAACCGCTTATTGTTCATGCTTCCATGTCCCTTCTGCATATCTACTTGAAAGTATACCATGGTTCTATCGAATGACAGCACAGAAGTTTCCGCGGTTTAATCGTCAGGGATGATCCACCGCTGTCCATCAAAATCCTCGAACTTCTCACTGGTCACATTCTGCTCATAGTACACTGCTAAAATCCGCTTGATGTCTTCCGAACCGGCCCGCTTTGCCTCGAACCCCTGCTCTTTTAATGATTTTTCAATCCGGTCCAGATAGGAGAACACCTCTTTCCCCTTCTCATTCCGCAGCCGGATCAGGATTAAAAATTCCCGGGCCGTAGCCATCTGGATCTGAATCCGGTCCAGGAAGTTCTGATCCCTCTCTAAGAGCCTGCGGATAACCGGATTCCGTTCCTCCTCCATCCGCTTTCTGAGGAAGCTCTTATTCTCCTCAAAGTTTTCCCTGCTGTTTAAACAGAGCATCTCAATTTCCGCCACGCCCTTTAAAACATTCATGAGGGAATAGACCCTGGCCCCCATGCTGGAATCCGAAAGCACAGACAGATTGGTCGGCCGGATCATGAAATATACCATCTCATCGCCGTCATACGTCTCCAGGCTATAGTCTGTGATTTCCCGGGTGTTCATCAACCGTCGTGTGGAAGCCGCGCGCTTCGCTGCTTTGGCACTTCCCTCTTTTCTTTCCTTTCTGCTCATTCCGTGATCCTCCATATAAAAAGCTGCTGTCTGAAAAAGTAAGCACAGGCATAGCTGATAAAATCCAGGATGCTGGTATCCTCAAAATGGATGGTCAAAAAGGCATAGGACGCAGTGAGCAGGGCCGGAATCAAAATCCCGGTCTGGGCCGCCGCAAAAACAGAAAACAAAGCTCCGATACCGATGATGGTCAAGTCCCGAAGCTGCCACAGCCACATGGTTGCCTTCGCCTTTAAATGTTCCGGATAAATATACACGTTACACCTCCTAATATCCCATGGTCATCCCCGGTTCTTCCACCGATTCCCCTGGATTTTCTTTCATGAGTTCCTGTTGTGAGACGGACAGTTCCCCCTTAATCCGCGCCAGCTTTTCCAACACCCCTCGACCAACCTCCTGCATCCGGATGGTCGATTCGGTATCAAGATCCCCGTCCAGGTACATATAGAAACTTCCTGCAACTTCCCGTTCCGCGCGGGTCACGATACGGACCGCTCTTTCATAAGGGGTAAGTTTTGCCTTCATCTCCTTCTCCGGATCTCCTTTCTGGTAGATCCCGCGGCGTGTCCGATAGTAACCGCTCCCCTCTGTATGAGCCAGACGCCAGAGTGCCGAAGATATGACGGTTGCCGTCATCGGCTGCCCCATAATGGCTTGGCCTTTGCAGTTTTCCATCACATAATCGTAGATCTCTGACACCGGGTGCTCTGCATCATCTCTCAATAAGTCCTTAATGTAGTGCAGAGCCATCTCGGTATTCGTATGAAAATACAAATACAAGATAAAACCTCCTCTCACAACTTCATTTGCATACCGCCTTCCAGTTCCTGTTGCTCTGTCTCTTTCGTCTCCTGCTCTCCTATCTCCTGTTGTCCTTTTTCTGCTTCCTTCATGGCATGTTCAATCAGTTTATCCATTGCCTTAGCCCGCTGAATTACCGACTTCAATGCATCGACATCCAAATCGCTGTCGGTAAGTGTAACAACAAAACATGATCTTACCTGTTCTCTTTCATTTTCCAGGATTTTATGGGCTTTTTGATATGATGTCGCTTTATTCAACTGGGCATCGTCTAACTTGTAATGCCCCCTTTTAACGATGGTATAAGGTGACGGATCGCTATAAAACATCTTATTCATTACACCGTAAATGATGTAGTTTGTCATAGGTACCTTCAGTTCATACTTTTTAGATTCCGAAATGACATAATCTGTAATATCTGTCTTACTGTGCACCTCCCCATCCAACATAATTTTTTGGATCAGGTGCCTGGCCAGTTCTGCATTCGACGAAAATTTCATAACTGCCTCCTATCCAATCTGCATATCCATCTCATTTGTCAGGTCCATCTCTTTGGAGTAATAGTGCACGTACATGGAATAGCACTCTCTATTATAGGATTCTGCCATGGATGCAGCCTCCTCATAGGTGTCAAACATCTCTGGCTTCCCATCTCTCTTCACCCACGCCTGGGCAGCCCCGCAGATCGATGAACTGCTTCGCACAGCCCAGATCCCAAACCTTTTTTCATCTCCAGTTGTCTTCTCCATCCTTCACACCATCCTCTCTTACTTTGCCGCAACCGTCTGAACCACGGTTCTTGTTAAGTTAATCGCACTCTGGGCCGCATAAACACTACCCATAATGTTGGCTCTCGTACTCGTATCCAGTCCGAATTGTCCGGCAATACGCGGTACCTCTCCTGCCGAAAGCATCAACCCCAGGCCCAAAAGGGCATGATCCTGCAGGACCATAAGCCCGACAACCAGAATCGTCGCCTGTAAAAAAGCCGTCAGGCAGACTCCGATGACCTGCTTGCACCAGGAGGTAAATCCATCTACATACCCTCTTGGAACACTGAACAGATACAGGCTTCCCACCGCGATCTGGATTAACAGGATACCGCCCCTCTTTAAATTAGACAGAAACACTTTAATCGTTGCATACCCCATCATGATCAGGATAAATATCATGAGGATTGGGCTGGTCATACTTTTAAGCCCACCAAACACCTGGCCGGTCAGCGCCTGTTCCACGCTTCCCAGACTCTGCAACTCCTGAATGATGTTACCAGCCAACGCTCCGATTCCACTTCCAAGCCCGGTAATTCCGGCTGTGACTTGTCCCTGCAAGGAAACGCAGAACTTATAAAGCTCGATTGGAACGACAGAGAACAGGGAGGCAGCCATAAATCCCTTTATCGCATTAAGGGAGGTATCCCGGATACTTCCCCGTCCTGACTGATATTCAATCGCGCATTCAAATCCGGCGACCACCAGCCCTACCACGTAAAGCGCCCAGGCCAGATTGGAGAAAAACAGGACCAGGGACTGTACCCATTCCAGCTCAAACAGTTCGGCTCCCATATTCCCCATCACTGCAAAAAAGTTCCCCAGGAATCCTAAGATTTGTCCATAGATCCATTCCACAATCTGTCCCAGTACCGCATCTGCCGCAAAATCCCAGATAAACATTTCATGATCACCCCCTTTTAATCGTAGATCACATTTACCGGATCGCAACCGCATCCCGGAGTCCGTGATATGGTTGCATATACCCAGCCGTTCTTCATCCTATTCTCCTAACCTTCGACGGACAGCCCCATTGTGGGACTATTTTCCTGTGTCTTTGACGGCACCAGTTCCACGCGGTCTCCCGGTAAGGCAAGGAGTTCATCAAGGCGGCTGATTAAAGCCTTCATATGTCTCTGCCAGCCAATCCAGTTCTTCTCCTCAAACCAGCCGCCCCATTTCCAACCGTACTCCTCCCCGTCCGCCTCATTTTTTATGGCATACTGAAGCGTATCGGAAAGATAACTTCTAAGCCAGAGGATGGAATCCTTTGAAGCCAGAAAGGAATCAATCGAACAAAATTTGTTGTCCTCTATATCCTCTTCGTAGTCCATATGTTCCGTCTCCCCATCAAGGAACTTCACCATAATCTCTGCCAATGCCATTGGACTGGTATGTGATACACCTTCCTTTGCTTTAGGCGGCTTATTCCATGAATCATTCTTCAGTTCTTTGATAAGGTTCTCCAACCCCAGCTTCCCGTCTTTTGGCAGCTTCTCTCTAATTAAATTCACCGCATCCAGCCCGGCATCTGAGTCAAAAGCAGTAATACCCCAGCTTCCCATAGTTCTCCTCCTGTTATATTCCAATCGTCTGCAACGTCAAACCCTGTAAAAATTCAGGACCAACAAACCTCATAGCTCCGGCTCTGTTATGAACGGCTGCCCTTGAATTTCATTCTGCATTTCCTGTATTTTGTAATATCTTTCGTACATCCGGAAACGAAAGTACCCCTGGGGAAGACAGCCTATCACAGCTATGATATCCTCCGGATTGTCCCACATATCGTGTTCTGTCATATACTCCCGCACATACTTTTCCAGGGCATGCTCCGCTTCTTTCAGCTGCTTCTGGCAGTCACAAACGTCTTTTCCCAGACGCTGCATTTCTTCTATTGCATTTTGATTGCGTTTCAATGGTCTCCCTCACTTGACTTTCGGCCCATGTTTTATTCACCTTTAAATACCAACAATCTGCACAGTCACTACTGGCATAAAGATGGTGACTCCGGTTCTGGCGGGACAAAATCCATCATGTTGTTTTCATAAAGGATAAGATGGTCACAATTCTCTGACACTATCTTTTTAAAAAGCTCCGGCCCCATCCAGGGAACCACTTCCTCCGGAAGCCATTGCGGGTATACATGAACCAAACCATCGTGCTGTATATATTTTTGCAGGGTGTTTATGACTAACTCTTGTATAAGAGGACGCCAGTTTCCAACGCTTTCTGGTGTATTTTCCCTGTAAGGGAATTCTTGAATGAGTACGTCATTATACTGCACATTACGGTTGCGAATAAAATCCTCCCTTGTAACTGCACATACTTGGTCGTCCCCTATGGCCCATACCTTTTCTCCGGTTAGGCTGTTCTGAGCGTGCAAAATGATATAATGCTGTCTATTGGGTGTTGAAGCACACACTGTTTCCAATATACGAAAGGGGTTATCATTCATTTTCGTCTCTCCTTATATTCCGACAATCTGCCAGACATAAAGTGGAGCAGTCAAAGTAAAGACCAGTCCGGCAAACAGAATTGCGGCCGGAGCCCATTCAAGCTGCCCGTGTTTCCGATAATCCATGTAAGAGGTGCCTACTTTTACAAAAAACAGGACCGCCAGAACCAGATCAATGGCAGGAAACACCACGTTATTCACAACAGTCTTAATCTGGCTGGAAGCGGCTTGCCAGCTCCCCTCGATTGCCCCGGCCACATTTCCTGTGTTGGAGGCAAATGCGGTTAATACAAACAGATTGGTAAACAACAGTGCTGCCACCAGCGTCATCATTCCTTTTTTACATCTCATACGAATCTCCTTCCTGCAATCAACAGTGACTTTAAATAAATGTTTATTTAGATGCACACGCACATCATGCTATCGCGGATTCTGCGGTGCGATGTGCCAATCTTCCCAAAGATTCCCCCGGATACGGACAGAATCGGTCAGATTCATGGATAACATCCCGGTCGGCGTCCAGCAATCCAGCAGCCAGGTATATGGAGTATAGCTACCATCCGGGTACCAAAGCGGTGTAAAATGTGTCCGCCGTTCATACGTGCTATATGGATTTTTTCTAAACTCAAATCGGCTGCTGTAGCCGCCTCCCAATCGTTCCAGCACTCTCCAGTATCTTTGGTACTCAAATTCAGGGAAGTAGGTAACTGCATTCTGCGCTTCGGTTACCGCCGAACTCTGACTGTTACTTACTCGGGATGTGACGGTTTCCTGGATGCCATATCCGGATTTTATCGTGTTTCCTTCTGCCGTTGGAGACTTTTCATCGGGTGAGATCTTCATTTGGCCGGAGAGGCTTGCCTGGTAGCGATCAAAATCAAATTCCCACCAGCCATGGTCGCACCAGTATCCCCTACCATTACGACGGCTGTGCCATACCCAATAGGAATACCACCAGGGTCTCCAAACGCCCCAGCTGGCGCTTGTGATCTGCTCGCCGGCTGGAATGGAAGGTCTTGAAAAACCATCATTCCGGTCATCTGCATTGGGATCAGGCGGTGGATTTTTATCCAGATCCACGATATTGGCCGTAATCGTACTTTTGCTTACATGCCCTCCTCCGGATGCTGATACCGTTATGGTCATCGTCTGTGGGGTTGATGGGGTGGTCCACCGAATCCAGGCAATCTGGCTGTCACCAGACGGGTAATATACACCGCTCACTCGCATCGTGCGCCCGCCGACGCGGAACGTCACCGACACTGGGTGGTCCGGATCGGACTGACCTCCACTTACCGTAACTGAGGTAATGACCTCTGTATTGACCCGATATTCGTAATCATACTCATCAATCACAGGTGGAGTCGTCTGCTCATTAAAACGCACAATTCCCAGTCCAAGGGATGACTTTACCTCCTGATTGGAACGAACTCCGCTCTTCGGTCCGTTCCAGGCCGGGTATCCTAAGTCCCCCACCTCCAAAAACATGGACAACGGAAGATTCTGGAAGGCCACGGTCGGCAGAACTGCACGAACCGCACCGCCAGTTATCTCATCGTATACAGCGGCTTCCGTTGCTGTCATAGCAACATTTGTTCCCTGAAAAACAACGTAAACAATTGGCTCCAGCAGCAGTTTATAGTCGCCATTTGTTAGCACCTCAAAGTCCATTCCTGTCAAATCAGCAATACTTCTGATAACCTGTTCATCTGTGAAATAACTCTTGATTGCCTCAATACTGGCTGCTCCAAGACTCTTGGTACTGATAATTCTTGGCAATGACTGACTTGGATTCTTATACTCATATACATTTGTATCTGGTGTTGCGGCTGCTCCATTTGAATAGGTCACTTTACACACTTTTCCAAAGGAATACTGAATATTATTGGGCCTTTTGTTTGTCAAATCAACTGGTCGGGTAACCACAGCACGGTCTGATGCCCGAATGACCGTCACACGGACACCTTCATTGCCTGCCGACCATTGATTTTGTGTTGTTCCCTGCCCCATCCCGCCGCCACCGCCATCAAGATTTCCTTCTCCTACCGCATATGCCGTGCCTGTACCCATTACAGAAAACAACACAGCCATTACCAAGAACATCCTGCATATATGTCTCATAGATTTCCTTTCCAAAAGAAAAAGCACCGCCGAAGCGATGCCCTCTCTTTTTCTTATTAATCCATAATACCTATTTTGTTTCCGTTCTCATACATATCCTCAACTACACTTCCAGATCCACCGCCTCCGTGGTTCTCAACCCAGCCAAAGCCCGGAATATAAATCTGTCCATCTTTCGTATCTCCTGGCTGTGGTTCCCCCGCCTGCGCCGGAGGTTCGCTTGGCGGTACCACCGCCTCATGCTCTTCCGCTACCGGTGTTCCCTCCACTTTCTCACCATCCGGCTTTTGCGTTGGATCACTTAACACTTCCTCCGGAGGCGCAGTCGGTTTTTCCGGAGATGGCTGTATAGCCTGCGCCTTCTGATCAGTCTGGACGGGGACCGCCGCTTTTGTCTCCCGGGTCTCTGCCGGCTTAGCGCTCTCTGTCTGGATGACAATCTCCTTTGTCTCCTCCGGCGTTTCTTCCGTTGCTCTTTCTGTGGATGTCTCCTGTATTTCCGGATTCGGTTCCATTGCCACGGTCACACCCTCAGTCTCAGTGCTGCTTTCTGCCACAGTGGAGGTTGTCTCCGGTGGTGTTCCGAACCGGCTTCCGATTACGGCTACCAATACGATACAGGCCACAGCACACCCTGCGATGAGCAGCATCTGTTTATGTTTTTTCTTCATAACTTCACGCCTCCTTTGAATGATTCCCTTTATTTACGACATAACATACCGTAACATTCCCCAAATGTCCAGCACTATTTATAAGACGCTCGGTCTTTCTCTCAAAATACCTCCGTATATCCTGCCTGGACCTTCAGTTTCATTTTCATGGGAGGAAATGTTTTTCCCGCGAAACGCACCGGTACCTCCAGCCTGATTACCGCGTCTGCTTCAAACCGCTGCACCGTTTGAGGGTTCGAAGGTGCTAACGGCGCGTTGCGGATTGTGACGTCCAGACCAGTGATCCAATATTCTACAACACTTCCTGCATACTTTACCCGCGCTCCATTTTCCCTGCGGGTTCCAAGGATCTCATCCAGCTGGTAATAGATATTCCCGGTATCTACCGACTCCTCAAATCCATCCCCCTCCGTATAGTATCCGCCCGAATACCCCTCCCGCACTCCGTGATACACATTCGCATAATTGTCATTGACGACCGCCACAACCGCATCCTGCAGCGCTTCCTTCACCCCGGAGGCGATTACACTCAGACGGAAGAATTCCATCATGCCACAGAGTATCATTAACAATGCCAGAGTCAGGGCAATTACCAACGGATACGCCATTCCCCGCTGATCTCTTAAACATTTCGTGAGCTGTTTCATTTCCAATATACCTCTGATTTTCCTGATGCTTCCGCCCGAAGGGTGACCGGGAACGATCCGAAGCTCCCAAATAAGCCAAGATCGTACCGGTACGTCAGCCGGACGGTCACTTCCTCATTCAGCTGGATTCGGCCGCTGTCCGACCATTCAATATTGGGGGTGAGCCCCGTCCGCTCGGTGAGAACCGCGGCCCTTCTGTTCGTTTCCGTCCCCACCCGGCCTGATATCTCTGCCTCACGGCACAGCTCTGTCGCATAGGTATCCAGCTGCTGTTTTGCAATAAAAACAGGCAGCAGCTTCATGGACAACGCCAGCACCAGAAAGACACTAAGAACCATCACAGCCACATCAATATAGCCTTCTCCACCTTTATCTTCTAACACTCGTTTTAACACATCTGCACCTCCTGATCTGGTTCAGATTGCTCCAATGGGGGCCTGTCTGTCAATATATACCAGCCCCCATTTCTTTCTTCTGCATTTAATACCACCTGGGAAAGCAGTTCCTCCGCTTCCATACGAACGGTGTAGCTGGGATTTCCAGGATGGCCCAAGGCTGCATGTCCGGAAAGAAGAGCCTGGCCCTGCTCTGGCGTTAAATTGACATAGCCTCCAGGAGTGAGAAGGAATAATTCTGATTTTGCATGTGTTTTAATAAAGCCCCCTAACATCGCAGCCAAGGAGCCTTGTGCTTCATTCCCGATACCCTTTCCCTCCATTTTCTGCAATATGTCTCCTCCTTGAGTTTCCCCTCATTCCATGTAGAGCTCCATGGTCTCCTCCTTCTCCTGCAGCTTGCTGTTTAATACCTCGTAATAAATTTGTTCCGTATCACAGCACCCTGTATCAAAATCAAACGTTTGCAGCGTTGGATACCGCGGAACCTGGATTTTGAATTCTTCCATCTCCACCATCTGGCGCTTCGTATACTTCTTTCTTAGTTCCACATCAAACACAGGCTTTCCTTCGATCAGATACGCCGTCCTCTTCTCTGCCTGCATTCCCTTTAACGCCTCAAAAACATCTTCATAGCCTCTTTTATATTTGTAGGTATAAAATGCGCTCGAGGTGATGCCGGCATCTCTTAAAATTGGGAGTATGCTCTTATGCAGCTTACCATTCATACGGCAGTGCGGAATGTATCCCAGCAGTTCCTCCTTTGGCATGCCGATACGCTCTTTAAACTGAACAAACACATCAAACACCTCCAGGAAGTCCAGCGGATTCGTGCGCGTCTGCTCATCCACCATCCCATAGGAAAGTCCATAGGCCCGGCACAGTGCAACTCTACTTTCATAATCGACTCCCTTGTATGAAGTAGCCCGGCGGTTTCCAATTGGTTTGATTGGACGTGTCAGCGCCTCCTCCAGAGAAAAACCCAGTCCCAGCCGTCCGTAAACATTGCTTGGCTGAATCTGATACTCGGAACACAGATCCACAAAACTCTCATAGCTCCTGCCATGGAACATCACCGGCTCCAGAGATAAGGCATTCTTTACGACCTCTTCCAGCACTCCTCCATCCCGCATTCTTGAAGACAGATGATAATAGCTCAAACCAAAGGTATGGGCAATCTCGGAAAGGCTCTCGTACACATTTCCCCACAATTTCAGCACCTGATCGCTGGATTCCCGGCAGCATTTTACCGCCTCCTCAATGTCCCCTCTTCTGGCATAATAATGCTGTAAGGAGGAATAAGGCAGTTCCAGTTCTCTTGCCAAAGATTTTACAGATGGGTATCGTTTCCCGTCATAGAAAACGATTGCGCCGTTGGTAACCTTCGTTTTCGGCGCAGTTTCCACTGCCGCCTCCAGACTCCAGCCCGATTTCAGGCGGTTCTGTAACATGGACGGCTGGATACCGTACTCCTGGCACAGGGCTGCTTTTGATTCATATCGCTTCCCTTTATATTCAATCGGTTTGGAAGGCACCTGTCACACCCCCTTAAAACATCGTACCCATGGATTTTATGATTTCCATGACAATAATCACCAGGTATGTGGCCAGAAAACACATCAGCATAACAAAGCTGAATACCCGGATCTTGGGCGGGATTTTCTGCGCCTCCTTCTTCAGCCGCTGCAGCTCCATCTGTTTGAAATCATGAGCCAGCATTTGAAAATACATGGCCCCGTCATCCCCGCGCAGCACAGAGATCAGTCCCCGCACCACGTCGGATAACATCGGGGAATTGAGTCTGGCCTCAAACCGGGTGAGGGCCGCCTCATAGCTGCTGGAACGCATATCCGCCACCAGGATATCCAGCTCCCCGGCAAATTGTTCCCCGGCATTTTTCTTGTAATTCTCCACAATCGAGAGGATATCCCGGCTGTTTTTCAGTTCCTGCTCGATGGTAGATACAAAACGGGGCAGTTCCGATTCAATCGTTCCACGCTTTGCGGCCAGCAGCTCATCAGCCCTGTTGATCTCCTGAAAGTAGATCATGACCGAGAGGAACACCACGATGATGGACAGCAGAGGAAACACAAGGATAGCCGGGATGACGCCCAGCATCACAGCTCCTGCTTTTGCAACTGCAAATGCCTGATAAACCTCCGGCTCCATGTTTAGACCGCTGGCTTTCAGGATGTTTTTAAGTCGTCCTTTCTTGTATTCATCCATGCGGATATAGGGAGCAAGTTTGACGGCCACCGTCAGCAGATAGGTTTCCGCGGTTTTGGCTGCCGTCTTTTTCTCTCTGCCCGTATTAATCATGGCTTTTGAGGTCTTCAGATACGGCAGACGCAGCAGGTCCGCCGTCAGAAAAAACAATCCGGCCGCCAATGAGGCACCGAACAGCACAATTAACACCACCATCCCCATCACCTCCTGTATTCCAGCGGCTTGGTCAGCTTAACAACCAGCGCTGTGCTGACAAAAATCAACGCGGCCGTTATGGCCAGGATGATCTGCCCCACCGCTGTGAACATCAGCGTCTGATACCAGCTGTGATTTAGGAAGTACATCAGCGGGATGTTCCCAACCACCAGGATGACCATGGTGATGAATTCCTTTCTCGGCTCCGTCACCAGAAACTCCAGCTCGGCATTCACAATTCTCATGTCCGACAGCTTGTTCACAATGGGTGTCAGCGTTGTTTTTAAGCTGCGGTCCATCTGGCAGTCACACAAGGCATCGCACCATTCATGGAACACATCATTTTCAATACGGCCCTTCAGGTTCCGAAGTGCGGCCTCCACATCCGGATTTACCAGCTTGATCTGTGTCACAAAATCACGGAACACGTTCTGAACCGGTGGGTTTAAATAGCGGATGTTTTCCTCCACGGCTGTCAGGATATCCTCGTTTCTCAGATAAGCGGTTGTGATGATGGACAGGGCTGTCTCTAGCTCGGCCGCAACATTCTTTTTATAGTTATTAGCGGTCAGACGCACATACCAGAATGGCACAAACAGAAAACCAACCGCCATCACTGGAGAAAGAAAAAAGTTCCCAATCATGATAGCGATGGAACCGCCAATGGCAAACAGGGACAGACTGGCGGCACAGATCAGAGAGAACGTTCCGCCTCGTCCGGTCATCACCAGAATCTCCTGGGCCTCCATAATCTCCCGTCGAAACACCCCCGGCTTCCTCTGTTTTGTAACCTGGTTGATCTCTTCCTTCAGTGTATCCGGCTTCCGAAGCAGGAAGGCAAACAGCTCGTCCGAAAATTCCACCGGCCGCAAATGCAGCAAAAAGAAAAAGCCGGTAATCATACCGGCACAGGCTATCAGCTGGATCATCGTCATACAATCCCTCCTCTCAGGCGCTCCAACACAGCGCCGGGCATTCCATTCTCAGTCAGCCGTTTGGCCAGGCTGTCAGAAATCGTGTTCACCTTCCTATGGCTCCCCTCTATGATGAATTTTCCTTCTTCCATGTAGTTCTTTGTAATCTCATACTGATACAGAGGCCGGTATCTCCGGCTTCCATCCTCCAGGATCTCACACTCCATGATTTCCATCAGGCGGCGCTCCCGGTTCTCCAGCTGCTTACAGAATGCCACAATCGGATATGCTTCTGTCACATAGGCCATCAGGGTCTCGTCCGTCATATCCACCGCCCGTTTACACAAGGAGACCATTCTCCGGTAAGTAGCCTCACAGCTGTTGGAATGAATGGTGGTAATGACTGCCACGCCGGTACGGGCTGCCTCCTGCGCCGCATTGGCCTCTGGCCCACGCATCTCTCCAACCACAATCACATCCGGATTGAAACGCAGCGCCATGTCAAGCAGCGTGATCTGATCCACACGCTGCCGGTCATTCTCGCTGTCCCTGGTAATGGCGTGAATGACAGAGTTTGTGACCTTCCCATCCTTCTCCCGAACCAGGTCCAGCTCTCGGGAGCCGGATTCTATGGTGTAGATTCGCTTATGATCTGGAATTGTGGTGAGGAGCCACCCCATCAGGGTTGTCTTTCCGGAGCTGGTTGCACCGGCTACGCAGACAGAGATCCCATACCGTACACACTCTGTTAAAAAGTCTAACATTTCCATGGTGGCCGTACCGCCTCTTACAAAGTCCTCCGCCTTCATCGACTGGGGATTCACAATCCGGATGGACGCCACCACCCCGACATCCTCATCGACCAATGGGGTTTTCATGGCTGCAATTCTTATATTTTTACTTAGATGTCCCAGCACAGCCGGGCTGGCATTATCCAAAACCATGCCGGATGCATGCAGCATACGCCGCACAACATTGATGGCGTGCTGTGGGCTTTCAAACCGTTCCTCCAGCTTTTTCGTTTCTCCCCCGGCATACTGAATCTCGATATCCTTATAGCTGTTGAATAGTGATAGGTAATCCTTTGAAGTTATCTCCGGATTTTCCCCCACTCCACACCGTGCATGAAACTTTCATTTCACACGGCGTTCCATCAATATTTACTTATTCTCACTAATCTCACAATTTCCAACTAAACGTCTCAAGTTATTCAGCTTCACGAAGTCTATTGATTTTCGTTTCAACAATTCAAGGTATTTTTCAATGGTTTCTACTTCTTTTGTATGAATCAGCTTATGCACTGCTCCAGTAACAAACACCAGATTTTTATATGCATCTGTGCCTCCCTCCGAACGCATGGTTTTATGATGTACTTCCATATCTGATATTTTCAGTTTTTCTCCTGTAATAAAACACCTTCCACGTTGTCCAACGTAAAGTGATATCCGGTTATCATTGTATTCCAGACTTTGGTTCTGAACAGGATTCTTCATGATATATTGCAATGTATCATAACTGAAATTTTGCAGATATTTATGGATTTTCTCCCTGCCGTTCACCGTGTAATTGCATATATCCTGCGAAAAACATACCGGTGGAGTTGTCTGCACGTAATGGATTGGATAAAGTGCCACCCGCTGTATAAATAGGGGCTTTACCTTACACTTTCCATAAAAGCGTTCATATGCCCTGCTTTTATTACCTCGTTTACTTCGTATACATTTCGTTCTGCAATAAAGGCTCTTATTGACATGAAAAGCGATTTCTGCAAAGTCTTTACTGATATGACTGGCTATCTTATAATACCCATGCAACCCCAGTACAGTAGCATTAAACTGCTGTACCCGTGCACCGATAGCATCATGTTGTAATACTTTGATTTTCTGTTTTAATTCTTTCTTGCATTTTTCTTTGCTTTTCTTTGTCATGTGGGATTTGACCACATATTTCTGACCTTTCTTCCAAAGCTTCAACTTAAATCCTAAAAATTCAGAATATCGTTTTCTTAGATTTACTATCTTGGACTTTTCCGGGCTGATTTCTAAGCCCAGTCTTTCTTCAAGCCACTGTTTTGTGGCTGCAAACATCTTTTCGGCAGTTTTTCTATCTTTACAGAGTAACTTAAAATCATCGGCATATCTGACGATAAATACTTCTTTTAAATTACCCCTTCTCAACAACTCATATTTTCTTGTCGGATTTTTATATGAGTGGTGGGTTTTATGGTTCTCCCACTGGCTTGCAATCCACCAGTCTAACTCATTAAGAACGACATTAGATAATAATGGACTGAGAATTCCGCCTTGCGGGACCCCTTTTTGTGGAACCCCTATTCCTTTAATTTCAGTCTTTAGCATCTTGGATATAATACATAACAATTGTTTATCCTGAATCCCCAGGCTCCATAACTGTTTCATGAGTTTCCCATGATTGACATTATCGAAAAATCCTTTAATATCAATATCTACTACATACTGAAAGTTATGCCGGTTGGTCAGTGCCAACACTCTGGCAATGGCATGATGAGTGCTCCGATTCGGACGGAAGCCATAACTATGTTTATAAAATTTGGCTTCACAAATCGGCTCAAGAACCTGCTTAATACATTGTTGTATCAGCCGGTCTTCCATGGTCGGAATCCCCAGTGGTCGTACTTTCCCATTATCTTTTGGAATTTCTACCCTACGAACTGGCATTGGTTGAAAATTTGACATTCTATTTCGCACATATGAGATTAACCTCTCCGGATTGTCTTTTCCAATATCCAGAATCGTAGTAGCATTGACTCCCTTGGTCTTACTGCCTTTATTCTTTTTGATGTTACGATATGCAAGCAATATATTTTCTCTGCTTACAATCAGGTCATATAGATTTGTAAATCTCCGATTTTCTTTTGCTTTGGAATACAGTTCATCATAAATCGCCTGAGTATCATAATACTCATTGTTTCTCAATCGCTGTTTCTTCCTTGATTTTCTAGTTGCCATAAGTCAGCTTTCACTTCCTTAATTGCGGAAATCCTGCCTCTCTTAGTCATACTCGAACCTTATGCAGTTTCATAACTGTTTGTAAGTTGTGTTTTACTGTAAATACTGACTTGTGGCTATCCCTCCACCGCTTATTATCACGGCTTCATCGGTACTGTGCCACTACTTTCATCAACATAAAAGCAGGTTATACAAAATGTTTTCCCTGCTAACGCTTCATAGGGATTAAGCCCTCCACGTTGCTGACTTACCACGTTCCGATAATCCTATCTTTACATATATACCCTTAGGTTCCTTCTTTAAGCCTGTCTGCTTTGACACCGCCTGTAACGGTGTAAGGAGTTTCATATCAACAAGTTTTACTAATCCTCACAGACCTTGCATTCTGCAAGCACAGCCGTTAGACTGTTTAGAGATTTAGACCCGTACACTCAAAGGTTCGCCGTCTACTGCCTTTTTACAGTAGAATTCTAACCATAGGTATTTTATAGACCCCGCCCTATCACTCCCAGCCACCTCTGGCTTGGTTTTGCTGTATCCTTTTTGACCTTAGCAAGTGCATACAGGCGACTTCAGCGAGCTTTATGACAATCTTGTGCTTAATCACAATCATGCCATTCGCAGTTTTAGGCAGGCGTTTCAAGGCGTTCCCCTATCATTCCACCTATCGGATTATCAGTTCTCCTAAACCGAACTTTGTTACATTCTTACGTTTAGTGCCTAACCTTTTCAGCTAGGAACGTGTCGCACTATCGATTTCTTCTATTCCCTCCCCAAACACGTACTTGTGAAGAAAAGAAAATCCGGCCATCTCCGTATACATGGTATCAATTAACACCTGGCCATCCATGCCTTTGACCGCAATCCGGTTATCCTGCACATATTTCGTGATATAGCGCTTGATCTGTTCCCGGGTTTCCTCGCTGTCATCGTCCATGATCAGGGTTGAATACTGGCTGGAAATGTACTCCTGCACTTCCTGAAGCACAGAGGTAAATTCCCTGGCCTCATTCTGCGGGGAAAAGAACAGGTTATGAGTTCGGAGTGCGGTGCCTCCCTGACGAAATACGGCAGCGTCTTCCTCGTCCTCTTCCTCCTCCACTTCGATTTCGGCTGCAGCCTCCTTTTCCTCTTTTACCAACTGTGGTATCGGACTGGGTGGCTGCTTTTTTTGCGGCGTACAGACTACACGCTCCGGCTCCTGACTCCCAACACCTTTTTTTCTTTCTGGCTTTTCTTCGTCCTCCGGCCTGCTGGGAGTCTCAACGATATGGCTATCCGGTTCTCTCCTATTTTCTCTTTTCTGACTTTCCTGGGCCATTTCCTCCACCTGACTATCTGCCGGAGCTGCCTGGAAAAATACGGTCCCGGCCCTCTTTTCACCTAACACCCAAACACCTCCCTGCTGATGGCTTCCACTTCTTTGCGGAATCCTTTACTATCCCGCAGCGACAGATCGGCCAGAAGGTTACCCGCTAAACTCTGGCTGGCAAGTTCTAAGGAGTTCGGGAGTTTGAAGGTCACATTTCCCAACACCTGTTCCACATGGTCGCTGGCCTCATTGGTTTTCACATTGCAGGCCACCCTATACTGTTTGTCCGCATCCCATTGATTGTCCCGCAGGAGAGGAAGCTGGCTGGCAAGATAGCTGACACTTTTTAAGTCGCAGTTTACCAGCCGAAGGACAGCATCGGATTCCATGAGCGCAACCGCGGACAGAATGTCATTGGCAATGTAGCTGCCGCAGTCAATGATGATATAAGGCGCAATGTTTCGCAGACACTGGATCAGTTCCGATGCCTGGCTTGCGGTATAAGGCGGATAGGTGTATTCATTCTCTCCCCGGAGCATTCCAAGGAAGGTCAGGCAGTCATACCTTTTATGGGTGATGAGATTGTGCTTCACCAGAGATTCCGATACCCGGGCCGCCGCCAGAACACTTCCCAGAGAATGTTCACTCTCCAGTTCCCCCGGTGGGCAGATACAGGGTAGCATGGGTGCAGTCATGTCACAGAGCAGGAGAACCACATTTTTCTTTTTGGCTGCCAGATGCTTTGCCAGCTTCACCGCTGTCATCGTTTTTCCACATCCAGGGCTGCCCCAGACAGCCAGCACCTGATTCCGGGGTTCTAAGTCCTCCGAAAGCCGTTCTTCCAACTCACTTTTCCGGCTGAATATGCCACTCTTTTTAAAGTTCACGGTTTACCCCTCCTCCTGCTCAAGGGGCGGGGTAACCGGCAAACCAGGTTCTGTTTCTCCCGCCGCTTCCTGCGTCTCTTCCGGCATCTGCCGACTTTCTGTCTCTCCTTCCTCTGTATCCCCTGCTTCTTCCGGTTCCTCTGTCTCTTCCGGCGGATACAGCTCCAACAGCCTGGCCTCCTGGGCTTCTACGAACTTAGCTGCATTCTCCTTGCTTCCCCTGTATACCAGTGCTAAGTGGGGCTTACCATCCGCCTCAAGCTCTGCCAGGATCTTGCTCTGTTCCGGCGTGGCCAGCAGGGTGACAGTTCCGGGCAGCTCCTTTTCCTCTTCTTTATCCCCTTTTTCTGCAGTATTGGCATCATATCCACTGTTTGCCGTCACTGCGATGACCTCCACATACTGAAGCTCCGGTGGAATCACAGTGGCTCCCTGTTTTCTGTAATCCGGCGCAATGACAGAGACAATATCACCACTGATCAGTTTTCCGGAAAGGCCATTGGCAAAGGCCCGGATACTTAAAGAAACCGCCTGCTTTTCTCCGTTTAAGCTGTACAGATAGGCATTTTCTGCGGCTGGCTCATCTGCTATCTTGGAGTGGATGATATAATCTCCGGGTACCATCGCTGCAGAGGCATATTTGCCGGTAACCTCTTCCATCGTCCGCACCACATCCTCCGGCAGGTTATAAGCGCCGACCTCCACCCGTTTTACCATGTCCTTCGTAATCTCATCACCAATCTTGATTGGCTTAACCACCCGTACAATCTCTGTCTTTTTACTGATGGACTTGTTAAACAGTGGGGTCACCACAAAGCAGATCACCAGGGACAGGACAATACACAAAATACCGATTACCGTTCGGTTCTTTATCACACTCATGGGAAGTTCCTCCTTCTACATCTGAATCAATTCATTCTGTGGCGTTTCATTCATTTCCTGGCTGATATACCGGACTGTAAATTCATCCAGGAACAATATATAGGCATCTTCAGACGACCTCATATCCTCAAGGCTCCGCTTCGCCCTTCCCCGGAAATCAATCGGAGCCGCGGATATGATGCAGCCTTCAACATTCTCCAAGCTCGGTTCCTGAACAATAAAAAAAACGGATATGTTTTCTATATCGGATTGACAACTATCGTAACAGAAAAAGTCTTCCGGAATCAGGGAGTGATCCAGATTGGTACCTGTCCCAATCACAGGTATCCCATCAAATGTTCCCGGCTCATCCAGAAACTTATATGAATTCTTTTACACACAGCCCATCTACCACTCCCTCCCGTGCCTTCCTTACAGCCTGGTATACAGCTTCCGGTTTTTCTTCCAGAGCCACAATGTCAGAAAGAGCGCCGGTATTCCCAAAACAAACACTGTAAATCGCTTCACTTTGCCATTCCTCCCAGTTCAAGTAAATAAGATATCATGAAACCAATGGATAAAAAGGGGGCCATTGGGAAGGCCGCTGAAGCCTTCCCATGAAAAAGGCACACCCCAATCCGGTGGACCAAACTATAAAGCAATAAAATAATAAGTCCCAGGATACTCCCGAACAAAGTGCCCGGCAGTCCAACCACGAGACCACACGATGCCACCAGTTTCACATCACCGCCGCCCATTCCACCGTTCAGTGCCGCAATCAGGAAGGGGAGAGCAGCCAGGATTCCCAACAGATTTTCCGGGCAAAGCCCCCAAAGGGCCAATCCGGTCATGCAAAGACTGATTCCATCCGGAATCTCCCTTCTTTTAATATCCACGGCGGAGGCTGCGATGAGCAGAAGGCAGAACAGAAACGGTTTCAGATAATAAAGGAACAAAACCATGGATACCTCCCTTTCACAGACCTGCCCCGCTCCATTGTTACATCTGCATCTGCGGCCCACTAGACACCGGCTCCGCCTGCGCCTGGCTACCACTTTGTGAAACAGCCTGATTCAATGCCTGGTGGTATGCATCTAACACTGCCCCCCGAAGCTGATTGCCGAATTCTGCTGTTACCGGAAAACAGATATCTTTGTATCCGTCTCCCCCTTTTCTGCTGGGCATCGAGACGAACAAGCCGTTCTTCCCGCTCTCCACAATCTTAATCCCACGGATTCCAAGACAGCCATCAATTGTTGCCGATGCATATCCCCGAATCCCGCTTTCTTCCTTTGGCGGGTACATGGATGTGATTCTTACGTCTATGGTAGCCATATCTGATTCCTCCCTCTTTCTGTCTTTTCCTGCATTTGAATCGCTTCTTCTTTTTCATAACGGAGCCTTTTGTTCCTCCCAATCCGCTTGTTCCGGCAGGATACCGATTAAAAATTCATTCCGCCCATGCCGCCATGAATCTCTCCCATCTCATCATAGTCCATGTCTTCCTCGTCCATGTCCTCATACCTCGATTCATGATCTGGCGCATTGGTTATCGGCTCCATCACCTGCTGATACGCCTTCATGACAGCTGCGTCAAACTGCGTCTTAGCCTCCAGGCTGTCAAAGTAACAGGCATCCTTAAACCGACCGGTCTCTGGCAACTTGGTACGGGGCATGACAACCTCCGGCCCGTAATCCCCTTCCCTAACCTTCACGTTGCGGATGGTACAGATGTCACCGATCCTCACATCTGCAGTGGCTAGGATGTCATCCTGAAAATATTGCTCATGAATCCGTACCTCCAGGACCGGGAGCGGTCCCTGGAGCAACTCTTCCGTGTTCATGACTTCTTCCTCCTGAACCGCCCCAGAAGGTTCCTCTTCTGATACCTGTGCCGAAGTCTCCTCCCCGGCTGTCTGCGCGGGAGCCTCTTCCTCCACCGTCTGTTCTGCGGCAGCCGGTTCCTCGGTTCCCACTCCATCGGCTGCTTCCTCCTGCACACGTTCTTCTGAACCACCACTCTCTACGGTATTCTCTTCCGGTGTGGTGTCCGACTGTACCTGCGGTGTTCTCTCCTCAACCGGATTTGTTGACTCGCTATTCTGTCTTCTTCTGGGCATAATGTGTCCTCCTCAATAAATTGATGTTCATTTGCTCTTGTTTCGATGAAGCGAAAACTGCTTTAGCCGCTATAGTTGAACATCTCATTCACTCTGCGGGTAAGTGTTGGTAATACTGTATTGTCGAATAATGCATACAGGCCGGCCAGCACCAAAGCACCGATTACCACTGCCATTAAAATCTTGAGTAGGCTAGGCCCCCAGCGCCTTACCGCTTCACAGCGGCAGGTTTCCAAAAGCCCGCCCCCGAACCGGACTTACACCTCTCGATGTATCCGGCTCTCCATTTATCTATCAGTCTAATTCTCCTGCATGTAAGATTTATAATTATGGTATCTCTTTGGAACAAGATCGACCGCAGGATCTGTCATCCCTGTTTTCTCCTGTTGAAAGCCTCCCTCATAATAACACACACTCTGGTCCCCCTGTTCGGTCCGGTATGTTACTTCAAAGTGCCTGTAACCATATTTCTTTCGAACATCACGGATATGGAGTCTGTATTTTGCTCCAAAGGTCTTAAACAGGCTGAACTTCATCACATAATTAAAATGACTGAGGACACTCACATTGTCCGCAATCTTATAATAGTGATAAAGTCCCGTCACTTCAGCATTGTATTGCTGCACAATTTCATGGTCATCACGGCTGATCAGGTACGTCCGATGGAAAGGTTGAAAGATTTCCTGACCATTTCGATATCTGATTTCAAGCGCGCCATAAGCCACCAGCTTCTTCTGCCATGCCTCACGGGGTACATATAACCTCACCTTACTGCTTCTACTGTATCCTTTGGAACCACGTTTGCTTTCACATGGATCTCCGTCTTTTGATATGGACACCTCGTAATTGAGAAAGCGGACCATATGACAGGCACTGGTGATTAGACTTTTCTTTTCTGAATGTTGCAGTTTTAACGTTTCTGACAAAAACTGCCTGATATCTGCCTGAATTTCTTCCGCCTCCTGTTTCCTTCCGGTCACTCCACAGAGCCAGTTGTCCGCATAACGCACATACCGTAGATGATGGCATCCACTCTTCATGTAAATTTCCATATACCGGTCCAGTTCATTTAGATATACATTGGATAAAATCGGACCGATCATCGAGCCTGTCGGTGTGCCGGAATAGGTATTATGGAAGGTCCAATCCTCCAGATATCCAGCTTTCAGGAATTTCCCCAACAAGTAGAGAAAGGCTTCATCGTGGATACGCCTGCGTAATATGTTTATCAGTACCAAGTGATCCATGCTGCCATAAAAGCCACAGACGTTGCCCTCGATAAACCACGTTATGTCAGCAAAAGTATCCCGGATCTGCTGTAATGCTGTATGGCAGCTTCGGTTCGGACGGAACCCGTGTGAATCATTAGAAAATACCGGCTCATACATACTCTCTAATATCAGCCGCACAACCTCCTGTACCAGCTTGTCCTCGAAGGATGGTCCACTGTAAGAACAACGTTTCCCCTTCTGATTCTCCCTGTCCATGTGCAGCGCAGGATTTGGTCGGTAGCTGTGATCTTTCATTTTTTTTATCAGCCTGCATACCCGTTCCATGTCTATACCGCCGATGACTTTCCGGTCAGCTCCTGTCCCTGTTCTTCCCTCTTTCTTTTGAAGCTTCTGATAAGCCAGAAGATAAAATCGTTCATTATACAGATTCCGATACAGGCGTTCATAATGGTACCCCTCATTTCCTGCTTTTGAATTTAGACTGTTTAACACATCAATCGGATTTCTCAATGCCTCACGCACCGCTCCTTTCTTTGTATTAAAAGATAAACTGCCGCCCTTCGCCATGTGTATGGCTTTCCCATGCCCGGACTACTACGGCGGCTCCGTTGCCATGCCGGATATCGCTAAAAAACTTCCGGTTTAGGCAATCTCCGTTTAGACGGTTAGAAACACAGCCTGTCAGATTGTCGGATAGGACGTTCGCCCTTTTCCATTTGCTATGGCTGGTCGGTGCAAATATCCCGGACAGCTGCGCCCGCCATCTACGCAGTTCCTACACCGCCTGACACGGAAACTATCGTGTGTCAGGGACTCGACTATGTCCCCTCGGACTATCCTTCAGGCAATCAAGCCTTTATCCTCATATCTGACCTTTCCCTTTGCCCTTCAGCCGCAGCCATGATAGTTTGGCTGGCTTATGACGTTACCAACATGCTATACTCCCTGTCCGGTTTCCCTTTCAGATCAATTGGTTAGGGAGGATTGTGGGTATAAAACCCGGATATGTTTCAATCCCTGCTTTGCTAAAGCAGATTTTCCAACCGTCCGCGTTCGTAACAGCTATATGCAGTTGTTACGCCCTTACGGACGCACTGGCAGTGTCAACAAAACCTTCTCCTGACCGTCCTCTAAGAACCTGTCCTGCTCTCCACAGATTCCATTCCACACTTCTTTTTGCTTTGCTCATCATTTTTCTCATTGATTCATCCTCCTTGGATTAAAATAATAAAAGACAGCATTGCTGCCGCCCTTTTTTCATTGTTAAAGCTGAATCATCTGTGTCTGTACCGGTTCCGGACCTCCAAACGCGACCGGCCTAAAATCATTGGTGTCCACGTAATAAAAAAGGCTTCCATCCTCGTCATAGAGTTCGATCACATCAGAAATGGTGATCACATGCCCATCATAATCCGGGATTTTCTGTTCCCCGCTGAATTTAGCGCAAATCCTATCCAGGTCATTGGTTTCGATTTCTCCATCGTAAACAGTCCGGTAATTCTGCGGCTCCGGTTCCCCAAATTTCCGAATCAGTGCATCATATCCAATGAACTTCATATGGACATCCACCTCCGGCTTCAGCTGCCAGATTCGACAGTTCTTTAAAACCCCTTCTCCCTGTGTCTCACTGCCCCCGTTCATCAGACGGTCATACACACCTCCCACCCATTCGACCATCTCAATGCTTCCCTGTTTTCTTAGGAACCGCTCCATTGCTTCCCCTTTAAAGATGGGATCAATGACCGCCCTTCTGTTCCGGATATACCCTGCCTTGTTTCCGAAGTACAGGATACCTCCGTCTTCAATCTGGATTCCGCGCATCCTGTCCGCCTCCTTCCATCATGTCATATCCATCGTTCCCGAAACAACCTCCTGCCCATGCTCCATCGCTTTGATATCCTTCGCAGTCGGAAATAACACAGTCCCCTCCTCAATCTCCAGTACGCAGAAATCATTCCTGTCACAGATCATGATCCGGTGCTGGTAGGGGAGCTGCATCTCCACATAGTCTTTGACCTCGTTCTCACTGCAGAGCCACACTCCGGTTGTATATCTCCCATCCGGCAGGAAGCTGTAACCACTGTAACGCGGCTCATGCTCTTCTAATGGCAACGCCCCTGCCGGACGGATCTGCGACAACTGCAGTCGCTCATGCTCCGAAAGTAATTCCGGCTTTAATACTCCCACCACATCGGACCGTCTCCATCTGGCATATTCACCTTGATACAAATCGATGCCAAATACGGACTGGTTGACCGCATCCGCATCAGCCCCGTCACCCCCGACACAGTAACAAAGCTGGCTCGGGCTGTCCTCCCCCAGGGCGGAAGCTTTAATCACAATGACTTTCCCCTTGATGGAACAGGAGCTTCCTGTCTCGATACAATCCGCTTCCGTATAGGTTCCTTTTTCCACCTCTATTCCCCCTTATGCTGTACCAGACCGGAAAGGTCTGAGATCAGGCTTAACCGGATGGAATCCGGCATAGTCTTAATGGCTGCGCGCACATAGGCCTCTACCGCCTCCGGCGACTGGTCTCCAACTTCAATCAGCTCCATCTTCCGGATCATGACCTGTCCGTCACACAGATTCAGGGCAAGAATGCCACCATACTCCATGCCGGCTGCCTCCCGAAACTCCTTGGGAATCAACACCCTCCCCCTGTGATCCATCAGCTTGTACACCGGTTTACTCATCGTAGTATCCTCCTTCCTCAATGGCCTGATTTACTTCCTCCTCTGAGATTCCAAACAGGGACAGAATCTCCAACAGCGGTCCCCGCACTACCTCCATGGGATCTTCGTCTCCAATCAGGATGGCCCCCGGCACCATCTGTACAACCAGACCGGCATCCAGTGGAATATGGGCTGCCTCTAACAAATCGTGCGGTATGACCAGTTCCGCCTCTTCCTCTTCTGCCTGATGTTCTTCCTCCCTTTCCCTTTTCAGGAAGTCATTCTCTCCAGGCAGTCCCATTTTCCAGCAGGATAAATGGACCAGATCCCCCGATTTTACCCCGAGTTCCTCCAGCGCACCAGGCGGCAGGACCAGGCTTCCATCCTCCGCCATTCTCCCATTTACGAAAATATTCGTCATGACTCCTCCTTTTTCTGGTTTTCTTTCTCCCGTTCCTGGCTACTTAATTCCCGGCAGAAGGTCAGAAGCTCTTCTTCTCCAATACAGATTTCTAACTGCTCCAGTTCCTTGACCAGGGAGGCCATTGCCTCCAATTCTGCCGTAAGCTGGTCCATGCACGCTCCATTGCGGTATCCGCTGAAGGTACGCACATAGCCTTTTACATCACAATGGTACATACCGCTTTGCCGATTTTTTATCATAGCAAGATAGATGGCTGCCAGACAGCCCTGGTCCACCTGCACGGTTAAATACCCTCCAAATCCGATTATCAGATGCTGCTTTCCAGCCGTTACCTCCTCAATCCGCCGCTTTGCTTGCCAGAGCTTCTCAATCTCATTCATTTCCGTCATCACCTCCCAGCAGCCCCGCGGAAAACAGATCCATTTGCTGTGGCCCTGACTTCCTCCGTTCCGCAGGATCATAATTCGTTATAATAACCTCGGGAAATTCACAGCCTCCGTCATAACGCTGGGCCAGGTTATTGATTCGGGTGACCGCAGTAATCTGGTATCCGTCATACAGGTTCCGGATATATTCACAATCGTTATAGCTGACCATCCATTTTCCCAGACAGCCTGCCAGCGTATCCCGGAGTCTTACATGGTCTTCCTTCGGAAATTCGACTTCATAATGGTCTTCTGTCATAAAATATGGCGGATCACAATAAAGAAAGGCGTTCTCCCGGTCATACTGCCGGATGAGCGCCTCAAAATCCTTATTCTCTATGATGGTATTAGCAAGCCGGTTTGAAGCCTGCCAGATGAGGGAAAAGGTCTTACGCACGTCAAAGGCCTGACAGCCAAATGATGTACAGCCGCTCCCATAGCTGTACCGGATCAGCTTATAAAAAGCGGCCGCTCTCTGGACATCATCCGGGCCGGCATGTTCTAAGAGGAGGGACCGCAGCTCCTCAAACTCCATCGGCGGCAGGTTATGCTGCGCCAGTTCCATCTCCTCCTTCAAAAAAGCCGGATCAAACTCCTTCTTTTCTAAGAACCTGCGCAGAACAAGAAACTCTTCCCGGCTGTTTAATGGGAGGAAACCCAGCAGACGTAAAAATTCTATGGTATGATTCTTGACACAGGAATAGAGGTTTGTCAGGTTTGAGTTGAAATCGTTGTAAACCTCCATCACCCTCGGATCGGGCGGCCGTCCAAACAACACCCAGCCTCCGCCTCCGAACACTTCAATATAGCGTTCATAGTGAGCGGGGGATATTTCATAAATCGTATTCCGCAATGCCTTTTTACCGCCAACCCACGATATAAAACTATTGATGATTTCTCACCTCCTTCATGTCCTGCATGGTTTTGTGTCTATAGTTCCATCTGCGGCCCATTTCCCTGCTCTTCCTCCAACGGCGTTTCATTGGAACTGGCCACATAGGGTGTCATACACAGCCTGCTTTTCCTCCAGTCTTCCCTCCCGTAGCTTTCAAAGTCAAAATTCCGGAACGCCTCCGCCTCCAGATCGGCTCCCCCTTCCCTGAGACATTCCATACCGTAGATGGTAAATGCTAATGCATTCAACGTTTCGACGTCTACATCCTTGCCAAAGGCATTTTCAAAATTGGGAAGCGGACTGCGTATATCCGTAATGGTACATTCCTTAAATGTATGAATTCCCAAATCGGCAAGGACCTGGCGTGTCCTCTTCTCACTACAGGGAAGTTTCAGCCAGACATCTTCTTTTGTTTTTGATACCTGCAGGTGCACAAAAAAAATATAGTCCTCCATCGTCTGTTCTGGAAGCTCCTTCCCATCATATGGTTCCACCCAGCCTTCCGCGCTGCGGCAGCAGTATCCCTTTGAGGTAAAAACACCCTGCTCCTGTTCCTTCACATAGTGCCCCACCTTTTTGAGGGACAGGAGAGGATAGACCTCATCCGGCAGGTTCCGAATGACCGGCACTAAGTCATTTTCCATGGATACTTCGCCAAGCTCCTCCTCATCCATAATTCCTGGCAGGAGCTCAAAGCGGTCCAGATTATAAGCCGCATTAATCAGGTTCCTGATAGTCCGTTCTGGTACAGACTGTAACACACCCTCATAGGTGTCCAGTTCCTCCTGACTCATCTGGGAAAGTTTCTGCGCCAGGAAATTCAGTTCCTGCAACGTAGCGCTGCACGCTTCCAGCGGCTCATATAGAAAATCAGGCCACTGGCCAACAAGTTCCAGGGAATATCCCTCCCCGTCCGCAACTCTCGCACACTGCTTGGCGTTTTCCAGCGCCATTTGATAGGTTGGGAGTGTCAGGGTATATCCCTGATACCAGAAATCGCTCTTATACCGTTCTGCACAGATACAGACCTGCATTACCAAATTCCTCCCATCTGGGGACCTTGCTGTACAGCTTCTACTCCCTTTAGTTCCTGCTCTGTTCGGGGGCCATAAATCATCGATGAATTATAAAAGTGGACATTGAGAATCCCGCCCCCTTCACATTCAATATCGATCTGTTCAAAGCCTTCTCCCCAGCCATCTGAAGCTTGCCCCATCCAGTATTTTTTTGTCCATTCCAATTCATCCGGCGTCAACTCTCCTTTGCTCTCGATCTGCAGCACACCCCAAAGAGCATGGTGGTAAACCTCAATCGCTGGAAACATACTGAGGATTCTCTGTTTCATCAGCTGGTTGTCCATATATTCTGCAAGTCCCGTTTTTTGCTCAAATATAGGGTCCTGTTCCAATTCCTCCCGGATTTGTTTTTCAAAAATGGTCAGTTCGGTTGCACTAAATGATTCGTCATAACCTTCGGAACCACAAAAAACTCCCGTCAACTGGTTATAGAGACGCGTTACCACCGTTTCATCCGAAAGCCGTTCGCAGCACCACTTCTTACTCGTCACAACGCCATATCCGGTCTGAACAGCCCCATGTTCCTTCATCATAGCCTGGCCTATAGCATCCCAGTTCACATACTGGTCCAACCGCGGCTCCAGGGAGGGATCTCCATAACTTCTGATTACCTCCCTGGCATATGTCCCCGGCTCCTGCACCTGATCCAGGAACTCATAGTTTCCCATATTCCGCACAACCGAGAGTGCCTCTTTCATAGTCCTCGGGCATTCCGCCAGAAAAACAGCCTTCAAAAAGTTCGGTGTGTAGTTACGGTTGGATAACACTTTTTCCTTTAAAACAGCTGCGATACGGTTCACTTCCTTGAGATCACTCTTTGTAGGAAGATATCCCCACAGTTCCTGGAATGGTCCTCCATACTGGTTGAATTTACACTGGTTCAGACTTCTTAGATCCAGAGCTGCTCTTGCCATCTCCATCTTCTCCGGTGTTGTCGGTACGGCCAGGGAATACCTCTTTCTCCCCGTGTAAATATGCAGAAGGAACACCGAATTTTTATCGTAGCCGGCATCTGGTGGAAACTCCCCAGGATACACATCCTGGAAGGTTTTACCCTCCACTTTCCGGACGGTCTGCCCCACCTGCCCAGGATCATGATTCCCTGCCACAAGTTCGTAATTGTCAAGATTATAAGACAGGTTGAGGATATCCTTCCCTGACTTTGGGGTTTCAGCCTTCAAAACCGCAGAAAACAACTCCTGTTCTGCCTGTGTTAAATATTCCAGCCGCTTTGCTAAGCACGCCAACGCCCTCGCGGATTCCGCATCAGTCCTCATACCTTTTAACACTTCCGGCAACGCCGGGATAGAAGCTTCTGCCTCGTAAATAATCATTGGAGGATCTTTCTGCATTTCCGTGTAGAGCAGATCGATTTTTCCTGGCTGCTGCGGGAATGTCAGCCAGAAAGCACTTCTTTCGTCATGACCAACTCGTATTCTTAACATGTTTCTTCCTCCTCTCCGTAAATGATTCCGATTCCATGTCTGCTGATTAAGATACTGTGGAGAATTAACAGAAGCAGGCCATCATGGATCAGCTCAGCATCCCCCAGCTCTGAAAGTTTTAAATAAGGTTTCCCTGTCTCCAACTCCTTTGCAGCACAAAAAATAGCGTAGCCATCTAAGTCTACGCCATGTACATGAAATGTTTTATAATCAATTCCCCTCTCTGATACATGGGGAGCCGCCTGTTCCCAAAGCCCTGTATCGGAACTTAACAGGAATACAGCCGCTGCAAACCCAGGCTCAGTCCGTAGTCCAGGAAACAGCCCACACCGTAACAAAAGCAGGAACCTCCTTCGATGTTCCTCATTCCTGAAAAACCGTTGTTCTGCCTCACGCTGGTTCTGGAGCTTCATCACCCGCACTAGAAAGGTCCCCTCCGGCAGTTCTGCAGCCAACAGCTGGAGCAGAGACTGATAAAATGCTTCGTTCTCCACCACCGCCATTGTCTTCTTTTTCTCCCGCGGACAGTTGATATCTTTTAAATCCCGCAGGGAATACCGGCTTCGGATGACTCCGCTTTTTCTTGGCCTAAAGCCCGGTATCCGCTGCATTTCGGCCTCCATGACCTCCATGGATGTTCCCTTCATAAACTTTGCCATCATGCTTATCCTCCCTCTTTCTTTTCTGTTCTTGATCATCTATAGCCTGTACATTTGCATTCATAAGTAACAAAAATCAAAAACCATCTACAGGCCTTGCCTTTGCTTTAGTTTCCCTTCCTATCTGATTCTGGTTTCTTGGTTGGCTCTTTTAGAAACTGGCGAATTACACAGTCCGCTAATCGGTGTAAGTAACATTCTATCTCCAAAATCACCGGTCAATTGTTTCTCCCACATATGAATGAGTGCCGCCTCTTCCTCCTTCGTGATTGTTTCGGTGGCTCTAATTTCTAGGACACTCCATAATTGATGCTCCCATAGCCCGGCAGAGGGAAGCATGTTCAAAACCTTTCTTTTTAGATTTTTCTGTTCTAAGTAAACAGTCATTCCATTTGCTCCCTCGTTTTCCAGATACTCACACTGTATTGCCTGCTGTATATCCTACAGGTGATCACAGAGCTCTTCCATGGACATTCGTTCATACTTAAATTGTAGCTTCCCAACCTAATCCTTTTTATAGATATCTCCCGTCAACAGGTTAAATACCCGCAGTACGGTTATTCCGTCTGATCCATACATAAATAATCCTCCAAAGTTTTTAAGCCTTAATCCTATCCAAAAATCTGCTGTTCCATTTCATCGAGCCAGCTCATATCCGATTCCTGTGCATGGTAGCTCTCTACTTCCAACTGTCTTTTGTGCAAGCGTTTCATCCAAAAAACCTCCCTATTGATTCGGAACTTAATCAGATAGCCTTTCTTTGTGGCTACCCCCTCTTTTACATCTCCAATACTGACGCCTGCCGGTTCTCCATGCTCTGACAATGCTCAGTCACCAAATCATTCAGCTCCTCAATGGAACCATACACCGACAACCATTCCCACCGTGCTGGTTCTCTGCACTGGATGGATAACTGTTCGCATTCACTCCAGTTTGAAATTCCCATGACACTCTTAAGCACATCCATTTTGCCTTCCATTGCCGGAAGAGTCAATGTATAGTAATCATAAGGATTTCCTTTACAGAGCCACACCTTAAAACTACAAGTCTGTTTATAATCCAGATCTGGTAACTCCTTCCCTACATAGATTGGATCCAGATCTTCTTGAATTCTGCTGGTATAGCCAAATGTATGAAACATACCACCGTATTTTTTTATATAATCTTTTCCAACCCATTCATAATTAGAGCCAGCTGCCTGTTCCTCCATAACTATATCAGATGTTCGATTCAGCAGATATTCTCCTAGTTTTGTTACTGTTGTTACCCCCGGCAGATATCTGAATTTAGCCATGTTACAGGAAAGATTTATGATATCTTGGAGTGTCTCTGGTTTCATCATCGCAATCACTGTTCCGAATACTGCCTCGTCTAGACTGTCCATCCACTTCACACGATAGGCCAGGTAGTTCAGTTCCTCCAATCTTTTTTCTGACACCGGCACCTCATACAGATACTGGTGTAGATTTGGAATGGACGATTCCACATAAGCGGTAGCTGATTCCAATGGAACTGTATCCATTCCATTCAGAAGAGAATAAGCTTCTCTAATTTCTTCGATTGTAGCCGGCAGGTATATACCTACACCAAGGCCTACTGTACGACTCAAATAAATCTTAAACATTTAAATTCTGTCCCTTCGCATATAGCTGATTCTACTTTTGATACTCTATAAAAAAGGTCAGACATTTTTTGATTTGGCTGACCTAAAATTTTCACTCCATAACCTCACCTCTCCATTGCTATTTCTACTGAATCACAAATATCTGTCAGTAGTTCTTCTTATTGCATTTGTAGACCAGTAAGCTGCTCTGGCTGCTCTTTTAATTCTGACTCCAGCTTGATACAAAAATCATTTCCAGGCTGCCAGAAACTGACATACAATTCCCCATTCCTGGTAGGAATCGGACACTGTTTAAAATATTCGCCCCAGCCATCTGCACACTGAGCCGACCAGGAAGATTTTAGTTCCTCCACTTCTCCCTCTGATAAAGTTCCGTAAGTCTCTACCTCCAAAACCCCCCAAAGCTCATGGTTCCAGACCGCAACCGCTGGAATCATACAGAACACTTTCCGCTTTAATATCTCATGCTTCAGATAAACCGCAAGTCCTCTTCCTTCCCCGTCTTCCGGTCTTTCCTGCTCAACCGCCCGCCTGATTTCTCCCACAGAGGAAAGCAGTTCATTTGCTGACACCACCTCTGGTCCTCCATCACGACAGATTTTTCCTGTAAGCGAGCTAAATAAACGAAACTTACTCCGTTCCTCCGGAAGTGAATGGATTCTGTGTCCCTCCCGAACAACAATACCGAAAGAGGTCAGTACCGCCCCCTCTTCCTTCATCATCGCTTTACAAAGTGCCTCAAAATCCACAAAATCGGCAGTAAAACTGTCAAGGTAATACAATGGGTTTTCTTCCATTACTTTATAAACATAGTCCGATGGTTCTGTGAAATCCTCTAAATCTAATAAAATATTGTACTGCCGCAGTCGCCCCAGTACCTGAACAGCCTCCTCAACAGTCGCTGGAGCCTCTGCCTCCAGCACAGCCAGGACTTTTTCACGATTCCCTTCTGTCCCATCCAACACTTGCTTCAGCGTTCCGGCTAAATAATTGAGTTCCCGCACAGAGGCACCACAGGGTAATCTGGAATAAAGTCCTTTCACATTTTCCTTGGAAGAGAACGATGCTCTTTCATCTATACGGAAAGATTCCAGTCTTTTTTCAATCCCTTCCAGCTTGGATTCCGGTTCTGGCAGATACAGAGACACATACTTTCCGTTCAAGTGTATGTCGAGAATGATAGGACTGTCTTTTTCGTTGTAGGAATCAGGCAGGCTCTGTCCATCATACCGCGTAGTTAATGCCTCTTCCAGTTTAAGGACATATCCCTCCTTGCAGAAACAACTGGGATGTTTTTGGGCATACTTGCGTCCTACATATTCGTAATCCAACAATACTGTCAGGTATTCTGGTATCTCATCCCCAGCCAGGTCAAGCAGATATTTTCCCAGTTTGTCCTCTGTGTTGATTCCTTCATAAAATGAAAATTTGTCCAAGTTACAGGATAGGTTTATAATATCCTTTAAGGCATGGGGCCTTTCAATGGCAAGCGCTCCGCTAAATAAGGCTGTTTCAATCTCACTCAGCCCCTCCAGGCGGATCGACAGAAACGATAATTCTGCTAAGGTTTGACTGGTCAAAACCGCTCCACGGATGTAATCGGACAGATTACCAACGGATGATATCGCATCACTGATCTGTGTTTCCTGATTCCCCGACTCAATTACATCTAAGGCAGCAAATGCCTCGCCCTGCTCTTCCTGTGTGGATGGCAACTTCAGCCATACCCCTTTCCTCGAATTCCTTGTCAAAAATACTTCAAGCATCGCTTCCTCCACTTCCAATGAATCCCTTTATAAAAGCGCAAAAGCGGCCCTGCTCTCCTGATTACAGAAGAGATTGATCGCTTTCCAATATGTTTCTTTACTGACTTTACCCTATCCAAAAATCTGCCGTTCCATTTCATCAAGCCAGCTCATATCCGCTTCCTGTGCATGGTAGCTCTCTTCTTCCAACGTGTACCCCATCTCCTTAAATTTATAATCTGCCTCATGGACGATGTATTTTGCAAAACTCTCTGCCTCTGCTTCGCTTGTGTCATTGCAGCAGAAACTATATTTTGCAATGACTACCTCATCCCCAAGGAACTCTATGCTTTCACTTTCCGGTATCATGTAGTCGCCATTAATCTCTTTCAGAAATTCCACAATACCATCTTCAATTTCTGGCTGCAACAGACAATTAAACTCTCCGTTTTTAAATGTAATTTTCAATTTTACGTCTACATCATAGTCTCTTTCCTTATCAAGTTCTGCTCCCATTCTTTACCTCCATATGCTTTTTTCATTTTTATGGTGTTGTTTTTATCCATTTTTCACCGCCACCCCTCATCACCCAATTTCATTTATATCACGTAAAAAGGCCAGCCAATTTTTCATCGGCTGACCTTGAATTTTTCCCACATATCACCCAAATACCTTCCTGCATCTGTGGAAGGGCTAAAAAATCGGGACCAAAAACGGCCATTTTTGGCCCTGTTTTCCGCTCGATTTTCGCCCAAAAACCACTATATCTTGTGGTTTCAACCTCTATTTTTTTCTAAAACCACAATTCCGCATCATTATCACCGACTCCACATGCACCGTAAGTCGATGTCAAAAAACCATGTGTGCTACACAATATTATAGCGTAACTTATTATCTTTTAAAATAAGAGATTTTCAAGAAATAGAAAAACCAGAAGTACTATAGCGTAACCAAGCGTGTTATAGAAAAACTTGTGCAAGGTAGGCAAATCGTAGTCACTGCCTACCAAATGAGGCGGGCCCGGTATTCCGGAACCCGCCTGCATCATGATTTTTTCTTGTTCATAATCTGTTCACATTTGTTTGATATATTCCATGTTTGGAATCATGTGTCTATCTTTTCTTTAACCCCATTGTCAACCGGCACATGTTTTCTCATAAACGAGGCCGGCAGAAAACTGTCAGCCTCTCCTCTTTTTCAGAACATGCGCACCCGAACATTTGGTATCTGCCTCCCTCACTCTCCGCCTTCCGCCTCCCCTATCCTGATGGCTAAATCCAAAACAGTAGCGGCAGTCTCATCA
>OFOU01000459.1_pt1 | contig 34569 bp, 43 predicted proteins | sample 1542061 | NCBI WGS metagenome assembly OFOU01 (sample SAMN04209239, study PRJEB22552) | human gut metagenome | biome: gut; material: feces | host: Homo sapiens | place: USA: Oklahoma
GGGTGTGGTGTCCCCGGCAATATGGCCCGGCGTCCCTATTTTTTACCTTTTGAGTCAATAAATCATGAGAAGATCAAAACGATTCGAAGTGCTTGCGAAGCGGCCTGTAAATCAGGATGGGCTGATTGGCGAATGGCCTGAAGAGGGGCTGATCGCCATGGAAAGCCCCTACGATCCGACGTCGTCGGTGAAGGTGGAAAATGGTCGTATTGTTGAGCTGGACGGTAAGAGCCGAGCCGAGTTCGACATGATCGACCGTTTCATTGCCGACTATGCGATTAACGTGGCCGAAGCTGAGCGCGCCATGCAGCTCGACGCGCTGGAGATCGCCAGAATGCTGGTGGATATCCACGTCAGTCGGGAAGAGATTATTGCCATTACCACCGCCATCACCCCGGCGAAAGCGGTGGAAGTGATGGCACAAATGAACGTGGTGGAGATGATGATGGCGCTACAAAAAATGCGCGCCAGACGCACTCCCTCCAACCAGTGCCACGTGACTAACCTGAAAGATAACCCGGTACAGATTGCCGCCGACGCTGCTGAAGCGGGGATCCGCGGCTTTTCCGAGCAGGAAACGACGGTCGGGATCGCCCGCTACGCGCCGTTTAACGCCCTGGCACTGCTGGTGGGTTCCCAGTGCGGTCGCCCCGGTGTGCTGACGCAATGTTCCGTTGAAGAGGCCACGGAGCTGGAGTTGGGCATGCGAGGGCTAACCAGTTATGCCGAAACGGTGTCGGTGTATGGCACAGAATCGGTGTTTACCGACGGTGATGACACGCCGTGGTCCAAAGCGTTTCTCGCCTCGGCTTATGCGTCGCGTGGTCTGAAGATGCGCTACACCTCCGGCACCGGCTCGGAAGCGCTGATGGGCTATTCCGAAAGTAAATCGATGCTTTATCTGGAGTCGCGCTGCATTTTTATCACCAAAGGCGCGGGCGTACAGGGGCTGCAAAATGGTGCGGTCAGCTGTATCGGCATGACCGGCGCAGTGCCGTCAGGGATCCGCGCGGTGCTGGCGGAAAACCTGATTGCCTCAATGCTCGACCTTGAAGTGGCCTCCGCCAATGACCAGACCTTTTCCCACTCCGATATTCGCCGTACTGCCCGCACCCTGATGCAGATGCTGCCGGGTACCGACTTTATTTTCTCCGGTTACAGTGCGGTACCCAACTACGACAACATGTTTGCCGGGTCGAACTTCGACGCTGAAGATTTCGATGATTACAACATTCTGCAACGCGATCTGATGGTTGACGGCGGTCTGCGTCCGGTCACGGAAGAGGAAACCATCGCCATTCGCAATAAGGCCGCACGCGCCATTCAGGCAGTGTTCCGCGAGCTGGGCCTGCCGCTGATTAGCGATGAAGAAGTCGAAGCTGCTACTTATGCTCACGGCAGCAAAGATATGCCTGCGCGCAATGTGGTAGAGGATTTGGCTGCCGTGGAAGAGATGATGAAGCGCAATATCACCGGGCTGGATATTGTCGGCGCGTTGAGTTGCAGCGGCTTCGAAGATATCGCCAGCAATATCCTCAACATGCTGAGACAGCGTGTTACCGGTGATTACCTGCAAACGTCGGCCATTCTGGATCGCCAGTTCGACGTCGTCAGCGCCGTCAACGACATCAATGATTATCAGGGACCTGGTACCGGCTATCGCATCAGTGCCGAACGCTGGGCGGAAATTAAAAATATTGCGGGCGTGGTTCAGCCCGGCTCGATCGAATAAGGCGGTACACAGTGGAATGCACAACTGAACGTAAGCCGGTTTTCACCTTACAGGTGAGCGAAGGCGAGGCGGCTAACGCGGATGAACGCGTGGATGAGGTGGTGATTGGCGTCGGCCCGGCCTTTGATAAGTATCAGCATAAAACCTTGATTGATATGCCGCACAACGCGATTTTGAAAGAGCTGGTTGCTGGCATCGAAGAAGAGGGACTGCATGCGCGAGTAGTGAGGATCCTGCGGACCTCGGATGTTTCTTTTATGGCATGGGATGCGGCAAATCTCAGCGGCTCAGGCATTGGGATTGGTATCCAGTCGAAAGGAACCACGGTGATTCATCAGCGCGATCTGCTGCCGCTAAGTAACCTGGAACTGTTTTCTCAGGCTCCGCTGCTGACGCTGGAAACCTATCGTCAGATTGGTAAAAACGCCGCGCGCTATGCACGCAAAGAGTCGCCTTCGCCGGTGCCAGTGGTCAATGACCAGATGGTGCGCCCTAAATTTATGGCCAAGGCCGCGCTGTTTCATATCAAAGAAACCAAACACGTGGTGCAGGATGCCGCGCCTGTCACGTTGCATATTGCACTGGTAAGGGAATGACCATGAACGACAACATCATGACCGCGCAGGATTACCCATTAGCCACCCGCTGCCCGGAGAAAATCCGGACGCCTGGCGGCAAGCCGCTAACCGACATTACCCTTGAGAATGTGCTGGCGGGCCGCGTAGGGCCGCAGGATGTGCGTATTTCTCAGCAAACGCTGGAGTACCAGGCGCAGATTGCCGAGCAGATGCAGCGTCATGCCGTGGCGCGCAATTTTCGTCGTGCGGCAGAACTGATTGCGATCCCGGATGCCCGCATTCTGGAGATCTACAACGCACTGAGGCCGTTTCGTTCTTCGTTCGCCGAGTTGCAGGCCATTGCCGATGAACTGGAACACACCTGGCACGCCACGGTGAACGCCGGGTTTGTCCGCGAATCGGCAGAGGTATACCAGCAGAGAAATAAACTGCGTAAAGGCAGCCAGTGACGGAGGCAGCATGCCGTTAATTGCAGGGATCGATATCGGCAACGCCACCACTGAAGTGGCGTTGGCGCAGGATGGCCGGTTTATCGGCAGCGGGATTGTCGCCACGACCGGGATGAAAGGCACGCGGGAGAATATCGCCGGGGTGGTCGCGTCCCTGCAGCAGGCGCTGGATAAAACGCCGTGGTCGCTGCAGGACGTGGCAAAAATCTGCATCAACGAGGCCGCACCGGTGATTGGCGATGTGGCGATGGAAACCATCACTGAAACCATCATTACCGAATCAACGATGATTGGCCATAACCCGCAAACGCCCGGCGGCGTTGGCGTGGGCATGGGAACTACCATCGCCGTGGAGAAGTTGGCGGCGTTGAGCGAGGATCGATTTGCCCAGGGTTGGATACCGTTGGTGGGTGAGGAGATGGATTTCCTTGAGGCGGTTTGGTTTATCAATGAAGCGCTGGATCGCGGCGTCAACGTGGTGGCGGCCATCCTGAAAAAAGATGATGGCGTGCTGGTGAATAATCGCCTGCATCGGCCAATACCGGTGGTTGATGAAGTCACTCTGCTGGAGAAGGTGCCGGAAGGCGTGCTGGCGGCGGTGGAAGTGGCGGCCCCGGGACAGGTGGTGCGGGTGCTGTCGAATCCTTACGGTATCGCGACCTTCTTTGCCCTGACCCCTGAGGAAACGCAAACTATTGTCCCCATCGCCAGAGCGCTGATTGGCAACCGTTCCGCCGTGGTGCTGAAAACCCCGCAGGGAGATGTGCGATCAAGAGTGATCCCGGCGGGTAAGATCTTTATCCGTGGTGAAAAGCGTGGCGGTGAAGCCGACGTAGCGCAAGGCGCGCAGGCCATTATGCAGGCGATGAGTGCCTGTGCGCCCGTGTGTGATATTCGTGGTGAAGCTGGCACGCACGCAGGTGGCATGCTGGAGCGGGTGCGTAAGGTGATGGCCTTGCTGACCGGCCATGACATGAACACGGTGCATATTCAGGATCTATTGGCGGTCGATACATTTATTCCGCGCAAGGTGCAGGGCGGCATCGCCGGAGAGTGTTCCATGGAGAACGCCGTGGGTATTGCGGCGATGGTGAAATCCGATCGTTTACAGATGCAGGCCATCGCCAGTGAGCTGAGCGCCCGGTTAAACACGCCGGTTGAAGTTGGCGGCGTGGAGGCCAACATGGCCGTGGCGGGGGCGTTAACTACGCCCGGATGCGCCGCACCGCTGGCGATCCTCGACTTAGGCGCAGGATCTACCGATGCCGCCGTCATCAATAGCGACGGCGTAGTGAAAGCGGTACATCTGGCCGGCGCGGGGAATATGGTCAGCCTGTTGATTCAAACTGAGCTGGGCTTAAGCGATGCATTTCTGGCGGAGGAAATAAAGAAATACCCGCTGGCAAAAGTGGAGAGCCTGTTCAGCATTCGCCATGAGAACGGCGCGGTGGAGTTTTTCCGCGAACCGCTCAGTCCGTCAGTATTCGCCAAAGTGGTGTACTTGAAAGAGGGTGAGCTGATTCCGGTAGATAACCAGACTTCGCTGGAAAAAATCCGTCTGGTGCGCCGACAGGCTAAAGAGAAGGTTTTTGTAACCAACTGCCTGCGCGCGTTACGTCAGGTGTCACCCGGTGGCTCTATTCGCGATATGACTTTTGTTGTGCTGGTAGGCGGTTCTTCGCTGGATTTTGAAATCCCGCAGATGATCACCGATGCGCTGGCACATTACGGCGTTGTCGCCGGGCAGGGCAATATTCGAGGTACCGAAGGGCCGCGTAATGCGGTGGCAACAGGACTGGTTTTAGCCGGAGAAGCAAAAAAATAGCGCAGAAAACAGCCGCGCAAGCGTTTAGCTGCGGGGTAAGTCAAATAAAGGCGATGTTCTCTTTGATATCCCGGCGGAGTTGGGTACATAGTATAAATGTGTCTCTCACGTGGTTAATTTTAAGGATAAGAGCATGCCAACAGCAATTGAGAAAGCATTGGATTTTATTGGTGGTATGAACACTTCGGCGTCAGTACCACATTCAATGGATGAAAGTACCGCTAAGGGAATCTTAAAGTATTTGCATGACTTAGGTGTGCCAGCGAGTCCGGAAGTTGTGATGGCACGGGGTGAGCAAGAGGGATGGAATCCCGAGTTCACGAAAAAAGTAGCCGGATGGGCAGAAAAAGTCGCCTCCGGTAACCGCATCCTTATCAAGAACCCAGAGTATTTTTCAACCTATATGCAGGAGCAGCTCAAAGAGCTAGTGTGAGCTGACTATCGAATTAAACTCTAACGGACGTTTCCATCCCAGGATGGCGGCGTCCAGATGGGGTTGCCATTAACATGCTGTTTTCTGAACAGGTGTATCGCGTAAATAGCTTTAGCCCCCGCCAGCCATGTTCTTCTGTGTACTCATTCAACATATTGATGCAAGCAAGTATTGATTTGTTCCAGGGCAAACTCTTTTTTGCTACATGCCAATTTCTACGGAATACCCATAAAAAAAGGACCTGCGATTTCTCGCAAGTCCTTGATATTTGGTGGCCCCTGCTGGACTTGAACCAGCGACCAAGCGATTATGAGTTCCTACAGGAACAACCGAAAATCAATAGTTTGCGTTTAAAAACAGTTAATTAGATTATCAAAAACTATCTATAATTATCATCATTACTCATTTCTACCGCCACTTTATCGCCACTGACCGCCAGAGGGTTGAGCTTAACGGCATCCTCTAAATGGTCAGGAGCAAAGTGTGCATATCGCATCGTCATTTTGATGTCGGTATGGCCGAGCACTCGCTGCAAGACCAGAATATTACCACCATTCATCATAAAGTGGCTGGCGAAGGTGTGGCGCAAAACGTGGGTCAATTGCCCTGCCGGTAGTTCGATGCCTGTTCTTTCCAGAGCAGACCGGAACGCGCCATAACAATCACTAAATAGCCGACCTTTTTTATCATCAGGTAGAGACTCGTAGAGCTCTTTGCTGATTGGAACGGTGCGGTTTTTCCTGCCTTTCGTGTTGGTGTATGTGATTTTGTATTTCGCGAGCTGGCTTTTTCTCAGGCTCTCGGCTTCAGACCACCGTGCGCCAGTGGCGAGACATATTCTTACCACGTTTTCTAAATCAGGGTGGTCATGCCGTTTGCACTCTCCGAGCAATAGCAAAATCTGGTCGTGAGTTAGCCAGGCCATTTCCATTTCCTCAGTGCGGAAAGGGCGCATGTTTTTGAGTGGATTTTCCCCCTTCCATTCCCCGAGGCGGTTTAGCTCATTGAACACCGCTCGAAAGTAGGCCAGCTCAAGATTAAGCGTGCGGGGCGATACCTCTTTCACTCTGTTTGAACGGGCATACTCACCTTTTAACCGCTTTTCTCTGTAACGGGAAAATATCTGCGCATCGAAATCGCGTGCGAGCGGTTCGCCCATACACTCAAAGGCATGGTGCATAGCCAACTGACGTTTTAGCCCGTCTTTCAGGGTAATGCCGTGGGCGCTGTACCATGCGTCAACAAGTTCTTTTAATGTGCGCCGGTCTTCCTTTTCTTCCTGCCAGGGGTTTTGTACGGTGTACTGCTCAAATGCCAGCGCCTCGCCTTTAGTCGCGAATTTCTTTCTAATACGTTTGCCTTTTGCTCCGTTTGGATAGAGCTCGCAAATCCAGCCTCCGTCCGGATTTTTACGGACTGTCATCAACTCACCTCACTATATATACCCACCACGCGCCCTAATGTTTGTATGTCATCAACTAAGCATTCAAAAGGCACTTTCCCTCCGGCAACGTGTAGTTTTCTGCCTGGTAAAATCGTTAACTCACGAATGCTTTTTGCTCCCTCAATATCTACAAGCCACGAACCATCTGACAGCAAGGTATCAGTCTCAATAAAGTGAGCCGCATTGTCTGAAAATATGCATTGTGGGTTGTTAAGGGTTCGATTAAAGAAAGATTTAGATATCCTCAAATCTGTACCGTCAATCAACCGACCTTCACTTAATGTGAATGATTTAACTGTTAACTCTTCAGATTCAACAGATGCCTTGATGTTACTACCGGATAGCTTTTCCCCTTTACCTGTAAGCAACCACTCTACGTTTGCACCTGTTTCCAGAGAACAATGGACTATGAAGTCATAGGAGATAGCCCCTCGTGTGTAGCGGTTTTGCAGGGAACTAGCTGCGATATTGAAGTGCCGCGCAAGCTGGATTTTTTGAGAAAATCCGTAGATTTCGCAAATCCTATCTAAGACGTGTTCGTTACTGATTTCTGAATCAATTTCCATAAAATTCGCATCCGAGTATTGACCGTTGCGGCTTTTGCGCATTACTATGCGGCTTAACCGTAGTTCATTGGTGATAATCGCTGACAATCGAAGAGCATCAATGATAATTATTGATAAACAGGGAATGATGCAATATGGCTTCTGAAATTACAATTGTGAAAATTCCAAGTGAGATTGTTTCTCCTCATGAGTTTGCAGCTTTAGAGCGGGTCTCTATCGCTACAGTTCGTCGCTGGACTACTGGCGACAACCCTTGCATACCAATCGAGCCGCGAGTCATTAAGCCTGGCCGTAAACGTGCAAGCGGCATGGTTCGCATTTACTACGCGCGCTGGAAAGAAGAGCAGTTGCGTAAGGCGCTGGGACATTCCCGTTTTCAACTAGTTATTGGCGCTTGATTCACTTTATGTGAATTATAAGGATGCAACATGTTAGATTTTCGCGTTTCGTCACATACACACTTCGATGACGCTTGCAGAAAATTCGCAGCCTCTCACAACGTAAAAGAGCTGGCTGTAAAGGCAGGTATCAAGCCGCATACGCTTTACAACAAGCTCAACCCAGAACAGCCGCACCAGCTAACTCCCCGCGAAATATGGACTCTGACAGACCTGACCGAAGATTCAACCCTCGTCGATGGGTTTCTGGCTCAGATTCATTGTCTGCCATGTGTGCCAGTTAACGAGTTGGCGAAAGAAAATTTGCAGGCTTACGTAATGCGCGCAATGAGTTCCCTCGGTGAGTTGGCTAATGGCGCAACATCTTCAGACCGCCTGACGACAGCAAAAAGACATACGATGGTCGAGAGTGTGAATTCTGGTATCCGTATGCTGTCACTGTCAGCGATGGCGTTGCATGCTCGCCTTCAGGCTAATCCGGCTATGTCGAGTGTGGTCGATACCATGAGCGGTATTGGCGCATCCTTCGGTCTGATGTGAGGTGCTTATGTTGAATACTGAACCGTCATTCGCGTCTCTGCTTAAAAAGCAAAGTCCCGGCATGCACTACGGCCACGGCTGGATCGCAGGTAAGGATGGCAAGCGCTGGCACCCGAGCAGCTCACAGGCTGATTTACTGGCTGGTCTATCCACTCAAAAGCAGGGGGAATCATGGCTATCGAAGCTGTTTCTGCGACTGTTCCGCTAAAAGCGGGTGAACGTCTGGCCGGTCTCAATCATGTGGCTGAATTGCGCGCGAGATATTGGGGCGATAGCTGGAAAGAGGTTGAGCGCTTTGTCGATGATATGCGCGATAAACGTGACCCACAATTTGAAGAAAATAATCGGGCGCTGGCCGCTATTTTCTTTCTGGCAAAAATACCGGCGGCTCGTCATGAGCTCGAATTAAGTGAGCTGACTACTGACGAGAAAAAGGCGCTTATTACAGCGATGAATCATTTTCGTGCAGTGGTGAGTTTATTTCCCAAACGGCTAACTATGCCGAATTAATCCAAACAGAAATTTAATGGCGTAAACCCGCCGGGCTTCTTATTGCCCGAAATCAGGAAAGTAAATTATGCGTAATACCGAAATCCGTAGTTTTAACACCGATAGCGATGCGCTGGCCGTATTGCTGACCGATGCAAAAAAAGAGGAGCGTAAAGACCGCGCACCCGCTGTTTCCATCCGCCTTGAGGCGCTGGCTATCCATATCACCAAAGAAGGTATGAGCGGCACCGAAGCTGCCGAACTGCTGCGCCGTGAAGCAACCCGCTTTGAGAATGAATCACAGGAGCTGCACTAATGGCCGACGCAATGGATTTAGCACAACAGCGTGAGCAGGAAGACCGCGAGCGCCACATCAACAACGCGCGCAGCCGTATCGCTGCGCCTTCTCGTTTCCTCTGCGAAGAATGCGACGCACCAATCCCGGAAGCTCGCCGCATTGCTATACCGGGCGTGGCCTTTTGCGTGACCTGTCAGCAAATAGCAGAGCTCAAATCTAAACATTACAAGGGCGTTTAAATGAGTATTCGTATCGAAGTTAGCGACAAATGGGTTATTACCAGCGACCAATATCAATTCATCCTGAATGAAAAGAAAGTCGTTAAGTCAGGTAAAAAAGCTGGTGAGGAATGGCTCGATACCATCGGTTATTACCCGAAAATTAACCAGCTTATTTCCGGGCTGATTCATCACCATATTCAAACAGCGACAATTAATTCTCTTGTGGAAATGGCTGCGGAAATAGAGCGCGTCGGTAATTTATGTACCGCTGCGGTTAGGGTGGCTTAAATGGAAAAGGAATTATTAACAGAAATGCGCATACGTGAGATTGCATATTCCCCGTATGACCATAACAACTGCTCTTCCAAAGAAGCATCTTTAATTGCAAAAGAGGTGTTGTCTCTCAGAGATTCACTTCGTTGGATTTCCATTGATGAGGTAATGCCAAAAGATGAAACCACAGTCATTGTGCGCAATGCCGGTGGTGTGCCTTGGATTGCTGATGTCGACCATGGCCAATTTTATCATGACGAATTCCCTGTAGACCGTATGTCACCGGGTGAGGTTACTCATTGGATGAGGTTTCCTGAGTGACAATTTGTGTTGAGTATGCTTACCCGTGGAATGCCCCACGGTCGGCAATAGCCAGCCCATACCTTACATATGACCAACAGCATCGCCGCGACCGTATGTTCGCGGCTTTGCTGCATGCGAGAAAAGTGCTTTCTCTCCAGCCCGAGTGCGTGCGCTTTGACGTTTATCGCACCGCTGCGGTGCTGGAGCAAAATCAGGGCAGTCAACGAGCCAATGCCTTTTTAATCAGCTTCTGCAAAAAGGCATTGCCACGTCTTGAACTGGTCGCAAAAAAATACGAGTGCGCGGGTATCAACAGCAATGTATCAGCCGCTGTTTTCGATGGTCATTTTGATACCGAGCTTATGCAATATCTGGCGTCACGCATGGTTAATATGGTCGCCAGATATAACCGCCTCCCTGACATGTCGCGCGCCGATATTGACCTGCTGGCCGCTGATATTGCTAATTTCATTCGCGCTGAACTGGCAGAGCATGACGACGCTGATTCTGATTTTGGTGAGCTGGCGACGCTGCATGGTTGGTATATGCGAGCAGGGTTAATTACGCTGCAGTTTGGCATTACTCCTCCGCATTGGGCGGGAACAACCACAAAATACTTTGACCCGGATAAAGTTGCCCCGGCTATCGCTCGTATGTTTAACGATGTGTGGTGGCGTGGTCGCCTGCGTCGCATTGCGGCTGCATGGCGCGAACATCTGCAAATCGCAGTCGGAAATGTCAGCAAAAAACGACACGCATACGCGAGTAAAAACTGCGTGACCGACTGGCGTGAGCAAAAGCGCCGCACGCGCGAGTTTCTCAAGGGGCTGGATCTCGAAGACGAAGACGGCAACCGCATCAGCCTGATTGAAAAATACGACGGTTCGGTCGCTAACCCTGCGATACGCCGCTGCGAGCTGATGACCCGCATCCGTGGGTTTGAAAACATCTGCAATGAGCTCGGTTATGTCGGTGAGTTTTACACCCTGACAGCACCGTCTAAATATCACGCCACCACCAAAGCAGGCTACCGTAACAGCAAATGGAACGGCGCCAGCCCGTCGGACACGCAGAGCTATCTCACCGGCCTTTGGGCGCGCATTCGTGCCAAGCTACACCGGGAAGAAATCCGCATTTTCGGCATACGTGTTGCCGAACCTCATCACGACGGGACGCCTCACTGGCACATGCTTATGTTCATGTTGCCGGAAGATGTCGAGCGCGTGCGCCTCATCATTCGCGATTATGCGTGGGAGGAAGACCGTCACGAACTGAGAAGCGATAAGGCCAAAAAGGCGCGCTTTCATGCCGAGGCCATTGACCCGGAAAAGGGCAGCGCTACCGGCTATGTCGCTAAATACATTTCCAAAAACATCGACGGCTATGCTCTTGATGGTGAAACCGATGACGAAAGCGGTGAGCTGCTGAAAGAGACAGCCCCTGCCGTTTCGGCATGGGCGGCACGCTGGCACATCCGTCAGTTTCAGTTTATCGGTGGTGCGCCAGTGACGGTCTACCGTGAGTTGCGCCGTCTCGCTGACACCGAGACCGCGCACGGTCTGAGCATTGAATTTGCCGCCGTCCATGATGCCGCCGACGCCGGTGACTGGGCTGGTTACGTTAATGCGCAGGGTGGGCCGTTTGTCCGTCGCGATGATTTGCAGGTGCGCACACTGTATGAACCGCGCGCTGATTTTAATCAGTATGGCGAGGAAACCGTCTGTATCCGTGGTGTTTACGACTCTGTTGTCGGCGCTGGTACCCCTATTTTAACCCGGTTAACGCAGTGGAAAATTGTGCCTAAGCGTGCCGTTGATTTGGCCGTTGACGTTAAGGGCGCTCCTGCGCCCTCTCGGAGTTCTGTCAATAACTGTACGGGAAGCGAAAGCGATCCACCGATACTGGATTTAACAAAACCACTGAGTCGGCGTGAAAGACGAGAATTGACCAACCGACTCAGGAAGCAAAAGCCAGCAACACGGCGAAAATTCATCCACGGAACGGATGAGCAAAACGCAGCTATAGCGAAAACTATCGACGAGATACATCTGACAACCGGCATTAATATCAGCCGGGGCGAAGCCCTGCACCTGATGGCCGGTGGTAAAAGTTGTTTTGATGGCAAATGGCTACGCGGAACGGCCAAAGGAGAAATATTTTCCGCAGCCCCATCGCATCAGGCTAAAGCCCGGAAAATCCTTAATCGTGTTGCGGCTTTAGCTGAACTGGCAACGAAAATGTAACCGCTAATATTCATCCATATCATGTACATACAGTGTATTTAACTGTGATTTTTTTCTTCACACCTTTTGCCAATACGTGCTACTGTATGTTTATACAGTATCTCGTTATGGAGGTTGTGTGGATAGAGAGTTGAGAGAGCACGTCATGATAGAGCGTGTCGAAATGATTGCGCGTCTGACGACTGAGGGCACTTGTCAGGAGCGAGACCGAGAAATTGCCTTAAATTTGATTGCGGAAATAGCAAAAGGCAACCTAATGAAAAACAATAATTTTTCCGTTGTTTTTTCCGCTCCGCCTGTCGATGAGACTTTTGCAAAGGAGAGCAAGGTGAAGGTAAATATCACGTTAGATAAAGACCAAAAAATAGGACAGCCGATAATTGATGCTTTTCAATGCGAATTGACCAGGCGAATACAGTCTGTTTTTCCGTCAACGCGCGTTACGGTTAAAAAGGGATCCATGACCGGGGTCGAGTTGATGGGGTTCGATAAAGATTCAGACCGAGAAGCGTTGGATAGCATCCTTCAGGAAGTGTGGGAAGATGAGAGCTGGCGTTAATACCTGAAAAATGTGCAACCCTCGACCCCATGTTTGATAGCATGGGGTTGTTTTTTATGGGATTACACACAAAGGAAAATCATGGATACTGTAATAGCATTTTTATCTCTGGCTCTCTTTATTGCTTTTATCGTCGGGTTAATCAAGCCGTCGCTAGTTCGAATGCCGAACCGTAAGCGCTCCAGTGCGGTTTATCTCGGTGGTTGTCTGGCGCTGGGCGTTATTGGCTCAATCTTATGGCCGACTGAAAAAAGTCAGCCGGTGGCAAAAACTGACGTACCGGCGGTTAAAGTGGAACCGGCTACGCCAGCGTTTGAGTACGCAGATAAAACCCTCAAAGAATATCGCAACGAGCCAAAAGAAACCCGGCACGATATCGTTAAAAGCTATGTTGGCTTCAAAGGTGTATCGGCCAGCTCCGCTGATGCCTTTTATGCCTGTATGAGCGAGTACACTTTTACTAAAGATGATGTGTTAAAGCTCGGTGATGTGTTGGGGTGGTGTTTCAACGACTTCGAGAAGGATCCACAATCTCTGAATAATAAAATCAACCTTGACGCATTTCAGGGTAATTTTAGCGGTTGGGATGGCTCTTATCGTCCGTTAGAGAAGCTGATAAAAGCCAGTATGAATGATGATTCCTCTTATAAACATGTTTCAACGGTCTACCATCTGATTTTGAATAAAGACCCGCATGCCGTTGTAAAAACAACTTTTCGCGGCACTAATGCTTATGGTGGCGTGGTCAAACAGACCGTAGCGGCACGCGTCAACGTGCGAACGGGCGAAGTCGATTCGATACTCGACAATTAAATATGACAAACGCCGCCGGTGCTGAAACTCGCTTTCAGTGCTGGCGGGGTTGAACAACGAGCCACGCGAGGCGTTAGCCTGCCCCTGAATATCCGCCCCAGACCGGCACCATTAAAGCCGGTTTTTCTATGCCAATTCTCCGCGAATTTCCCGTTTTTTAGCCGTGCATGCAACAGGTGCATTGTTTTGCATGCGTCAGGCTTGCCCGTCTTGGCCGTGTGCCGCCAGAGCTGGCGCGGATCCAGAGTGGTCATGCAACTGCATTAAAACCGACCCATAAAGCGGGCAGGCGTGGCGGGGAAAGCATTGCGCGCCAGCGGTGGTGCGTAATAATAAAAATTATCGTCTGAGCGCGTCGTGATGGCGCTGCCGTGCTTGCTGTCGGCTCGTTGGTGGTCTGGCGTGGTCGTGCGTGCGTGGCGCGTCTGAGGCGTTATGGTGGCGGGGTATGAAAAAGCCGCCTTGCTGGCGGCTTGAGGGGGAGTTATTCCGGGTTGTCGAGGGTGTACTCTTTGAACCTGATGACCTCCATGCCGAGCCAGTCGTTTACCTCTCTGAATCTGTCCTGTAGAGGCGACAGCTCGTTACGCACAAATACCTTTGCCACCTTCTCAACGTCACCGAGCGAACCGATATTCTCGGGCTTACCGCCCATAAGCTGGAATGGCACGCGGTGCGCGTCCATCAGGTCGGCGGCGCTGGCTTTCTTAATGTTGAAAAAGTCATCCTTTGTGGCGACCTCGCTCAGTGGCACGATTTTGATGCCGTCCGGTTTTCCGCCGGGGGCATAGAAAAACAGGTTCTTAAAGTTGCCGAGCCCTTTCGAGTTGCGCATCGCCTCGCGCAGTGATTCGACGTCGGTCGCGCTCTGCGCCGGGTCGGTCACATACATGATGTAACCCGCGTGCGCGCCGTTCTGGTAATACTTGCGGCGGAACAGCGTCGCGGATTCATTCAGCCAGGCAGAATTAAGTGCGCTGAGGTATTCGGGCAGGCCGTAAATCTCTTGGTTAATGTCGGGCTCCAGCAGGTGAAACACGGTATCAGGCGCGAACTCATGCGGTAGAGTGAAGTTTTCCACAAACCAGAAAATCGAGTCGTCGACCCCGCGCCGGGTGTATTTGGCCGGTGAGGCCAGCAGCTTGATTAACTGGCCGGTGACGCTGTGGCGCTGCTCAAGAAAGGCGTTGCCGAATACCAGATAGTCGAGCGCAAAGCGGCTGAAATCCTGACGGGACAGCAGCGGGTGCGGAATGTAGGTGCTCGCGAGCACGTTGCGCTTAACGTAAATCGGTGAGCTGTGATGTACGGCAGAGCGCAGGCTCTTTGCCAGCCCGGAGAAGCTGACCGGCGGCTCGTACCATTTGCCGTTACTGATGCACTCGACGTAATCCAGAATGTCGCGCTTATCGAGTACCGGCACCGGCTCGCCGAAGGTGAATGCTGTCGTTTTTGGCGGTGCGCTGGCGGTCAGTTGTTGTGGCTTGCTGGCCTTCTGCGCAGCGGCTTTACGGGATTTTTGTTTACCCATTTTAGTTGAACTCCAGAATAGATTTAGGCTGCATGCCGCTACCGGCAGAAAGCGGTTCGTTTAACAGGGCGTGCATGGTCGCCCATGCGATATCGGCGTGACTGGCTTCCTCGGTGCGGCTGGCCTCGTAGGTGGCGCTGCGCCCGCTGCTGGTCATGGTTTTGCGGATGGACATAAACGACTGCGTGACGTCGGTCGCCCCGGCGTCGTACTCCAGACAGCCACGGCGAATGGTGTCTTTTGCCTTGAGTACCATCGCGGTTTTCATCTCAGGTGTGTAACGGATGCCGCGTGCCGCCGGGTAGAATGAGCGCACCAACTGGAACACGCCGAGACCGAGGCCGGTTGCGTCAATGCCGATGTATTCGACGTTGTATTTCTCGGTCAGTTTGCGGATGCCCTCGGCCTGCGCGGCAAAGTCCATGCCTTTCCACTGGTGACGCTCCAGCATGCGGAACTTGCCACCCGAGACCACCGGCGGCGCGAGCACGACGCACCCGGCGCTGTCGCCGGTGTGTGACGGGTCGTAGCCAATCCAGACAGGTCGCGAGCCGAACGGATGGTCGGCGAACGGGGCAAAGTCCTCCCATTCTTCCATCACGTCGACCATGCAGCGCTGCAGCTCCTCGAACGGGAATACCGACGCTTTATCGTCGACAAACTCGCACATAAACAGGTTCTTAAAGTCCTCATCACTGTTTTCGCGTTTGAGCTGGTCGAGGTCGAACAGGGTGCAGCCACCGGCAAGGGCGTCCTCAATAGTGACAATCTGCCGCCACTGGCCGTCGTCGCAGAGCTGACCACCGGCAAGCGCGCTGTGACTGATGTCGATTTCGATGCGGTCGGCAATACGGCTGCGCCCCTTATTGAACAGCTCGCCAGACCAGAAGGGGTAAGCGCCGTGCGCCAGCGTGGAAGGTGTCGAAAAGTAGGTTGAGCGCAGGTGCTTCTGCGAGGCCATGCCCGACGCGACTTTGCGCAGCTTCTGAAAATTCGGGATCCAGAATATTTCATCGACATACAGGTCGCCGTTATGGCTCTGCGCGGTATTGGAGTTGGTACCGAGAAAAATCAGCTTTGCGCCGTTGTTGCCGATGACAATCGGGTCGCCGGTCAGGTCGACGTCGACCAGTCGCGCAAACTGGATGATGTATTCACGGAACACGTAAGCCTGCGTTTTACTGGCCGACAGAAAGATTTGGTTGTGGCCGGTCTTGAGCGCGCGCAGCAGCGCCTCGCGGGAGAAATAGAACGTCGCGCCAATCTGGCGGGATTTGAGAATATCGCGAATACGGTGCGCCAGCCCTGCGCGGTACCACTGCAACTGGTACTCGAAAGACTGGTCGAAAAATAATTCCTCCAGCTTCCCGATAGCCTCGTCGCTGAAAAAATTCTTTTTCGGCTTTTTACGCTCGCCTTTGTTGCGGTTGGCGACATTGGGGTTTAGGTCGACCTCGTTGCCGGTCTGGCTGTAGCGGTTAACGCGCGCCAGTCGCTCAATCTGCCGCCCGAGCAGGTCAATCTCTTTGAAGTCGCCGCCTGACTTTTGCGGCTTGGCGATGAGCTGAATCAGCCTGGCCTCAAGGCTGCTTTCGACGCGGGAAATCGGTGCGATACCGTCCCAGCCGTCGCGCTGCTTCCAGCTCTGCACGGTCGGGCGCTTGACCTGCAGCATTTCGGCAATCTGTGGCACGGAAAACCCCTGCCAGTAAAGCAGCGATGCCTGCCGTCGTGGGTCATGCAACAAGGTTGTATCGGTGGAAATGGTCATTGATGCCTCGCCGTAGTGGATTCAGGGCAAGGCTACTTAATGGCCGTCAGTGATTCGCTAAGGTGCTGTTGTGTGGGCGGTTGTCCAGTCGTCATTGGTGGTCTGGTGTGTCCTGAGTCTGGAAACTGGCGGTGACCAGTAACCCCAACCTCAGGACTCCTGACAATGGCAAAAAAAGTCTCAAAGTTCTTTCGCATCGGCGTCGAGGGTGATACCTGCGACGGGCGCATTATCAGCGCCAGCGATATTCAGGAAATGGCCGAAACCTACGACCCGCGCGTCTACGGTTGCCGTATCAACCTTGAACACCTGCGCGGCCTGCTGCCTGATGGCGTATTCAAGCGTTATGGCGATGTGGTCGAACTGAAAGCCGAGAAGATTGACGACGATTCTGCGCTTAACGGCAAGTGGGCGTTGTTCGCTAAAATCACCCCGACCGATGACCTTATCGCGATGAATAAAGCCGCGCAGAAGGTCTACACCTCAATGGAAATCCAGCCGAATTTTGCCAATACCGGCAAATGCTACCTCGTCGGCCTTGCGGTCACCGATGACCCGGCGAGCCTCGGCACTGAATACCTCGAATTCTGCCGCAACGCGAAGCACAACCCGCTACAGCGCTTTAAGGCCAACCCTGAAAACGTCTTTTCCGCTGCCACGCTGGCCGAGCTGGAATTTGAAGACGTTCCCGATACGGTGCTCAACAGCCTGGCCGATAAGGTGAAGGCCATTTTCAGCCGTAAGCAGGTCAGCGACGATGCGCGCCTGAATGATGTGCATGAAGCGGTGACCACCGTCAGCGAGCATGTGCAGACCAATCTGACCGCGCAGGATAAGCGCCTTTCAGATATGGAAACCGCGTTTGCCACTTTCAAACAGGAACTGACTGGCAAAGTTGACGAAACCAGCCAGGCATTTTCCGCCCTGAAAACCACCCTCGACAAAACCGAAAGTTTCAGCCAGCCGCGACGCACGAAAGCCAGCGGCGGTGGTGGCGATGAGCTGCTGACCGACTGCTGATAAACCGCAGACCGAAACCGGGCGGCAACCCCGCCCGATGCTGTGACTAACCGATTAATTCAAACAGGAAATACTATGCGTCAGGAAACCCGTTTTAAGTTCAATGCCTATCTGACCCGCGTTGCCGAGCTGAACGGCATCAGTGCTGATGACGTCGACAAAAAATTCTCCGTCGAGCCATCCGTCACGCAAACGCTGATGAACACCGTGCAGGCGTCATCCGCGTTTCTGCAGACGATTAACATTCTGCCGGTCGCAGAAATGAAGGGAGAGAAAATCGGCGTAGGCGTGACCGGTACCATCGCCAGCACGACCGACACCTCGGGCGATAAAGAGCGCCAGACCGCAGATTTCACCGCGCTTGAGTCCAACAAGTACGAGTGCAATCAGATTAACTTTGATTTCCACCTGACCTATAAACGCCTCGACCTGTGGGCGCGTTTTCAGGACTTCCAGCGCCGCATCCGCGACGCCATTGTCCAGCGTCAGGCACTCGATTTCATCATGGCCGGGTTCAACGGTACCACCCGCGCTGATACCTCTGACCGTATTAAAAACCCGATGCTGCAGGATGTGGCCGTCGGCTGGCTGCAGAAGTACCGCAACGAAGCCCCGGCACGCGTGATGAGCAACATCACCGACGCTGACGGTAAGGTCGTTTCAGCGGTGATTCGTGTCGGTAAGAACGGCGATTATGAGAACCTCGACGCGCTGGTGATGGACGGTACCAACACCCTGATTGACGAGATTTATCAGGATGACCCGAAACTCGTTGCCATCGTTGGCCGTAAGCTGCTGGCTGACAAATATTTCCCGCTGGTGAACAAGCAGCAGGAAAACACCGAGTCGCTCGCGGCGGATATCATCATCAGCCAGAAGCGCATCGGCAACCTGCCAGCCGTGCGCGTGCCGTACTTCCCGGCGAATGCGGTATTCGTGACCACGCTGGAAAACCTCTCTATCTATTTCATGGATGAGAGCCACCGCCGCAGCATTGATGAGAACCCGAAAAAAGACCGCGTCGAAAACTACGAGTCGATGAACATCGACTATGTGGTCGAGGCGTATGCCGCCGGGTGCCTGCTGGAAAACATCACCCTGGGCGATTTCACCGCACCTGCAGCACCGGAAAGCGGAGAGTAAGCTCATGACGAGCCCCGCACAGCGTCACATGATGCGGGTCTCGGCCTCTCAAGCCGCGCAGCGGGAACAAGCCCCGCTGCGCCACGCAACCGCCTACGAGCAGATGCTGGTAAAGCTGGCCGATGACCGCCGCACGTTGAAAACCATCCGTTCAAACGAACTGAAAGCCGCGAAAAAGCGCGAGTTGCTGCCGTTCTATGCGCCGTGGGTCGCCGGTGTGCTGGCTGATGGCCGTGGCGCACAGGATGACATTCTGATGACCGTCATGCTGTGGCGTCTCGATGCCGGTGACGTCGCTGGCGCGCTGGAAATTGCGCCTTACGCGCTGAAATACGGCCTCACCTCTGACCATCGCCGCACCACGCCTTACATGCTGGTTGAGGAGGTGGCGCTTGCCGCGCTGCGCCTGCGCGATGCCGGTGAGCCTGTCGACCTCGCATTACTGCTGACCACCCTCAGCCTGACCGACGGTGCTGACGTTCCCGATATGGTGCGCGCTCGTCTGCATAAGGTGACTGGCCTGACCCTGCGCGATGCCGGTCAGGACGCCGAAGCGCTGGCGCAGTTTCAGCGCGCAATGCAGCTCGACCGCAATGCTGGTGTACGCAAAGAGATTGAGCGACTGGAGCGGGCATTGAAGCCTAAGCCCGATGCCGCGCCCCGTAAAACGACTAAACCGCGCACGCGCAAACCTGCCACCAGACCGGCGGCAAAGCGCGGGCGTCCACCAAAGGCGGTAAAAACCGCCGGTTAACTGAACGCTCCCCGAGCCGGGCGGCACGCCGGTCAAAGCGGGTTTTGACCCTGACGGCGACCGGCGTCCACCGCCCAACCTAATGAGGTTGTCATGACGACAGTAATACTGAATCAGCCCGACGAACCGCAGGACGTACCGGGCGTGGTGATTCCCGCACCGGAGACGGGCGACGCAGTGATTAAAAACACGTTCTTTTTCCCTGATGTGGATCCGAAGCGGGTGCGCGAGCTGATGCGCCTTGAGCAGACGGTTTCCGATGCGCGCCTGCGCAACGCTATCAAGACCGGCATGGCGGAAACCAACGCGGAGCTTTACGACTACCGGCTGCGCCAGATTGCCGCCGGGTTTAAGCAACTGACCGACGTGCCTGACGCCGAGGAAATCGACGGCGAGAATGTGCGCGTTTTCCACTACCTGAGCGCCGTGACGGCGATGGCGACCGCCACCCTGTATGAGCGTTATCGCGGCGTTGAGGCCACGGGCAAGGGTGACAAGAAAGCCGACAGCGTCGAAACCACCATTGATGACCTGTGGCGGGATATGCGCTGGTCGGTCTCGCGCCTGCAGGATAAGCCGCGCTGCATCGTGGGTCAGCTCTGATGAAAGTCTACGCGATGCAGGGCGACACCCTCGACGCGCTTTGTGCCCGGTATTACGGGCGCACTGAGGGCGTGGTCGAGACGGTGCTGCAGGCTAATCCCGGTCTGTCTGAGTTGGGTGTCATTCTGCCGCATGGCACGGCGATTGACCTGCCCGACGTTGAAACCTCACCTACGGCGGAGACCCTGAACCTATGGGACTGAGTATGGAAAAAATCACCACGTTTATCGCCTACTGGCTGGCCGTGGGTCTGGCGTATTTCGGGGCAATGTCGCCCGAAAAGCTGGCGCTGTATGTGGGTAGTCTGTGCGCCATTTTTACGGCGGCGGTGAATTTCTGGTACCGGCGCAAAACCTTTCGTTACCTGACCGAAATGGGAATCGACAAAGGGGTGACCCGTGAGCTCAATCGTTAAACGTTGCAGTGTGGCCGCAGTGCTGGCGCTGGCGGCACTGATGCCTGATTTTCGTCTGCTGAATACCTCGCCTGATGGTCTGGCGCTGATTGCCGACCTCGAAGGGTGTCGCCTGACACCTTACCAGTGCAGCGCGGGCGTGTGGACGTCAGGCATCGGCCACACTGCCGGGGTGGTACCGAAACGCGATATCACCGAGCGCGAAGCGGCGGCAAATCTGGTCGCCGACGTGCTGAATACCGAGCGCCGTCTCGCGGTCTGCGTGCCGGTCACCATGCCGCAGCCTGTTTACGACGCGCTGGTCAGTTTCTCTTTTAACGTAGGCACCGGCGCGGCCTGTCGCTCGACGCTGGTCTCTTACATCAAGCGTCATCAGTGGTGGCAGGCATGCGACCAGCTCACCCGCTGGGTGTACGTCAATGGCACTAAAAACAAAGGGCTGGAAAACCGCCGCGCGCGGGAACTGGCGTATTGCATGAAAGGAGTAACCCAATGAAAAAATATATACGTTCCCTGATGTTCGATGCCCTGCTGGCACTGGTTCTGCTTTGGGGGCTGGTATCGCCGCAAAGTGCTGCAATGAATTTTGTTGCCGCGTGGGCACTCTATGTCTGTTTTGTCTGCATTACGGCGAGCATCGCCGGTGTGGTCGCTTATGACCACTGGCGGCTCAATACGGGCAAAGGTATTCCCGTCAATCCTGAGTTGATGAAGGTATTTCGCGCCGCCTTTTGCCACAAAGGGTCGAAAGCTGGTCGCGCATGGTCTCTTATCCATTTCTCTGTTACCGCCGGTTGCCTGCTCGGTGCTGGCTGGATCCTTACCGCGCTGATGTACCTGCTTTGTGTTCTGACCTTTAAGGCCGTTCGCGAGACTTACCGCCAGCGCATTGAGGGGGCTGGTCTATGTCCAGAATCATTGTAGTGTTTCTGGCCTCTGCGCTGGTGCTGGCCGTGCTCGGGCTGCTGTGGTTGCGCCATGAGAACGGCAATTTATCCCGCTCCTTTGAGACGGCAAACCGCGTTGCGAGCGAACAAAAGACGACGATTGGCATGCTAAAAAATCAGCTCAGTGTTGCCGGTACGCTCGCCAGACGTAATGAATCCGCGCAGGTGGCACTGCGCGAACAGCTCGAAAAGGCAAGCGCAGAGGCCAGCCGCCGTGAGCAGACGATAACGAGGTTACTTAATGAAAATGAAGCCTTTCGCCGCTGGTATAACGCTGCTCTGCCTGACGTTGTGCGTCGGCTGCACACCCGCACCGCCTGCGCCAGCGCCGGTGATTGTGGTCAGCGGATGCCCGAGGGTGAGCCTTTGCCCGATGCCGGGAAGCGACCCGAAAACCAATGGTGACCTGAGCGCAGATATCCGCCGCCTTGAGGGCGCGCTGACCGCCTGCGCGCTGCAGGTCAAAACCGTCAAACACTGTCAGGAAGAACTCGATGCAGAAGCACAAAAGCCTGCGCAAAGCGCTGATTAACGCCGTGCCGCAGCTCAGAAATAACCCCGATATGCTGCGCCTTTTTGCCGACAACGGCCATACCGATTCCCGACTGGCGAGCTCGCTGTCGTTTGAAAAGGTGTATGTGCTGAACGTGGTGGTTACCGACTTTACCGGCGACCTTGATTTGATATTCGTGCCGGTGCAGGCGTGGCTGCGTGAACATCAGCCGGACATTATGACCACCGACGACGGGCGGGAAAAAGGATTCACCTGGATTATTGATATCAATAACGATGATTCGCTCGATATCAGTATCAGCCTGAGGCTCACCGAGCGCACGCTCGTCAAAGAGGTCGATGGCGCGCTGCATGTCAGTTATGCGCCAGAGCCGCCACTGCCTGAGCTGGTGACGCGTCCGGTTGCTATGTATGCAAACGGTGAATTAGTGAGCCAGTGGGATGAGTGAGTTAACCGCGCTGCAGGAACGTCTTGCCGGTCTGATTGCCAGCCTGTCACCGGCGGCACGTCGGCAAATGGCGGCTGAGATTGCGAAAAAGCTGCGTACCAGTCAGCAACAGCGCATCAAGCGCCAGCAGGCACCCGACGGCACCCCGTATGCGGCGCGAAAGCGCCAGCCTGTGCGGAGTAAGAAAGGCCGCATTAAGCGCGAAATGTTCGCAAAGCTGCGCACCAGTCGCTTTATGAAAGCCAAAGGCAGCGACAGTGCGGCGGTGGTGGAGTTTACCGGCAAGGTGCAGCGCATGGCGCGGGTGCATCAGTACGGCCTCAAAGACCGGCCAAACCGCAACAGCCGGGATGTGCAGTACGAGGCGCGCCCTCTGCTCGGTTTCACCCGCGACGATGAGCAGATGATTGAAGACGTCATTATCAGGCACCTCGGCAAGTAAATATTGTGTGAACCACCACCGGAGCCGCGCGGATTGGCGCGGTTCCAGACCAGAGGCATCCTTGCGATATGAATACGTTATCCACGATACAGGAGCTCGCGCGCGCGATTCGCAACCTCATCCGCTCAGGCGTGGTGACGGAGGTTGATACCGTGCAGGGGCTGTGCCGCGTACAAAGCGGCGGGATCCAGACTACATGGCTGAACTGGCTGACCACCCGCGCCGGTCGTTCGCGGACGTGGTGGGCTCCCTCGGTCGGTGAGCAGGTTCTGCTGCTGGCAATCGGTGGCGAGCTTGATACCGCTTTCGTGCTGCCGGGGATTTTCTCCGACGATAACCCCGCCCCGTCGGCCTCGGCGGATGCGTGGCATGTGACTTTTCCTGATGGTGCGGTCATTGAGTACGAGCCCGAGACCAGTGCGCTGACGGTCAGCGGCATAAAAACGGCCGACGTGACGGCATCGGAGTCCATCATCGCAACCGTGCCGCTGGTGCTGGTGAAAGCCTCGACCAGTATCACCCTCGACACCCCGGAGGTGATTTGTACCAATAAGCTGACGACGGCAACGCTTGAGGTGCAAAAGGGCGGCACGATGAAAGGCAACATCGAGCATACTGGCGGGTCACTGTCATCAAATGGCAAGGTGCTCCACACCCATAAACACCCCGGCGACAGCGGCGGGCAAACGGGGGCACCGATATGACCGCGCGTTATCAGGGTATGAACCGAAATACCGGCCTTGGCATCAGCGACACTGAGCACATCAGCCAGAGCATGCGCGACATACTGCTGACGCCGGTCGGTTCGCGGGTGATGCGTCGTGAATATGGCTCACTCCTGTCGGAGCTGATTGATATGCCGCAAAACCCAGCGCTCAGGCTGCAAATTATGGTGGCGTGCTATTCGGCTATCCAGAAGTGGGAGCCGCGCATCCGGCTTACCGCCATCAGCTTTGAGACCGGCGACGCTGGCGAAATGTATGTCGATATTACCGGGATGCGTACCGATACCGGTGCGTCAGTTTCAACCACTGTTTCACTGAGTTAAATCACTATGGCAACTGTTGACCTGAGTCAGTTACCCGTTCCCGACGTGGTTGAGGAACTGGACTATGAAACCATCCTTGCGGAGCGCAAAGCGATACTGATTTCGCTCTATCCCGAAGACCAGCAGGAGGCCATTGCCCGGACACTGGCGCTTGAGTCAGAGCCGATTGTTAAGCTGCTGCAGGAAAACGCCTACCGTGAAGTTATCTGGCGTCAGCGGGTGAACGAAGCCGCGCAGGCGGTGACGCTGGCCTATTCCGCCGGTAACGACCTCGACGTCGTGGCAGGGAACAACAATACCGAACGTCTGACCATCACCCCGGCGGATGACACCACCATTCCGCCGACACCTGCCGTTATGGAATCCGACACCGACCTGCGTCTGCGCACGCAACAGGCATTTGAGGGCTTGAGCGTGGCGGGGCCGGTCGGCGCATATGAGTATCACGGTCGCAGTGCCGACGGGCGGGTCGCTGACGTTTCGGTCGCCAGCCCGTCGCCAGCCTGCGTGACGATTACCGTGCTATCTCGCGAGGATGACGGCACCGCCAGCCCTGAGTTACTGGCAATCGTTGAAAAGGCGCTGAATGCCGAGGATGTGCGCCCGGTGGCCGACCGGGTGACCGTCCAGTCAGCCGAGATTGTGCCGTACCAGATTGACGCGACGCTCTACGTTTACCCCGGCCCTGAATCTGAGCCCATCCGACAGGCATCAGAGCAAAAGCTGCAGAGCTACATCAGCGCGCAGCACCGCCTCGGGCGTGATATCCGCCTGTCGGCCATTTATGCGGCGCTACATGTCGAAGGTGTACAGCGTGTCGAGCTGGCATCACCGCAGGCCGACATTGTGCTGAGTAAGTCGCAGGCGTCGAACTGCACAGAATACCAGATAACTATCGGGGGCTCGGATGAGTGACCGGCTGTTACCCGTTGGCTCGTCGCCGCTGGAAGTTGCCGCCGCTGCTGCACTCTCTGAGATTAAGCGCGTGCCGGTACCGCTGCGCACCCTGTGGAACTGGCGCACCTGCCCGGTAAAACTGCTGCCGTATCTGGCGTGGGCGCTGTCGGTCGACAGGTGGGATGAGAAATGGCCGGAGGCGACAAAGCGTAGCGTCTGCGCGTCCTCGTTTTTCGTCCATCAGCACAAAGGCACCATCAGCGCATTGCGTCGGGTGGTTGAGCCGCTCGGCTTTCTGATTGAAGTGCGCGAGTGGTGGCAGCTCAACGAGGAGCCAGGCACATTCCGCCTCGTTGTCGGCGTGCTCGATAGCGGCATCACTGACGAAATGTATCAGGAGCTTGAGCGCCTGATTGAAGACGCCAAACCGGCAAGTCGCCACCTGACGGGGCTGGCTATCAGCCTGAGTGCGACCGGCGAGCTGTATGTCGGCGCGGGATGTTACGACGGCGACGCGCTGACCGTTTACCCATACACCCCCGAGGAAATTGTCGTCGGCGGTGAATATTATCCGGCCTCGGCCATCCATTTGATTGATAACCTGAGAGTGAACGCATGACCGCAAAATATTTTGCCATTCTGACCAATCAGGGCGCGGCGCGGCTGGCGAACGCGGCGGCACTCGGTACCAAGCTCAACCTGACGCAGATGGCCGTCGGGGATGCAAATGGTACGCTGCCGACCCCTGACCCGGCGCAGACCAAGCTCATTAACCAGAAGCGCATCGCGCCGCTGAACCTGCTGACCGTTGACCCGGCTAATACCAGCCAGATTATCGCGGAACAGATTATTCCAGAGAATGAGGGCGGTTTCTGGATCCGCGAGATTGGTCTCTACGATACCGACGGCATCCTGATTGCCGTGGCGAACTGCCCGGAGACCTACAAGCCGCAACTGCAGGAGGGAAGCGGTCGCACACAGACCATCCGCATGATTCTGATTGTGTCGAGCGCGTCGGCTATAACCCTGAAAATCGACCCGTCGGTCGTGCTGGCAACGCGCCAGTATGTCGACGATAAGGTTATCGAAGTGAAAGCCTATGCTGATAGTCTGCTTGCCGCACACCTTGCCGCTGCTGACCCGCACCCGCAATACCTGCAAATCGCCGACATTGCGAAATATACCCCTGTTGGTGTGCCGCTTCCTTTCCCGTCAGCGACGCCGCCGACTGGCTGGCTGAAATGTAATGGTGCGGTATTTGATAAGGTGAAATATCCGGGGCTCGCCGCAGTATTTCCGTCAGGGAATCTGCCTGATTTGCGCGGTGAGTTTATCCGTGGATGGGATGACGGGCGCGGTGTGGATTCAGGGCGAGTAATTTCATCTGCGCAGGGTGATGCGACTCGTAATATTACCGGGCGTGTTGACAACGCCGTTACATCTGCTCCTGGCGCTTTTCAGGGAGCGCTCATGTATCAGGGGGCAAGTTTTGTAACGAGGCAGGAGGGTAGCGTACAAATTCCCGCAATGAACATTTCATTCGACGCATCGCGAGTCGTTCCTACAGCTTCGGAAAACAGGCCGCGTAACATTGCATTTAACTACATCGTGAGGGCGGCATAATGGCAAAAGCAACGCTGAATAAAAACGGTATCGCCACTAAAGCTGGCGATATGACGGTCTATAACTTTGATGGTGAGACGCTAGAATATTTATCGGCATCCGTGGAATTTCTTGCTGTCGGCGTTGGTATTCCTGCTAACTCCTGCACCGATGCTCCCGTCGACGCAAAAAATGGTTTTGCTGTGTGCCGCGCGACCAGTCTGGATGGGTGGGATTATGTTATCGACCACCGGGGCGAGACGGTGTATGACACAGAAACCGGCCAGCCTGTCGAGATAACCGGGCTTGGTGATTATCCTGATAATGTAACCACCATCGAACCGCTGACGCCTTATGACCGCTGGAACGGTAGCGAATGGGTCGCGGATGAGGAAGCACAGAAAAGCGCTCAGGTTGTTGAGGCGCAGCAGAAAAAAGCCTCATTGCTGGCGGAAGCCCAAAGCACCATCAGCCTGTGGCGGACTGAGCTGCAGCTCGGCATCATCAGCGATGATGACAAGGCCAGTCTGATTGCGTGGATGAAATACATTCAGGCGCTGAACGCGGTCGACACTTCAGCGGCACCGGATATCGAGTGGCCGGTTAAGCCGGAATAATGTAAGGCGGGCTGATGCCCGTCTTTTTTGTGATTTATTTATGTGCCATCGGCTATCCATCGCCGACAAATAGCCCCTCACCAGACCAGCCAGGACAATAACACTCGCCCACTAACCACGGAGTTAACCGGATGAGTGATTTTCACCACGGCGTACAGGTGCTTGAGATTAACGACGGCACCCGCGTCATTTCAACTGTCGCGACCGCAATCGTCGGCATGGTCTGCACGGCCAGCGATGCGGATGCCGCGACATTTCCCCTCAACGAGCCGGTACTGATTACCAATGTGCAGAGCGCCATTGCGAAAGCCGGTAAAAAAGGCACGCTGTCTGCCTCTCTGCAGGCTATCGCCGACCAGTCAAAACCCGTCACCGTTGTCGTGCGCGTTGCCGAAGGCACCGGAGAAGACGCCGAAGCGCAGACCATTTCTAATATCATCGGCGGCACGGATGAGAACGGTAAATACACCGGTATCAAGGCGTTGTTGACTGCCGAAGCGGTCACCGGCGTTAAGCCGCGCATTCTCGGCGTGCCGGGTCTCGATACGCAGGAGGTCGCAACCGCACTCGCGTCGGTCTGTATCAGCCTGCGTGCGTTTGGTTATGTCAGTGCATGGGGTTGTAAGACCATTTCAGACGCCATCAAATATCGAGACAATTTCAGCCAGCGTGAGCTGATGGTCATCTGGCCTGATTTCCTCGCATGGGACACCACCGCGAACGCCACCGCAACGGCCTACGCCACTGCGCGCGCACTCGGCCTGCGTGCCTATATCGACCAGACCGTCGGCTGGCACAAAACCCTGTCTAACGTCGGAGTGCAGGGTGTCACCGGCATCAGTGCGTCAGTCTTTTGGGATTTACAGGCATCCGGCACCGATGCTGACCTGCTCAACGAAGCCGGGGTCACGACGCTGGTGCGCAAGGATGGTTTCCGCTTCTGGGGTAACCGCACCTGCTCTGATGACCCGCTGTTCCTGTTTGAGAACTACACCCGCACCGCGCAGGTGCTGGCCGACACGATGGCCGAGGCGCACATGTGGGCGGTCGATAAGCCCATCACCGCATCGCTCATCCGCGACATTGTCGACGGAATTAACGCCAAATTCCGCGAGCTGAAATCTAACGGCTACATCGTGGACGGCGAGTGCTGGTTCGACGAGGAATCGAACGATAAGGAAACCCTCAAGGCCGGGAAACTGTATATCGACTACGACTATACGCCGGTTCCACCACTGGAAAGCCTGACCCTGCGCCAGCGTATCACCGATAAATATCTGGTGAATCTGGCCGAATCGGTCAACAGCTAAGGAGCCTGAAACAACATGGCACTACCCCGCAAACTCAAATATCTGAACATGTTCAACGATGGCCTCAGCTACATGGGCGTTGTTGAGTCCGTGACTCTGCCGAAGCTGACCCGCAAGCTCGAAAACTATCGCGGCGGCGGTATGAACGGCGCGGCGGCGATTGACCTCGGACTCGACGATGATGCGCTCACCGTCGAATGGTCTGTCGGTGGCCTGCCCGATGTGGCGCTGTGGGCGCAGTACGCCGCGCCGGGTGCTGACGCTGTGCCGCTGCGTTTTGCTGGCTCTTACCAGCGTGACGATACCGGCGAAATCATCGCGGTCGAGGTGGTCATGCGTGGCCGTCATAAAGAAATCGATGGTGGTGAAAATAAGCAGGGTGAAAACACATCGACCAAACTGTCGACCGCCTGCACTTACTACCGCCTGACGATTGATGGTAGCGACGTCATCGAAATCGACACCGTCAACATGGTCGAGAAGGTGAACGGCGTCGACCGACTGGAACAGCACCGCCGCGCAATCGGGCTGTAATTCCCTGACCGGTCAGCACTGCTGGCCGGTTATTAACCCCCATTCAGAGCAGAGAAAAAATCATGGCAAAAGCACCACGTAAAACCGCTGAATTTGTTGTTACGGCTGGCAATGAAATTGACACCGCAAACCCGAACGTCGTGACCCTCGACAAGCCGATTAAGCGCGCCGGTCAGACGATTGATAAAGTCACCCTGATTGAGCCGAACGCCGGTACCCTGCGCGGTGTCAGCCTGGCGGCGGTGGCGCAGTCCGAAGTCGATGCGCTGATTAAAGTGCTGCCCCGCATGACCTATCCCGCGCTCACGGCGCAGGAGCTTACCGCGATGAACCTGCCCGATATGCTGTCGCTGGCCGCTAAGGTGATTGGTTTTTTGTCACCGGCTTCGGCGGAATAGACTTCCCGCCCGACCTGTCGACCGATGACCTGATGGCGGATATCGCAGTGATATTCCACTGGTCGCCATCAGAGCTCTATTCCCTGAGCCTGACCGAGCTCATCACATGGCGCGAAAAGGCGCTGCAGCGTAGCGGAAACCACAATGAGTAATAACCTGAGGCTTGAGGTTTTGCTGAAAGCGGTCGACCAGGCGACCCGACCGCTTAAATCCATCCAGACCGCGAGTAAAACCCTGTCGGGCGATATTCGCGACACACAAAAAGGGCTGCGTGACCTGAATGGTCAGGCGTCAAAAATCGACGGCTTTCGTAAGGCAAGTGCGCAACTGGCCGTGACCAGTCAATCGCTTGAGAAAGCGAAACGCGAAGCCGGTGAGCTGGCGGTGCAGTTTAAAAACACCACCAGTCCGACCCGCGCGCAGGCGCAGGCACTCGAAGCGGCAAAGCGAGCCGCCTCTGAGCTGCAGACGAAATACAACAGTCTGAGAACGTCGGTACAGCGTCAGCGCTCCGAGCTGATGCAGGCCGGTATTAATACCCGCACCCTGTCTGCCGATGAGCGTCGGCTCAAAACATCCATCAGCGAAACGACGGCGCAGCTTAATCGACAGCGCGAGGCACTGGCGCGCGTCAGTGCGCAGCAGGCGAAATTAAGCCGGGTGAAAGAGCGATATAAATCAGGTAAGGAGCTTGCCGGTAACATGGCCGCAGCCGGTGCTGCCGGAGTCGGTATCGCAACAGCGGGAACGATGGCCGGGGTTAAATTACTGATGCCCGGTTATGACTTTGCGCAGAAAAATTCCGAGCTGCAGGCCGTGCTCGGGGTCGATAAGCAGTCGCCTGAAATGCAGGCGCTACGCAAACAGGCGCGCCAGCTCGGCGACAATACTGCCGCCTCTGCAGACGATGCTGCCAGTGCGCAGATTATTATCGCAAAAGGTGGTGGTGATGCCGCCGCGATTCAGGCAACAACGCCAGTCACTCTGAATATGGCGCTTGCTAACCGTCGCACAATGGAGGAAAACGCCGCGTTACTGATGGGGATGCGCTCTGCGTTTCAGCTTTCCAATGACAAGGTTTCGCATATTGGCGATGTACTGTCTACGGTGATGAACAAAACCGCCGCCGACTTTGACGGCCTCAGTGATGCGATGACCTATGCCGCGCCGGTGGCAAAAAATGCCGGTGTCAGCATTGAAGAAACCGCCGCAATGGTGGGTGCTCTGCATGATGCAAAAATCACAGGCTCGATGGCCGGTACCGGGAGCCGTGCAGTATTAAGTCGCCTGCAGGCTCCGACCGGCAAGGCATGGGACGCCCTCAAAGAGCTGGGTGTCAAAACCTCAGACAGCAAAGGCAATACGCGCCCGATATTTACCATCCTGAAAGAAATGCAGGCCAGCTTTAAGCGCAACAATCTCGGAACCGGGCAGCAAGCCGAATACATGAAAACGATATTCGGCGAGGAAGCCAGCTCATCAGCTAATGTGCTGATGGCTGCAGCGGCCAGCGGCAAGCTCGACCAGCTAACCGCCGCGCTGAAAGCGTCAGACGGCAAAACCGAGGAGCTGGTTAAGGTTATGCAGGATAACCTCGGCGGTGATTTTAAAGAGTTCCAGTCTGCTTATGAGGCGGTCGGAACCGACCTTTTTGACCAACAAGAGGGCTCGCTGCGCAAACTAACCCAAACAGCCACGCAGTATGTGTTAAAGCTCGACGGCTGGATCCAGAAAAACAAAGGGCTGGCGACAACTATCGGCATCATCGCCGGTGGCGCGCTGGCGCTTATTGGTATCATCGGCGGCATTGGTCTCGTTGCGTGGCCGGTTGTCATGGGAATTAACGCCATTATCGCCGCCGCTGGCGTGTTGGGTACGGTCTTTACTGTCGCTGGTAGTGCCATTGTGACAGCGCTCGGTGCGATTACCTGGCCGATTGTGGCCGTCGGTGCGGCGATTGTGGCCGGGGCGCTTCTCATCCGCAAATATTGGGAGCCCATCAGCGCATTTTTCTCGGGGGTGATTGAGGGCATCATGAGTGCCTTTGCACCGGTCGGTGAAATGTTCGCCCCGCTAGCCCCCATCTTTGATGGCCTCGGTGAGAAGCTGCGCGGCGTCTGGCAATGGTTTAAAGACCTGATTGCACCAGTCAAGGCCACACAGGAGACGCTTGATAGCTGCAAAAATGTCGGCGTTATTTTTGGTCAGGCACTGGCCTCTGCCTTGATGGCTCCGCTTAATGTATTTAACAAGCTGCGCAGCGGTGTCGACTGGCTTCTCGAAAAACTCGGCATCATCAACAAAGAATCGGACAGCCTCGACCAGACTGCCGCCAAAACCAACGCCGCCACGCAGGGTAATTCCTACATCCCGGCAACCAGCACATATGGCGGCTATCAGGCTTATCAGCCAGTTACCGCACCGGCGGGGCGCTCCTACATCGACCAGAGCAAAAGCGAATACAACATCACTCTGCCGGGAGGTGTTGCGCCGGGGCATCAGCTTGACAGACAGCTACGCGACACGCTCGAACAGATTGAGCGCGAAAAGCGTGCGCGTCAGCGTGCCAGTATGGGTCATGACTGAGAGGAATAAACGATGATGCTTGCGCTTGGAATGTTTGTGTTTGAACGTCGCACCCTGCCTTATCAGTCGATGCAGCACTCGAAGGATTACCGCTGGGCGTCTAATGACCGGGTCGGTAAACCGCCTGCGTATCAGTTTCTCGGCGAGGGGGAAACATCCCGCCAGCTTGGCGGTACGCTTTACCCTGCTATTACCGGTGGTCGGATTTCCCTGAAAGCTGTTGAGCTGATGGCTGACGAGGGTAAGGCGTGGCCGCTGATTGAGGGGACGGGGGAGATTTTCGGTATGTATGTCGTCGATAAGGTATCGACAACACACACCGAGTTTTTTGATGACGGCGCAGCCAGAAAGATTGAATTCACACTTTCGCTGAAACGGGTCGACGAATCACTTACGGCAATGTTTGGCGACTTGAATAAACAGGCCAGCGAGCTTCTCGGCTCTGCCGGTAATCTGACCGATAAACTGCAGGGCGCGCTCGGAGGGCTGACCACATGATTACGGGCATGACCATTGACGCCGGTGCCAGTATTGCACCGGCATTTATGCTGACGCTGAACAGCCAGGATATTACCAGCAATTTTAGCGACCGGCTGATTTCTCTCACCATGACCGACAACCGGGGCTTTGAGGCTGACCAGCTCGACATTGAACTCGACGACACCGACGGCAAAGTCGAGTTACCCCTGCGCGGGGCGGTGCTGACGCTGTGGCTTGGCTGGCAGGGTTCGGCGCTTCTGAATAAGGGCGATTTCACGGTCGATGAGATTGAGCATCGGGGCGCACCTGATACCCTGACCATTCGGGCGCGTAGTGCAGATTTTCGCGGAACGCTCAATTCACGGCGTGAGGAGTCATGGCACGACACCACCCTCGGTGAGCTGGTCAGCACCATTGCAAAGCGCAATAAACTGACGGCCAGTGTCGCGGATTCGCTGAAAAAAATACCGGTACCGCATATCGACCAGTCGCAGGAGTCCGACGCCGTATTTCTGACCCGGCTGGCTGACCGCAATGGGGCGGCGGTGTCAGTGAAAGCGGGTAAACTCCTGTTTCTGAAAGCCGGTAGTGCGATGACGGCCAGTGGCAAGCCCGTCCCGCAAATGACCCTGACCCGCAGCGATGGCGACCGTCATCAGTTTGCCATTGCTGACCGTGGGGCTTACACCGGCGTAACAGCAAAATGGTTGCACACCAAAGACCCGAAGCCGCAAAAGCAGAAAGTAACGCTGAAACGTAAGCCAAAAGAGAAGCACCTGCGCGCACTGGAGCACCCGAAAGCAAAGCCGGTTAGCAAAAAGACAAAGGCCAAAAAAGAGCCGGAGGCGCGCGAGGGCGAGTATATGGCCGGTGAGGCCGATAACGTGCTGGCGCTAACGACGGTCTACGCTTCTAAGGCGCAGGCGATGCGCGCAGCTCAGGCTAAGTGGGATAAGCTGCAGCGAGGCGTTGCGGAGTTTTCAATTACGCTGGCGCTTGGTAGGGCTGATTTATTCCCTGAGACACCTGTGCGCGTGTCAGGCTTTAAGCGCGTCATAGACGAGCAATCATGGTTAATCAGCAAGGTTACTCACAATCTGAATAATAGCGGCTTCACGACGGGCTTAGAGCTTGAGGTTAAACTCTCTGATGTTGAGTACAGCGCGGAATCGGATGATGAATAAAATGTATTCACAAAAAGTGAATTGATGATTATCATTGTTTCACGAATTGAGAATAAGGGGTGGGTTATGTTTCATTGTCCGAAGTGCCATCATGCCGCACATGCGCGAACAAGCCGCTATCTAACCGAAAATACGAAAGAGCGCTACCACCAGTGCCAGAACATCAACTGTAGTTGCACGTTTATGACAATGGAAACGATAGAGCGCTTTATTGTTACTCCGGGAGCCATTGACCCGGCACCGCCGCACCCGACTGTAGGTGGTCAGCGGCCATTGTGGCTCTGATAAATTTCCGCTAAATGCCCGCTGCGTGCGGGTTTTTTTATGCCCTCAGCAAAGTGGCGGTAAAAAATCCACCGCCATTCTATCGCCACTCGAAAACGAAGTAACAAAAAGGCCACTCTTTCGAGTGGCCTAAGTGTATGTATTTACTGCCAAAATTTGGTGGCCCCTGTTGGGTTTGAACCAACGACCAAGCGATTATGAGTCGCCTGCTCTAACCACTGAGCTAAGGGGCCGTGGCGGTGGATTATAAAGTAACTCCGCGTTGCAATCCAGACATAAGCGTACGGATGCTGTTTTTATAAACAATGTATTTTCAGTCCGTTATACTGGTTCCTCTGATGTATTGTTCGGAGTAATTATGGTTAAGGACATACTGGCACCGGAGCTGCGGGTGGTGTTTTGCGGCATCAATCCGGGGCTTTCTTCCGCAGGTACAGGATTCCCCTTTGCGCACCCCGCTAATCGCTTCTGGAAGGTTATCCATCAGGCGGGATTCACCGATCGCCAGCTTAAACCTGAAGAGGCACAGCATCTGCTGGACTTTCGCTGCGGCGTGACTAAGTTTGTCGACAGACCAACGGTACAAGCCAATGAAGTGAAGCTACAAGAGATGCGTAGCGGCGGTCGTCTGCTTATTGAGAAAATAGAAGAGTATCAGCCAGCCGCGCTCGCTATCCTTGGGAAGCAGGCATTTGAGCAGGGGCTTAGCCAGCGTGGGGCACAGTGGGGAAAACAGACGCTGACCATTGGCGCGACGCAGATTTGGGTATTGCCGAATCCCAGCGGATTGAGCCGGATTACACTGGATAAGCTGGTGGAGGCGTATCGCGAGTTGGATGATGCGCTGGTCATGCGCGGGATGTAAAGAAAAACGCC
>OFOU01000468.1_pt1 | contig 34154 bp, 29 predicted proteins | sample 1542061 | NCBI WGS metagenome assembly OFOU01 (sample SAMN04209239, study PRJEB22552) | human gut metagenome | biome: gut; material: feces | host: Homo sapiens | place: USA: Oklahoma
GATAGAATAAATTTTCTAACTATGTCTAAAGAATAATCATATATATTATAAAAATTCAAACCATATTTATAATGTAGAAGAGCAATTAAAAATCTAATTCTATATTCATCACCGTAAACTCTATTATTTTTTATATCTAAACCAATTGCATTTAAATAACATTTACATTTTGTTCTGATTCTATAAGCAACAGACTTTGTAATAAATTCACTATCAATGAAAGAAAAAAATGAAATCTCATCATCATTCAAAATTAAAAATTTTAAACAACGTAGAACAATAGAATTTTTATATATTGTATGAGATAACCGAAAGAAATCTACATTATCGTATTTGGAAAGTGATATATAAGAATGTGAGTTCTCAATAAAAGCTAATCCATCAAAATCAATATTCATTTCATTAATTAAAGAGATTAAGCTAATTTTACTTACTTTAACTGAATTCAAAACTTCATCAATAGAAACAGTATTTTTAGAATGAAGTGTAGAAAGTAAATCTAGTTTATTTTTGATTTTTTTTTCTAAAAAACTATTTAACATGAGTTCCTCCTTATTCAATAAAATAATTAATAATAATTATAATTAATATAAACTTAACTTTCAATATATTAAAACATATTCCCAAAATTAAGGATATAAAAATAAAAAAATAGGGAAAGTAGTAATAAAAAAATATGTTAATCTTCTATTGAAATAATGCTATTTTACTAAAAAATACTAGATTAATATATTTTTATGAAAGGAAGGTTTTTATGAGAAAAGTTATTGAGAAAATTTTATTAATAAGTATGTTGGTTTCTTTGATAATAGGAACAAATCAGAATAGTATGATGATTAGTGCTTTAGAAGAAAATAATAATCAAAATAAAATATATGAAGTGACTTATGAAAAAGGTGTAGAAAATGAAACTTGGTATAGACATTTTATAAATTATGATAATAACAAACTTTTATTATTTTCAATGAATAATGCAGGAAAAATATATTGGCCACATATTTCAAATGAAGTTGGCATAACAGATATTCCTAAATATCAAGAAGATGACTTTAAAAAGAATTTTAAAAATAATGAAATGTATAATGAGTTTATGAGAAAGCTTTCAAAAATATTATTTGTAGGATATCCACATAATGCTAAAAATATGTATAAAATAATAGAAACAGGCGATAGGGAAGTACCTACAGATGAAGAATTTAATAGTATGATTAGAGTTCCGAAAGAGCTTGCAGGCTCATTTCCTCAATTAGCACATCATGTTTTTAAAATATCCGATTTAAATAATGAAGATAAAGAATCTAAGAAACACATAGATATTCTTAAAGACTTTGTCAATGAAGTTGGAAAAATGTATCCAAATGGAACTAGTCAAGATAATAAACTAACATATAGTGATATTACAGCTACTGATTTCTATAAAGCAGCGTCTAGTATGGTTTTATATGAGGGTAATGATCCAAAGGAAATATATTCAATGCTATATCCTGGGGATTATCTGGTTGAAGAGTTTCAAGCATTTAATGCAACACAACTTGCGATATGTAAGCTTATGAATGACTATGGGATACCTAATAATGATCATCCAGATTTAAATTCATCAAATCTTTCTAAGAAGATATACAATTATGCTCAAAAGGGAAATATTTTAGAAGAAGAACCAAAAGAAGAATATATAAAACTAGAGGGTTCTTTAAATTTTGATTATAATCCAAAAGATGGTATGTGGCATAGTGGAAAGTTAAAAATAGTAGAACCAGAAACATATGAAGGAAGATATAAATTGAGATTACCTAAAGGTGTAACAGCACTTTGTGATAATTTAGAGTATGTCTATGCTAATGAAGAATATGAGCTAATATCAGATCATCAACCTGAAGAAAGTGAAACTTTTGCTATAGAGGCAGAAATTCCTTGGTTAGAAAATTATAAATGTTTTTCTCCGATTGAAGAAAAAAATGGCAAAAAATTTATGAGTATGACTGGCTCTAAATCTGAAAAAACAACAGTAAGTAAAGAAATAAAAGGGTTAACAAGTAATGGCTTGGGCTCATTAAAAATAGAATGTAACCTAAGTTCTGGGGATAAAAAAAGACATATAGAATTTAAGATAGAAATATTAGATGATAAAGGGAATATCAATAATGAATTTAATGGCAAATATGGAAATTTAACATTTAACAAAGGTATTTCAGATGATATTATTTTAAAACATGGAGAATCAAAAATAATTACTCATTTACCAGCAGGAACAAAGTTTAGAGTTAGTAAAATCAATAAAGGCGAATTTGATGAATTAGAGGAGTTTGAAGGGGTAATTGCCGAAGATGAAAGAGAAGAAGTGATTTTTGTTAATAGGGAATTACTAGATATAACAATAAATAGCGTTTTATCGGATGAGCTAAAGAAAGAAGATGAAAATAAAAAAATTGTTTTTGAAATAGAAATTAAAGATAAAAATGGAAAAAATATAAATGGAAGTTATAATTATATTGGATTCATAAAGCATGGTTGCAATACTGAATTTACTAAACCAGAAGATGGAACAATAGAGTTTTTAGATGGAAAGGCAGAAATTTCTCTTTTACATGGACAACAAATAACAATAAGAAATCTTCCTTATGATAGCAAGTATACTATTAATAAGAAAGAAGATTATGGTTGTAATACATTATATAATGGTTCTAAAAATATTCCAAAGGGAGAACTTTCAAAGAATTTAATAATAGAAGTGGTTAACGAAAAAAGGAACGATTCCAATGCTGATTTAGATAATAATAATTCTAGTGGAAATACAAATTCTAATGGAAATGTAAACGATTCAAATATTGATAGAATAGAAGGTAATGATAGAATAGAAACTGCAATAGATGCAAGTAGGGAGCTATTCCCAAAAGGAACAAATGCTATAGTATTAGCTAACTGTGAAAGATTTACAGATGTTCTTACAGCAAATCCATTTGCAGTACAAGAAAATGCACCAGTACTTTTAACATATAAGAATAATTTACCTAAGAAAACATTACAGGAAATAGATAGATTAAAAGCAAAAAAAATATATATATCTGGAGGATATGAGGCTGTTTCAAAAAATATAATAGATCAATTATCTAGTATGGGATATGAAATATTTAGATTTGATGGAAAAGATAGGTATGATACAGCTAGAAAGATAGGTATAAAAATAAGAGAAAAAGGAAATAAAAATTCAGTTGAATTAGTATCAGGTGAAGATTTTCCAGATGCATTGTGTATGACATCTATGGCAATAAAAGAAAAAGCACCAATACTTTTAACTAAAAAGGATACAATACCTATGTATACTAAAAAAGCACTATCTGATTGGGACGTGGAAAATATAAAGATAGCTGGGCTGCATAAAGCAATATCAAAAAACGTTGAAGATAGTATAGAAAAAGGGTTTAGTATAAAAGAAGAAAATAAAGAAGATACTAATATATATGAAGGGGCAAAAAATATAGAAAGAATTGGAGGAAAAGATAGATATGAAACAGCTATAAAAATTGCTTCAAAATCATATCCAGAATCAAAATTAGGTGTATATGCAACAGGTGAGGATTTCCCAGATGCTTTAATTGCAGCCAATTATGCGGGTAAAAAACAGGCACCAGTTCTTTTAGTTAAGAGGGATACAGTACCTGAAGATATAAAAAAATATACAGAAAAATCTAAAATAGAAAAGGGCATTATAGTAGGTGGAGAAAAAGCTATTAGCGAAAAAGTATTCAATCTAATTAAGAGCTATATAAAAAGATAAAATAATAATAAATCTAAAAGCTGTTATAAGATATTTGTTTTATATGTCTTATGACAGCTTTTTGTGTTAAAGTTATTACTGAAAGTAATTATTTTGAGGTGAGCTATGAAGAGATTAGTTTTGATTAGGCATGCATCTACTGTAGCCAACGAGAATGGACTACTTTGTGGAAGCATGGAAACAGATATAAGTGAAAAAGGTAGACTTGAGATAGATTGTTTAAAAGAAAGAATAGAAAGACTAAAAAAAGAAGAGAATTGGAAGTTATCAAAGGTGTATGTTTCAGAGTCTAAAAGAACAGAAGAAACAGTTAAGGATATAGCCGATATAGAGAATTTAGAGATTATAAAAATTAAAGATCTTGGAGAAATAGATTTTGGTGATTTTGAAGGAAAAACTTTTGAATGGATAAAAAATGAGTATCCAAAAGAGTACGATAAGCTTTGTACGGAAGGATTTGATTATAGATATCTAAATGGAGAAAATGCTATTGAAGCGTATGAAAAAAATAAAAGAGCTGTGGAGTATATTTTAAAAGATATGGAAGATGGTAGCACAGCTATAATATGTGCACATGGAGGAAGTATCAGAAATATACTTTCTTATATGCTTTGTGGAAAGTTGGAAAATCATTGGAATTTTAAAATAGAAAATGCTAAAATTACTGTCTTAGAATACGATTATGGATTTTCAGTACTTACAAAATTAAATTATTAAAACAAATATATTTGATAGAAATTTATACACAGATAAAAATAAAAAAAGAAAAGCGTTGGAAAAACAACATAATTGATTCCCGTATTGATGTAAGATAAGAGTACATTCAATACAGAGGAGGAATAGATTATGAATAAAATGTTTTGCTTCCAGTGTCAAGAAACTGCTGGATGTTCAGGATGTACTATAAATGGAGTTTGTGGAAAGAAGGCAGCTACTGCAAATCTTCAAGATTTACTTATATATACAACAAAGGGAATTTCTGAGGTTACTACAAATCTTAGAAAAGAAAATAAGGAAGTTGATGTAGAGGTAAATAGAATTATAAGGGATGCGTTATTTACAACGATAACAAATGCAAACTTCGACGACGAGGTTATATTAAATAAGGTTAAATATATTATGGATATAAAAGAAGAACTTATATCTAAATTAGACGATAGAAGTGTACTTTCAGAGTATGCAGTTTATTACTCAAAAGATGAGGCTGAGCTAAGAGAAAAATCAGATAATGTCGGAGTTTTAGATACGGAAAACGAAGATATTAGAAGCCTTAGAGAGCTTATAATATACGGATTAAAAGGTATGGCTGCGTATTTAAAACATGCAGGTGTTTTAGGTTTTGAAAATAGTGAAATAGACGCATTTCTACAGAAGGCACTTACAGCTACAACAGATGATAACTTAACTTTACAGGATTTAATAGATTTAACTATGGAAACAGGTAAGTTTGGAGTAGATTCAATGGCACTTCTAGACAATGCCAATACTACATCTTACGGAAATCCTGAGATAACAAAAGTTAATATAGGTGTTAGAAATAATCCAGCTATACTAGTATCTGGACATGATTTAAAAGATATGGAGCAGCTTTTAAAACAGACTGAAGGAACAGGAGTAGATGTTTATACTCATTCAGAAATGTTGCCAGCAAATTATTATCCAGAGTTTAAAAAGTATGATCACTTTGTTGGAAATTATGGAAATGCTTGGTGGAAACAGAAAGAAGAATTTGAATCATTCAACGGTCCAATACTTCTTACAACAAATTGTCTAGTGCCACCGAGTGAAAGTTATAAAGATAGAGTATATACAACTGGTGCAGTAGGCTTTGAAGGATGTAAACATATAGAAGGTGGATATGGAGAAGAAAAAGATTTTAGTGAAATAATAGAACATGCTAAAAGATGTAATTCTCCAAAAGAAATAGAAACTGGGGAAATAGTTGGTGGTTTTGCACATAATCAGGTAATTGCACTTGCAGATAAGATTGTCGATGCTGTTAAATCAGGAGCAATTAAAAAGTTTGTAGTTATGGCAGGATGTGATGGAAGACAAAAAGGAAGAAGTTATTATACAGAATTTGCAAAAGCTTTACCTAAAGATACTGTTATTTTAACTGCTGGATGTGCTAAGTATAGATATAACAAGCTAAACTTAGGTGATATAGATGGAATACCTAGAGTGCTAGATGCAGGTCAGTGCAACGATTCATATTCTTTAGCAGTTATAGCTATGAAATTGCAGGAAGTATTTGGTTTAGATGATATAAATGAACTTCCAATAGTTTATAATATAGCTTGGTATGAACAAAAGGCTGTAATAGTATTACTTTCATTACTATATCTTGGAGTAAAAAATATACACTTAGGACCAACACTACCAGCATTCTTATCAAAAAATACTGCTAAGTTCTTGGTTGAAAACTTTGGAATTGCGGGAATAGGAACAGTTGAAGAGGATATAGAAAAATTAATAAAATAGATATAAAAAGGGAGCAGATATTTTACTGCTCTCTTTTTATGTGTAGAGTAAATTTATTTTTTTTGTAAGATATTAATCCATCTGTTTGCATTTTTGATAATTCTGATGATAGTGCACTTCTTTCTACAGACAGATAGTCTGCAAGCTGTTGTCGATTAAACGGAATTTCAAAAGAAGTAGATCCAAATTTTGAAGACATGTAATTTAGATAAGAGAGTACTTTTTCTCTAGTGTTTTTCTGAGTGATATGTTCTATTTTTCTAGTAAATGCGATATTTTTCATTGCAAAGACAGAAAGCATGTTTTTAATTAATTTATTATGAAAATTACAAGATGATGGACATGTAGTCATTACCTTGTTCATGTTCATAGTCAGAATTTCACAATCTGATGATGCTATAGCATCGACCATAAGAGGTTCGTTGGTAACACAAGCGTAACTTTCAGCAAATATATCGCTTTTAGCCAATTCAGACATTATTTTTCTATTTCCCCAAACATCTATATTTTCTATCCTTACAGATCCAGAGATAATTAGACAAACAAAGTCGATGTACTCTCCTTGATTTAATATATAAGAGCCTTTTTTATATGATTTTTTTGTTGGAGAAAGACATCCAAGCATGGGAAGAATATCTTTTTCATCTATATCTTTGAAGATAATTGAGTTTTTTATAGCATTTATATCAGAGTTAGTTATTGTATTCATAATTTAATTCCTTTCAGAGTATAAAATATTTATAGAGCGTTGTAAAAACAACATAACTATTTAATTGATTCTATTATAATATACCCATAAAAAGAAATAAGTAAATTAAAAAACAATATAAAAATTTGGAGGGATAAATATGATAAGAAGAATAATAAATATAAACGAAGAAAAATGTAATGGATGTGGTCTTTGTGCAGATGCATGTCACGAGGGTGCAATTGGAATGATTGACGGAAAAGCAAAACTTTTAAGAGACGATTATTGTGACGGTTTAGGTGATTGCCTACCTGTTTGCCCAACGGGAGCGATAAGTTTTGAAGAAAGAGAAGCAGCTGCATACGACGAGGTAGCGGTTAAAAAGAGAATGGAAGAGATGAAAAAGCAGAAAGAAAAATTACTTTGTGGATGTCCTGGAAGTCAGAGTAGGGAAATAAAAAGAGAAAATAGTGCACATAAGATAGAGCTTGATGTGAAAAAAGATATGTTAAGAGAAGCGGTTAGTTGCTTATCTCAGTGGCCAGTACAGATAAAATTAGCTCCAATAAATGCACCGTATTTTAATGGAGCAAAATTACTTATAGCAGCTGATTGTACAGCCTATGCTTATGCAAAATTCCACGAAGATTTTATAAAAGGTAATGTTACATTAATAGGATGTCCTAAGTTAGACGAAGGTGATTATTCAGAAAAACTTACTGAGATAATAAAGAACAACAATATAAAAAGTGTAAAAATAGTTAAGATGGAAGTTCCTTGTTGTAAAGGAATAGAAAGAGCTGCTGTTACAGCTATGAAAAACAGTGGAAAATTTATTCCATGGCAGGTTGTAACTATAAGCACAGATGGATTTATAGTAGAGTAGTTAAAAAAAATAAATAAATTTGTATAGCTAGAAGAGAAAGTAATAAGAGTTTTTCAAACTCTACGGAGCGTTTATTGAATTATGTTTATTTTCCTATTAATATATTTGTAGGAGGAAGAGATATGGATGCAGAAAAAATTGGAAAAGTTATAAAAGATTGTAGAAAAGAAAAAGGTATGACTCAAAAGAAACTTGCAGAAAAACTTATGATAAGTGACAAGACTATTTCAAAATGGGAGAGAGGACTTGGATGTCCGGATATATCTTTTTTAACAGAGCTTTCAAAAATATTAGGTGTTAATATTGAAAATATATTAAAAGGAAATATTGAAATAAACGACTTTATAGGAGGTAATATGAAAAATTCAAAATACTATGTTTGCCCAATTTGTGGGAATGTAACTGTATGTACAGGAAATGCAGAGATTTCTTGTTGTGGTAAAAAATTAGAAGCTTTAGAGCCTAAAAAGGCTGATGAAGCGGAAAAATTAAATGTAGAACAGATTGAAAATGATTGGTATATTTCTAGTGAACATCCAATGACAAAGGATCACTATATATCATTTATTGCATTTGCAAAAGGAGATAAGATAGAGATAATCAAACAATATCCAGAGTGGAATCTTCAGACTAGAATTCAGAGAAGAGGCCATGGAAAATTAATGTGGTACTGTACACAACATGGATTCTATTATCAGTATTTATAATCTTGCCGTAATTGTTTATAATAGAAATATAGTTATCCTATTATAAAATTAAAGATAAAAGGCAAGGTGGAATCTAGTGAAATATGTGAAAGAAGATCTTTCTGACGGTTTAAAGAGATGTTTAACAAAGAAAAAGATAAGTGACATAAGTGTCAGTGATATATGTAATGAAACAGGAGTATCTAGGCAGACATTTTATCGTCACTTTAGGGATAAAGAAGATTTAATAAATTGGTCAATAGATGTAATACTAGAAAATTCATTTAAGCACATGGGAAAAGGTGTAAGTTTGAACGATGCATTAAATAGAAAGTTAGATTATATAAAAGAGGAACGTGTATTATTTAACAAGGCTTTTAAGATGGATAATCAAAATAATATGCGTGAACACGATTTTGAGTTAATTTATGCTTTTTATAAGAATATGATTGAATCTAAAAATGGCGAAAAAATAAGCGACGAAATGGACTTTTTATTAAAGATGTACTGCCAGGGATCTGTGTATATGACAGCAGAATGGGTGCTAGGTGGCTGTAAATCCGAAGTTAGCACAGTTGTAGATAATTTAATAGCTGCTATGCCATATAAATTATCCTTGTTATTTGAGGAATTAAATTTAATTTAGTGACAGATTGTTATTTTTGTAACTTCCTTTTAGATGTTTTATATTGTTATAATATAGACAAAGATAAAGATGTAAATAAATATTTACAAGATATAAGTAAATTATCAATAAAAAGGAGATATGAAAAATGGCAAATCGTATAGTATTAAATGAAACTTCTTATCATGGAAAAGGAGCAATAAAAGAAATCGTAACAGAAACAAAAGCAAGAGGATTTAAAAAAGCTTTTGTATGTACTGACCCTGATTTATTAAAATTCAATGTGTCTACAAAAGTTATAGATTTATTAGATGAAGCTAACTTAGCATATGAAGTTTATTCAGATATAAAAGCAAACCCTACAATAGCTAATGTTAAAGCTGGTGTTGAAGCGTATAAAAATAGTGGAGCTGACTACATAATAGCTATAGGTGGAGGAAGTAGTATAGATACTGCTAAAGCTGTAGGTATAATAATAGCAAACCCTGATTTTGAAGATGTTGTATCATTAGAAGGTGTTGCAGGAACTACTAACAAAGCTGTTCCAATATTCGCAGTTCCAACTACTGCAGGTACAGCAGCAGAAGTAACAATAAACTATGTAATAACTGATGAAAACAAAGACCGTAAAATGGTTTGTGTAGACCCTAAAGATATACCAGTAGTAGCATTTGTAGATCCTGATATGATGTCTAGTATGCCAAAAGGACTTACAGCAGCAACTGGTATGGATGCTTTAACTCATGCAATAGAAGGATATATAACTCCAGGTGCTTGGGAAATGAGTGATATGTTCCACATAAAAGCTATAGAAATAATAGCAAATTCACTAGAAGCAGCTTGCAATAATGAAGAAGCTGGTCGTGAAGGTATGGCTTTAGGTCAGTATATAGCAGGTATGGGATTCTCTAATGTTGGTCTAGGAATAGTTCACTCAATGGCTCATCCTCTAGGAGCTTTATACGATACTCCTCATGGTGTAGCTAATGCGATAATACTTCCAACAGTAATGGAATACAATGCAGAATACACAGGAGAAAAATATAGAGATATAGCAAAAGCTATGGGTGTTGAAGGTACTGAAAACATGACTCCTGAAGAATACCGTAAAGCAGCTGTTGATGCAGTTAAAGGTTTAAGTGAAAGAGTTGGAATACCAGCAGATTTAAAAGATATAGTTAAAGAAGAAGACTTAGATTTCTTAAGTGAAAGTGCATTTGCAGATGCTTGCTGCCCAGGAAATCCAAGACCAACTTCAGTAGCAGAAATAAAAGAATTATACAAATCATTAATATAATTGATTTGATGATAAAATAGAGCTAAATTTCATATAAGAAAATATAAGGGATAAGAGTGATAGCTTATAAAATAGCTAACAATCTTATCCCTTTACTTTTTTATTTAGTTTGAATTTTTATAGTAAGTAGTTTTCAATCACTAAACTGTTTTTATTGATATTGCTGTTATCGGAGTTCCAACAACACTGTAGTATTCTACTATATCGGCTTCGTATAAGACACCGTCAATTCTTATTAAAGCTGGTAAATCCATAGATATGTACTCAACATTTTCAAACTGAGAGCAGTATTTATTTAATTCCTCGAAAAATTCTTCCATTGTTTCAATTCTCTTATCCATTTCTATGTATAGAGTTTTGTTTTTCTTAGCAGAAATTGATGAGTTTAAGCTATTTGATATGTTTTTTAGGTATAAATACTCTAAAAGCCAGATAGCTAGAATTGTTAAAACTGCTGAATTTATAAATAGCTTAAATATAAACGGTATTAAAGCAGATACAGCAGATATTATTACACAGAGCATCATAATCCAGTAAACTCCAGTTATACCATTTAATACATGGTAAGTTGATCTTAAATCTTGATTTAATTCTCTAAATAATATAGTAAAAAATCCTATTAATATAGAATATGCCAACATTATAGGTGCTAGATTTTGTGAAGCTAGAGTGTTTTCATTGTGTGTTAAAAAAACGGACACCATATAAACTGAGAATATAGCAAATCCTAAAAATGATCCTTGTATTATCGAATTTTTAAAGTATTCTTTGTAATTTTGTTTTATTAAATTTATACTACTTGTCATATTATTTCCCTCCAGTCAAAACTTCTTTTAATTTCTTTACATAATTTCTAGAGATATACACTTCTTGTCCGTTTATTAGTTCAGCTTTCATAAGCCCACTTGCAGCAGGTTTATATACTGAAACACATCTCAAGTTTAAAATACTAGACTTAGATATTCTTAAAAAATATGTTGGAAGTATTTTTTCAAGTTCGTAAAGTCTTTTACTGCATTTGTAAGAATTATTTTGAGTGTGCAAAATCTGTATATTTGACGAACTTTCGATAAAGATTATCTCAAAGAAAGGAACATAGTGAAGTTTACCGTCTACAGTACAGGATATATTTTCTGTTCTAAAATTTTCCTTTTCTAAGTATGAGATAATTTCGTCTGAGTGTTGATTAGATTTATGTAAATTTAATATTGCATTTTCTTGTTTTTCTTCTTCAATATGATTTAATGTAACTTTCAATTTATTCACCTCGATGTTAATAGCTATTATCAGATTAAAGATGTATCTTTGAGTCAATAAAGATTATTTATCTTTAAGTTAATGATAAACGAAAGAGTTTTTAACGTCTATAGAAATACGCTTAGAGGTATTAAATGTATATGTAAGAGGAAAAGTGCTTTACATATTGACGAATGTCGATATAAAATGTATAATTTAAATATCGATAATTATCAATGTATGAGGTGAGATTATGAAAATGAAGTTATATTTACTTACAGGATTTTTAGGTTCGGGAAAAACAACTCTTCTTCTTGAAATGCTGAAGAGATTAGATAATAAAAAAATTGGCGTTATACAGAATGAAATTGGAAAGATAAGTATAGACGGTGAAATTTTAAGAAATGACGATATACAGATGGTGGAACTAAATAGAGGCTCTATATTCTGTTCTTGTCTTAAATTAAACTTTGTACAGGCACTTGCAGATATGGCAGAAAAAGATTTTGAGTATCTTTTTGTTGAGAGTTCTGGGATAGGAGATCCATCTAATTTAGATGAGATATTAAAGGCTGTGACAGTTATAGCTGGAGATAAGTATGAGTTTAAGGGAGCTATTTGTTTAGCAGATGCAATAAACTTTGAAAATCAGCTAGAAGAAGATGAGGCAGTTGAAAGACAGATAAAACACTGCAATATGGCTATAATAACAAAGAGCGATGTTACAGGAGATGAAGGATTTGAAAAAGTACTTAATAAGATAAAAGAGATAAATCCTATCTGTAGAGTAGAAAAAAGTGTAAATGGTGTAATGGACTATTCATTCTTAGATGAGGACTTAGTTCAGTACAAATGGGCAGAGTCTGAGGAATCAACAAATTCTGTAGAAACTAAACCAAAGACATTATTCTTAAATTTTGAAGGTGAAGTAGAGCAGGAAAAATTAACAGCATTCCTTGAAGATATGACAGATGATGTTTATAGAATGAAGGGATTTTTCAATCTTAAAGGAGAAGGTTGGAATCAGGTAGATGTTGTAGGGAAGAAGATAGATTATAAACCTTGCAGTGATAAAGGAAACTCTCAGCTTGTGTTTATTTCTAAAAAAGGACCAGCTATAATCAAGAAGATATTCTCTAGCTGGGAAGAGAGAGTTGGATTAGAAATGAAATTAAAAAATTAAAAATAGGAATACAAAAATGGCTATTGCATGTATTTATGCAGTAGCCATTTTTAATTTATTTATAATATAGATTTAATATTCTCTTATTGTAATTTTGTTAATATGAAAAGACGGATAAAAATAGGAGAGATAAAAATGGGAAAAAAGAAGGATAAAACAAAGGAAAGATACAAGAATTTAACACTACTACATTCAAATGATTTGCATGGGGATTTTTTAGCTGAAAAGATAAATAAAGATCTTGTCGGAGGTGTTTCGATGCTTTCTGGATATATAAACAAGGTAAGAAATGAAGAACAGAATGTTATATATGCAATATCAGGTGATATGTTTAGAGGTTCTGTTATAGATAGCGAATATAAAGGAATTTCAACCATAGAGATAATGAATTTACTTGGACCAGATGTGGCTACTATAGGTAACCATGAGGTTGATTATGGGATTGCACATCTTTTATTTATTGAAAAATGTGCGACATTCCCAATTATAAACGCAAATATGTATATTGCGACAAATGGAAATAGATTATTTAGACCATATAAGATAATAAAGATAAACGGAATGAAGATAATGTTTATCGGTTTGATTACAGAGATGGTTCTTGCAAGAACAAAGTTAGAAAGTATGATAGGACCATTTATAGATATAAATGATGCTGTTGAAGAAGTAGGTAAGGTTTGTAATGCATATAAGCCAGATGATGTCGATTTAACTGTGCTTTTAACTCATATTGGGTTTGAAGAGGATAGAGTATTAGCATCTAAATTAAAACCTGAATGGGGGATAAATATGATTATCGGTGGTCATACACATACATTTTTAGACGAGCCAGAAGTGGTAAATGGGATTCCGATAGTTCAGGCTGGTATAGGTACTTCTCAGATTGGTAGATTTGATTTAATTATAGATACGAAAAAAAATAAAATAGCTTCATATAAATGGAATACAATCCCTATAAAGGACGAGTACTGCCCAAGAGATGAGGAACTAGAAGATTTAATAATGACGTATAAATACGAGGTTGATAAAAAATACGGAAAAATAATAACTAGATTGAATAGACAGTTGACACATCCTGAAAGAAGAAGAGAAACAGAGGCTGGAAATTTAATGGCAGATATTCATAAAGAGATTGCAGGGGTGGATATTATGTTTTTAGGAAGTGGAAGTTTGAGAAAACAGAGATTAGGCCCTGTTGTTACACTTGGAGATTTAACAGAATTTTACCCTTATGACGATGAAATATTTGTGGCAAAGGCAAGTGGAAAAGTTATTAAAAAATTTGTATCTAGTATGATAAGAAAAGCACTCGATGTAGATACTGTAAGTGAATTTTATCAAGTTTCGTACGGAAGTGAGTTTGTTTGGTCAAAGTCTGAGAAAAAGTTGATAAAAGCAGAACTAGATGGAGAAAAGATAAAGGATGATAAGAAGTATACGATAGGTATTCAGAGATATCATCTTGAAAATCTTGAAAAAAATCTTGGTATTAAAAAGAAGGATTTTGAGAGCGAGTTTAGATGTACGTCTACTTCTGGATTCCAGGTTGTAGAAGAGTATTTGGCGAGTCATACACATTTGGATTCGGTTGTAGAGGGAAGGATAAAAATAAAAGAATAGATATAGTATATAAAGAAGAGATTATAATTAATGTTTAATCTCTTCTTTATTTGTTCAGGTGGTATAATTAAAGAAAAGATGTAAACACAGTAAAGTAGTACATTTTGCTAAAGAGGAAGTGATATCTATGAAAAAAATAATAGAGAAAGAACAGCTTTTAGATATGCTAAAAAATAGAAATAAAAATGAAAGACTAGATTTAAGAAATTGTATTTTTAAAGACATAGATCTTTCAGAATTAGATTTAAGAAATGTAGATTTAGATTGGTCAGATTTTGAGAATGTAAAACTTGCAAATGTAGATTTTGAAGGTTCTAATTTAAGCAATGTTTTTCTTGAACATGCAGATTTATCTAATGCTAGCTTTAAAAATTGTACACTACATGCGACTAATTTGAGATATACTGATTTAACTAATGTAGATTTGAGTGGAGCAGATATTTTTGGAGCTAATTTAGAAGAATCAAAAATGGACGGTATAAAGACTGATGAAAACACAAAACACTACAAAATGGTATGCCCAGAAACAGGAGCATTTTTAGCATGGAAGACTTGTTTCAATACTAGACTTGTTAGACTTTTAATTCCGGCAGATGCTAGAAGAACAAGCTCTACATTAAATACTTGTAGGTGTGATAAGGCAAAAGTACTTGCTGTTACAGACCCAACAGAAACAGTTAAATTTGATGAGGCGGTTTCTTATGTGGATGGAGATTTTGTATATAAGGTTGGAGAAATGGCTTATGCTAAAGGTTTTAATCCAGATAGATGGAGAGATTCTACAGGTGGAATACACTTCTTTATGACTAAAGAAGAAGCTTTGGGATATCTTATGAGCATAAGTGGAGAGCAGAGTGAAACGGCTACAGATTGGACTAAAGAAAAATAAAAAATAGATTTTTTTAAAATTAAAGAATAAGATAGGATATAAAAATAGATTTGTTATTAAAAATATTGTAGAATACCTATTTTCTATGTTAATATATACTTTGATTGACTTCGAAAGGTAGGTATAAATAAAATGGGTACTATACTATTGTTAAAAAGATTTTTTGCTATATGTATATTATGCCTAGGTGCAAATATACTCGTAGATAAATTTGATAAAGATTTAAAACTTTCAAAAACTATGAGAAGAGTGATTCTATTTGCACTTTATATTGGTGTAGCTGTCCTTGTAACTTGGGCGTTTTAGTTTTAAGACTGGATTATAAAATTTTTATATATAAATATAAAAAAACTATTTAAAAAATGTATATTTCGTTATACAATACACATTGTGAATTAAAACAATATGAATTTAAAATAATTAATGGTAACAAAGCGTTGAGTGCTGCTTCATTAAATGACGGTATTCGATGCTTTATTTTTTTGTGCAAAAAATGTAATTGTAAGAAGGAATTATTAGCATGGAAATGGAAATATATAAATGTATACTATACTTATAATATAGTAATAGAATTAAAAACTCTTTTAGAAATTCAAAATTTTTAAAAGTTGGGTAAAACACGAATAAAAACCGCAAAAAAATAGAATAAGTACCAAAAATACGAACAATATAGCTAAAAAATCCTAAAAAAATTTAATAATTTCAAAAAAAAGCAAAAAATATATTGATAAAATATGGATATTAATATAATATTTATATATAATAGTTCGTATAATGGTACGAATTTTTGACTAAAAACAAAAGATTTGAGAAGGAGAGGGGAAAATAATGAAAGTAGCAGTAATTATGGGATCTAAATCAGATTTTCCAAAAGTAGAAGAAGGAATAAAAGTATTAAAAGAATTCGGTGTAGAGGTTGTAGTTAGAGCATTATCAGCTCATAGAACTCCAGTACAGTTAACAGAATGTTTAGCTGAACTTGAAGACAACACTGATGTAATAATAGGAGCAGCAGGAAAAGCAGCACATCTTCCAGGTGTTATAGCAGCTCAGACTTTAATTCCAGTAATAGGACTTCCAATAAAATCATCAACAATGGACGGACTAGATTCACTATTATCAATAGTTCAGATGCCAAAAGGTATACCAGTAGCAACAGTTGCAATAGACGGTGGTCTAAACTCTGCGTTACTAGCTATACAGATGATGTCATTAAAATATCCTCAGTTAAAAGAACAGTTAAAAGCATATAGAGATGAAATGGCTAAAAAAGTTCTTGAAGACGATGAAAGCTTTAGATAATTTTAGTTAAATAGAATTTTAAAAATGTTTGGACTCTCTGCCTATTTTATGTAGAGAGTTAAAAACATATTTAAATATAAATTAATAATAGACAGTTTTAAATTTTTAAATATTATTTTATAAAAAGGAGCGAGTGTATGAGCGGTATATTAGGTGTTTACTCAGACAAACAGGTGTCAAAAGAGCTTTACTACGGAATATATTCTATGCAGCATAGAGGACAGGAAAGCTGTGGTATAGCAATATATGATGAAGAAGCAAAAGAAGTAGTATACAAAAAAGAAAAAGGTCTTGTTGGAGATGCATTCAAAGAAGACGAATTAAAAAATTACAAAGGTAATCTTGGTATAGCACATGTTAGATCATCTTCAGTTGGTCATAACCATGTTGCTAATACTCAGCCATTTGTTGGAAGTTGCAGAAATAGAAATCTTGCAATAGTTGACAATGGTAGTTTAGTTAATGCTAATTATTTAAGAGAAACATTAGAAGAAGAAGGATTCATGTTCCAGACTAATTCTGATGCAGAAGTTATACTTCATATATTAGCTAGATACTACAAAGGAGATATAGTAGAAGCTGTTAAAGTTACTATGGACTATATAAAAGGTTCTTATACTTTAGCTATAATATGTGATGATTCTCTAGTTGCAGTTAGAGACCCACACGGATTTAGATCACTTCTATTAGGTAAAAAAGGTAATGAATATCTTATAGCATCAGAAAATAGTGCTATAGAAATACTTGGTGGAGAAGTTATAAGAGACGTTGAACCAGGTGAAATAATAGTTATAAAAGATGGAGAATTAAAATCTTACAACTATTCAGATACTTACAAACCAGTTAAGAAAAGCTGTATATTTGAACATGTTTATATAGCAAGAAATGATGCTACACTTGATGATTTAAATGCATATGAATTCAGAATAAACTGTGGTGCTTACCTAGCTAAAAATGAAGATGTAAAAGCTGACTGTGTTGTTCCAGTTCCAGATTCAGGATGGGCAAGTGCAATAGGTTATGCTAATGAAAGTGGATTACAGTTAAGTGAAGGACTTGTTAAAAACAGATACGTTGGTAGAACATTTATAAAACCAACCCAGGAAGAAAGAGAAATAGCTGTTAGAATAAAATTAAATCCACTAGTTCCAGCAATAAAAGGTAAATCAATAATATTAGTTGATGACTCTATAGTAAGAGGAACTACTTCAAAACAGTTAATAAAATCTTTAAAAGAAGCAGGGGCTAAAGAAGTTCATTTAAGAATAACTTCACCACCAGTAAAATATCCTTGCTACTACGGAATAGACACTCCTACAAGAGAAAGTTTACTTGCAGCAAGTCATTCTGTTGAAGAGATGAGAGAATATATAGGCTGTGATACATTAAAATTCATAAGCATAGAAGGAATGAAAGAAGCAGCTAAAGGAATGAATACATTCTGTACTTCTTGCTTCGATGGAGATTATCCAGTTAGAAAGATAGATAAATAATTAATTTACTGTATAAATAGTAAAGTTTAGTTTATAATGTAAATAATAGGAAAATCGTACTTTGATAAAGTTTTTGAGTTGAAAATTATTTTAATAATTAGATATTGAAACTTATCAAAGTATACGATTTATTCTGATTAGAAAATAATAAAATCTAGGAGGAACGTAGAAATGCTAACATATAAAGCTTCGGGAGTAAATATAGACGAAGGGAATAGAGCAGTAGACCTTATAAAAGGAAAAATAAAAGAAACATATGATGACAATGTAATAGGTGATTTAGGTAACTTCAGTGGACTTTACAGTATAGCTGAATTCTCAGGAATGAAAGATCCAGTTATAATGGGAGCTACTGACGGTGTTGGAACAAAATTAAAAATAGCTCAGATGATGGATATACATCACACTGTAGGTATAGACCTAGTTGCAATGAGTGTTAATGACCTTATATGCCAGGGAGCAAGACCATTATTCTTCCTTGACTATATAGCACTTGGAAAATTAGTTCCAGAACATATAGAAAAAATAGTTGATGGTGTAGCTAACGGATGTAAAATGTCAGGATGTGCATTAATAGGTGGGGAAACTGCTGAAATGCCAGGTATGTACGGAGAAGATGACTACGATTTAGCTGGATTTGCTGTAGGTATAGCAGATAAATCAAAAGTTGTAACTGGTAAAGATGTTAAAGCAGGAGACGTTTTAGTAGGTATAACTTCAAGTGGTATACATTCAAACGGATTCTCATTCATAAGAAAAATATTCTTAGAAGAATTCAAATACGATATGAATCAGTATGTTGAAGAACTAGGAATGACAGTAGGTGAAGCACTTCTAACTCCTACAAAAATATACGTTAAATTAGCATTAGATTTAATAGAAAAACACAATATAAAAGCAATAGCTCATATAACTGGTGGTGGTGTTATAGAAAACATAACAAGAGTTATACCAAAAGGATTAGGATTAAACATAGACACTAAATCTTGGGAAAAACCACCAATATTCAAAATGATAGAAGGATTCAATGCAGTTGAACAGAGAGAATTACATAAGAGCTTCAATATGGGTATCGGTCTTGTTTTAATAGTAAACAAAGAAGATGCTCAGGCTGTTGTTGATTATGTAAATGGTAGACCAAGTGATAACAAAAACTTTGTTGATGAAAAATACGCTGACCTTATGGAAGATAATGCATACATCATAGGTGAAGTTGTTGATACTCATGAAGGAGTAGAATTATGCTAAAGAATATAGCTGTTTTAGTATCTGGAGGAGGAACAAATCTTCAGTCTATAATAGATGCAACAGAAGCAGGAGAGATAAACGGTCAGATAAAGGTAGTAATCTCTAACAAAGAAAATGCATACGGTCTTGAAAGAGCAAGAAAGCACAATATAGAAGCAGTATTTGAAAACGATGAAAAGAAAGTAATCGAAATATTAAAAGAAAAAGAAATAGATATAGTTGTTATGGCTGGATATCTAAAAATAATCAGCGCTGATTTTGTAAATGAATTCAAAAACAGAATGATAAATATTCACCCATCTCTAATACCTTCTTTCTGTGGTAAAGGATACTACGGAAAGAAAGTTCATCAGGGAGTTCTTGATTACGGGGCAAAAGTAACTGGAGCTACAGTTCACTTTGTAACAGAGGGAGCTGACGAAGGTCCAATTATAATGCAGGAATCTGTAAAAGTAGAACAGGATGATGATGCAGATACTCTAGCAGCTAGAGTTCTTAAAGTAGAACATCAGATACTTAAAAAGAGTGTTGCACTTTTATGTGATGACAAAGTAAGAGTTGATGGAAGGAGAGTATATATAAATGAGTAAGAGAGCTTTAATAAGCGTAACAGATAAAACAGGAGTAGTTGAATTTGCAAAAGCATTAAACGAACTTGATTTTGAAATAATATCAACAGGTAATACATTTAAAATACTAAAAGAAAATGGTGTAAATGTAATGCAGGTTGAAGATGTTACTAAATTCCCAGAAATATTAGATGGTAGAGTAAAAACTTTAAATCCATTTATACACGGTGGAATACTTTACAGAAGAGATTTAGAATCTCATGTAGAAACAGTTAAAGAACATGGTATACATTCAATAGACCTTGTTTGTGTTAACCTTTATGACTTCGAAGGTACTTTAAAAGCTGGAAAAAGCCATGCAGAAATGATAGAAAACATAGATATCGGTGGACCTTCAATGATAAGATCTGCTGCTAAAAACTACAAAGACGTTATAGTAGTTACAGATATAAAAGACTATGATTTAGTAATAGAAGGATTAAGAAAAGGTGATTTAACAGAAGAAGAAAGAAGAAACTTAGCATACAAAGCTTTCTCAACAACAGGAAGATATGATGCTATGATATCTACTTACTTTGCAGAACAGGTCGGAGAAGATTACCCAGAATTCTTAAATCTTACTTTCCAGAAAGAACAGACTTTAAGATACGGTGAAAACCCACATCAGAACGGTATATTATACGCTCAGCCAAATGCTAAAAACCCTATACTAAACTACGAACAGTTAAACGGTAAAGAATTATCTTTCAATAACTTAAATGACTTACACGGATGCTTAGAAGTTATGAGAGAATTCAAAGATAGCGATAAAGTAGCTGCAGTAGCTATAAAACATACTAACCCATGTGGTGTTGCTTTAGGTGACACAGCTTTAGAAGCTTACACTAAATGCTATGAAGCGGACAAAACTTCTATATTCGGTGGAATAGTTGGTATAACTTCTACAGTAGATAAAGCTACAGCTGAAGAATTACACAAAATATTCCTTGAAATAGTTGTTGCTTACGACTTCACTGATGAAGCTTTAGAAGTATTAAGAACTAAGAAAAACCTTAGAGTATTAAAACTTGCTAAAATAGAAGACAGCAAACAGAAATACGAAATGAAATATCTTGATGGAAAACTTCTAATCCAGGATAAAGATACTAAATTAGCTGACAAATATGAAACAGTTACTAAATTAGAACCAACTGAAGAAGAATTAGAAGATATGAAATTCGGTATGAAAATAGTTAAAAATATGAAATCAAATGCAATAGCAGTTGTTAAAGATGGTCAGACTCTTGCTTTAGGTTGTGGTCAGACTTCAAGAATATGGGCTCTTAAAAATGCATTAGAAAACAACAAAGATGAAAAAGACTTCACAGGAGCTACTTTAGCATCAGATGCATTCTTCCCATTCGATGACTGTGTAACTTTAGCTAATGAATTTGGTATAAAATCAATAGTACAGCCAGGTGGATCAATAAGAGATAACGACTCTATAGAAGCTTGTGACAAATTCAATATGTCTATGGTATTCACAGGAGTAAGACACTTCAAACATTAATCTTAAGGAGAGTATAACTATGAAAATACTTGTTGTCGGCGGTGGCGGAAGAGAACACGCTATATGCTGGAAATTAAAAAATGAAAAAGATGTCGAAAAAGTATATTGCGCACCAGGAAATGCTGGTATAGCAGACTCTGCAGAATGTGTAGATATAAAAGACAGTGATATAGAAAATCTAGTAAAATTCGCAAAAGACAACGCTATAGACCTTACAGTAGTGGGACCTGAGGTTCCACTTGTAATGGGTATAGTTGATGCCTTTGAAAAAGAAGGTCTAAGAATATTTGGACCAAACAAACAGTGCGCTACTTTTGAAGGAAGTAAAGCATTCTCTAAAGATTTCATGATAAGAAATGATATCCCAACTGCAAAATACAAAGAATATACTGATTTAGATGAAGCTATAGCAGAAATAGATAGCTTTGGATATCCAGTAGTTATAAAAGCAGATGGTCTTGCAGCTGGTAAAGGTGTTGTAATACCTGAAAACAGAGAAGATGCTATAATAACTTTAAAAGAAATGATGGCAGACAAAAAATTTGGAGAAGCAGGTGACAAAGTAGTAATAGAAGAATTCCTAACAGGAATAGAAACTTCTATACTAGCATTTGTTGATAATAATACTATAGTTCCAATGGAAAGTGCTAAAGACCATAAAAAAGTAAATAATGGAGAAAAAGGACTTAACACTGGTGGTATGGGAACATTCTCTCCAAGTGAATTATGGACTGAAGAATTAGCAAACGACATAAAAGTAAATGTACTTGATAAAACTTTAAAAGGATTCCAGAATGACGGATTAGATTACAGAGGAATCTTATTCGTTGGAATAATGATAACTAAAGAAGGTATAAAAGTACTTGAATACAATGTTAGATTTGGAGATCCAGAAACTCAGTCAGTATTATTTAGATTAGAAACTGATCTAAGCGAAATAATGAATGCTGTAATAGATAACAGACTTTCTGAAGTAGAAATAAAATATACAGATGAACAGGCTATATGTGTTATGCTAACTTCAGGAGGATATCCAGAAGCCTATGAAAAAGGCAAAGAAATAACAGGTCTTGACAAATTAGATGATGAAATAGTAGTATTCCACAGTGGAACTAAGATGTCAGATGGTAAATTAGTTACAAACGGCGGAAGAGTTATAGGTATAACTGCTAAAGCAGGAACTGTAGCAGAAGCTGCCGATAAAGTTTATGAAAATATAAAAAGAATAAACTTTGAAGGAATGCACTACAGAACTGATATAGGTCTGTAAAATTTCCGAAAAAAAATTTGGAGGAAGAGAAATGGATAAAAACGTCAAAAGAGTATTAGTCGAAAAAAGAAACGGCTTTGATCTTGAAGCAAGAGCTCTTAAAAAAGACATTGAAGAAAGTCTTCATATCACATCTGTTGACTCTTTAAGAGTTTTAAACAGATACGACGTAGAAGGTATATCTGATGAAGTTTTCCAGAATGCGGCAAACTCAATATTCTCAGAACCAAACCTTGATGTTGTTTACTTTGAAGAAGTTCCTTGCAATGAAAATGAGAGAGTATTCGCAGTTGAATATCTTCCAGGACAGTACGATCAGAGAGCTGATTGGGCTGCTCAGTGTATACGGATATTAAATCATGGTATGAGACCTGAATTAAAATCTGCTAAAGAGTACATACTATCTGGAAACATAACAGATGAAGAATTCAACAAAATCAAAGGGTATATAATAAACCCTGTTGATAGTAGAGAAGCTGGGCTAGAAAAATCTGAATCATTAGCTCTAGTAACTGAAAAACCAACAGAAGTAGAAATATTAGACGGATTCATCGAATTAGATGAAGAAGGTCTTAATAACTTCGTAAAATCTCAGGGTCTAGCAATGACTTTAGAAGATTTAAAACATGTTCAGGTTTACTTCAGAGATGATGAACACAGAAACCCAACTATAACAGAAATAAAAGTACTAGATACTTACTGGTCAGATCACTGTAGACACACTACATTCATGACTGAATTAGAAAATGTTGAAATAGCTGAAGGTAAATACACAGACGCTATAAAAGAAACTTTCGATGACTACATGAACACTAGAAAAGAAATATATGTAGACAGAAAGAAAGATGTTTGCTTAATGGATATAGCTACTTTAGCTATGAAAAAACTTAAAAAAGAAGGAAAATTAGCAGACCTTGACGAAAGTGAAGAAATCAATGCTTGTTCTATAAATGTAGACGTAGAAATTGATGGAAAACCAGAAAAATACTTAGTAATGTTCAAAAATGAAACACACAACCATCCAACAGAAATAGAACCATTTGGTGGTGCTGCAACTTGTCTAGGTGGAGCAATAAGAGACCCATTATCAGGAAGATCTTATGTTTACCAGGCAATGCGTGTAACTGGTGCTGCAGACCCTAGAACTCCTTTAGAAGAAACATTACCAGGAAAATTAATGCAGAAAAAAATAGTTACAGAAGCTGCAAATGGATACAGTTCTTACGGAAACCAGATAGGTTTAACTACAGGACAGGTAGCAGAAGTTTATGATCCAGACTTCGTAGCTAAGAGAATGGAAATAGGTGCTGTTATAGCAGCTGCTCCAAAAGAAAATGTAGTTAGAGAAAGACCACAGGCGGGAGATATAATAGTTCTTCTTGGTGGAAAAACTGGTAGAGATGGTTGCGGTGGTGCAACAGGATCTTCTAAAGAACACAGTGAAGAATCTATAAACACTTGTTCAGCAGAAGTTCAGAAAGGTGATGCACCTAACGAAAGAAAAATCCAGAGATTCTTTAGAAATAAAGAAGCTGCTCAGATGATAAAAAGATGTAATGACTTCGGTGCAGGTGGGGTTTGTGTTGCTATAGGTGAAATAGCTGAAAGTTTAGACATAAACTTAGACCTAGTTCCTAAGAAATACGACGGACTTGACGGTACTGAACTTGCAATATCAGAATCTCAGGAACGTATGGCAGTTGCAATAGCTGCAGAAAACAAAGATAGATTCATAGAATTAGCAAAAGAAGAAAACTTAACTGCTACTCACGTTGCTACAGTTACTGATACAGGATACATGAGATTATTCTGGAATGGTAAAGCTATAGTAGACTTAAAGAGAGCTTTCTTAGACACTAACGGTGCTAAACAGAAAACTAACGTAGTAGTTGAAAAAGTTGACGAAGAAAATACATTCTTCGATAACGTAGAAATAGTTAAAGGTGCTAATACTATAGAAGAAAAATTCCACAAAGCATTATCTGATTTAAATACTTGTTCTCAGAAAGGACTTGTTGAAAAATTCGATACTAGTATAGGTGGAAATACAGTAGTAATGCCATTTGGTGGTAAATATCAGGCTACTCCAGAACAGGGTATGGTTGCTAAAATACCAGTACTTGGTGGAGAAACTGATACTTCTACAATAATGACTTACGGATACAACCCTAAAATAGGTAAATGGTCTCCATACCACGGTGCATTATATGCAGTAGTTGAATCTGTTGCTAAATTAGTTGCACTTGGAGGAAACTATGCTACTACAAGACTTACTTTCCAGGAATACTTCGAAAGACTTGGAAAAGCTCCAGAAAGATGGGGTAAACCATTCGCAGCTTTACTTGGTGCATACTATGCTCAGGAACAGTTTGAAATACCTGCAATAGGTGGTAAAGACTCTATGTCAGGAACATTCAAAGATATAGACGTACCTCCAACATTAGTATCATTCGCAGTAGATACTGTAGATGCTAAAAATGTAGTTACTTCAGAATTCAAAAAAGCTGGATCAAAAGTAGTTAAAATATCAGCAGCTACTTTAGACAATGGTGTAGTAGACTTTGATGAATTAAAGAAAAACCTTACAAAAGTAAGAGAATTAATATTAGATGGCAAAGTGCTTTCAAGTTATGCTCTTGGATTTGCAGGAGTTGGTGAAGCAGTTGCTAAGATGGGATTCGGTAACCATATCGGATTCAAATTCAGTGAAGAAGCTGTTGAAGCTTATGAAAACACTGATGATTTATTTGCAGCTGATTACGGAACAATACTTCTTGAACTTGCAGAAGATGATTTATCAGTTCTAAAAGGATACAGATGTATAGTTCTTGGGGAAACTACAGCAGAACCTGCTATAGACTTCAACGGTGAAAAAGTAGACTTATGTGGATTATACAAATCTCACTGCAATACTTTAGAATCTATATACCCAACAAAAGCAGCTGAAATAACTTCAAAAATAGAAAATGTAAGCTATGTAAGAACTGGTGCTCCAGCTAAATCTTCATTAAGCATAGTAAAACCTAAAGTATTAATACCAGCATTCCCTGGAACAAACTGTGAATACGATGCAGCAAGAGCTTTTGATAGAGCTGGTGCAGAATCAACTATAAAAGTATTTAGAAACTTATCTTACCAGGATATAGAAGAATCTATAGACGCTATGGTTGAAGAAATCAAAAAATCACAGATAATAATGATACCAGGTGGATTCAGTGCTGGTGATGAACCAGATGGTTCAGCTAAATTCATAGCAACAGTATTCAGAAATCCTAAGATGAAAGAAGCTGTTCATGAATTCTTAAATGAAAGAGATGGTTTAATGTTAGGTATCTGTAATGGATTCCAGGCTCTTATAAAACTTGGATTAGTTCCATACGGAGAAATAATAGAACCTTGTGCAGAAGCTCCTACATTAACTTACAATAATATAGGACGTCATCAGGCTAAGATAGTTAACACTAGAATAGCTTCTAACAAATCTCCATGGTTAGCTCAGACAGAAGTTGGAGATATACATAGTATACCAATATCACATGGTGAAGGTAGATTCGTTGCAAGTGAAGAAGTAATGAAAGAGCTTATAGAAAACGGACAGATAGCTACTCAGTACGTAGACTTCGACGGAAATGCTACATATGATATAGACCACAATCCAAATGGATCATTCTACGCAGTTGAAGGTATAACAAGTAAAGACGGTAGAGTATTTGGTAAGATGGGTCACTCAGAAAGATTAAGTGCAAACATAACTAAGAATATATCTGGTGAAAAAGATCAGAAAATATTCGAATCAGGAGTACTTTACTTCAAATAAAAAATGTAATAAATTTCAATTACCCGCTCAAAAATTGAAATTGAATGCATTAAAAACAAAAGTTTATTCGAAAGTTAAAAAACTACATTGCTCCGACCGTTGGAGCAATGTAGATATAAAATCATATTGTTAATTAAAAAGAACGTAAAAATAGGGACTGAATTCTCAAAAGACCAACCCGCTCACAGGTCTAGAGGATTCAGTCCTCTTTTTTTATTTATTATTACATTGCAGTAAATTTATTTAAAAAAAATATAAACTATTTTAAGGTTAAATATTTAAAATTATTGAAACAAGTTGAGGTGATTTGTAGTATAATATATTATAGATTTCGATAGAATAAATCTATAGATATAGGAAATAATAAGGAGGGCAATTATGAATATAGAACAATTTACAAAAGAGACTCTAAACAGCCTTCAATCAGAATTAAGTAGTGTAATAGAAAGTGTAAGAAAGATAAAATTTAGTGGAAACACTCTATACATAATATCAGATATAGCAAAAGTAAATGATGAAATAAGTCCAGAAATAATAGAAATGATAAAGACTTATATAGTAGCTAAATCAGGAATAAGCTATGGAATAAACATAGTATTTCTAAGTGAAGATGATATAATCGATTTAGGATTTAGAAAAATAGCTGAAATACAGCTATCAAATAACTATAAAAAAGAAGAACAGCCAGAGGAAGATGATAGTACAATAGAGGTTAAAAGACCTGAGCCTGAAGAGGAAAAACCTAAAGAAAAAGAAGAGTATAAAGAAGAAGCAGATATCAATAGAATAGACGCTATGGATGTTTGGAAGGTAATGCTTGGAAGAATACAGGAGTTAATTAGCCCAGCTGTATACAAAGCGTTATTCAAGGATAGTAAGCAAATAGACTACCAGATGGGAACAGTTGTTGTACGTGTAGGAGATGTAAGAGTTGTACAGATAATGGAAACTCAGTATCTAAGATTCTTACGGGATGTTTCTGAAGACCTATTTGGAGTGAGATTAGGATTCAAATTTGTTGTAGACGATAAAAAAGAAGATGAAACTCCTAAAAAAGAAGATGAGGAAGTATATCCAGCTAGTATGAATGATTTAAACGACTTCTTTACTTTTTTAAATAGTCTTTATAACAAATAAATTTGAAGAATATAAAAAAGATAAAAATCTAAATACAGTTTACATAAAAATTTAAGGTTAAGTAGAGAAAAAGAGAGTACCGAATTTATCAGCAGAGAAGAGGTATTCTCTTTTTCATTTGAAAAAGAAATATAGTGATTAATATGAAGTTTTTTAGTAGTGTTTTTGAAGGAAATTTAGATGAATGTTCAAATAATCTTCATTGAATAAAAGCTATTAACTGATATAATTAGTATAAGTAGTAAAAAATAAAGTAAGTGATGAATGTGGAAATATATTTATTAAGAAATGGGGCGAATTATATGGAATTTAACTACAATTTACCGGTCAATATAGTATTTGGACGTGGAAAAGTGAACGAACTAGGAAAAGAAACAGCAAAATACGGAAAAAAAGCGCTTATAGTGACAGGAAGATCTAGTTCTAGAAAATCGGGACTTTTAGATAGAGCAGTTGAGCTTTTAGCAAAAGAAGGAATAGAAGGTGCTATATTCAATGAAGTGACACGGAACCCGCTGATATCAACAGTTGAAGAAGGTGCTAGAATAGCGAATGCAGAAAACTGTGATGTTGTTGTTGCTCTTGGTGGTGGTAGTATAATGGATGCAGCTAAAGCAATAGCACTAATGGCTATAAATGAAGGTGATGTAAGAGAGTATATGTACGGACAGAAATCTTCAGATAAAGCACTTCCATTAATATTAGTACCTACAACATCTGGAACTGGTAGTGAAGGTAACTGTTATTCTGTATTAACAGATGATAAAAACAATGATAAAAAATCACTTAGAACACCAGCTATATACGGAAAAGTATCTATAGTAGACCCAGAGCTTATGGTAACTATGCCTAAAAGAGTAAAAGCTTCTGTAATATTTGATGCAGCTGCACATGCAATGGAAGCTGCTGTAAGCAAAAAACGTACTCCATTATCAGATGCATATGCACTTTATGCTATGAAGTTAATAGCAGATAACGCAGAAAATGCTGTAAACGACGAAGAAATAAATTATGAAGTATGGGAAAAAATAACTTTAGGAAGTATGTTAGCAGGTATGGCTATAGGATGTTCAAGCTGTGCACTTCCTCATGCATTAGAACACCCAGCGAGTGGGCTTAAAAACATAGTTCATGGAGAAGGATTAGCAGCACTTACACCTGCAATAGTTGAAGCATCTTGGGAAAGTGATCCAGAAAGATACGCAGCTATATCAGCTCTTCTAGGAGGAAATAGTGCATTGGATTGTGTGGATAGTATAAGAGGATTCTTAAAAAGAATAGGATTAGATGTAACATTAAATGACTTAGGAATAGAAGAAAGCGACGTAGATTGGATGGTAGAAAATGCATTTAAAGTATCAATAGGAAATATAAACAATCATCCAAAGGAATTCTCTAAAGAAGAAATAAGAGAAATATATATAAAATCTTTATAATAAATAATAATAGAAAATATATGGGCTATTGCAATGAATTGCAGTAGCTCTTTTTTGAATTCTAAATAATTTTTAAAGTTTTGAATAAACCACTTGAATATAATTCGATTATGGTGTATGTTAAGGTATATTCAAGTATTTCTTAGTATAATATAATTAAGATAATAGAATCTAATTGATTTGAACATATTTATAAAATCGAATATATTTAATAATTAGATATATGGGAAAAGAGGAATATAATGTTTGGATATGTAAAAATAAATAAAATGGATTTGACATTTAGAGAATACGAGCATTACAAAAGCTATTATTGTGGCCTTTGTAAAACTCTAAAGCGAAATCATGGACAGATATCTCGATTTTCTTTAAACTATGACATAACATTTCTGATAGTTCTTTTATCTGCGGTGTACAATCCAGAATCAAAAGTAACAGAAGAAGTGTGTATAGCAAATCCTATAAAAAAGAAAAAGGTACAAGTAAATGAAATAACTGAATACGCAGCCGCTATGAATGTTCTTTTAACTCATTTCAAATTAGAGGACAATGTAAAAGACGATGGTGGAATTAAGGATAAATTAGCGTATAATGTCTACAAAGGAAGTCTTAAAGAAGCGTACGACAAATACAGAGAAAAAGCTGAATATATAAAAAAATGTTTATCCGAGCTTGAAAAACTAGAAAAAGAAGAATCAACAGATTTAGATGATGTTTCAAATACATTTGGAAATCTAATGGGAGAAATATTTGCATACAAGAAAGACGAGTTTGAAGATAGACTTAGAGAAATAGGATTTAACATAGGAAAATATATCTACGTTTTAGATGCGTATGAGGATTTGGAGGAAGATATTCAAAAAGGAAGATATAATCCTTTTAAAGAATATGAGCCAAAGAGCGATGAACTAAAGAAAAAAGTAGAGAGAATAATTTCTATGAGCCTTGGAATGCTTGGCAGAAATATAGATATGCTTAAAGTTAAGAGAAATGTCGGTATAATTGAAAATATAATATATTCTGGTGTATACTTGAGATATAAGAACATATTATATGGAGATGGAAAAGATAAAAATGGCGATGTAAGCCATATAAATTAAGCAATAAGATTTATTAAAATATACAAAACTAACGAAAGGAAAGTGAATATTATGTACGGAGAAGCAATGAATAGAAATGTTTATATCGAGGCTAGAAATTTAATTGCAAATAGAAGATTTGCAGACGCATATAGAATGCTTAAAGAAGTAGTTTCAAGTGATAGAAATGCTGAGTGGTTCTTTCTAACTGGAACTGCTGCAATGAAAATGGGTAGATATGAAGAAGGTGAAGATTACATAAAAAGAGCAAGATTCATGGAGCCTGAAAACAGAGAATACGATGAAGCATACAATCAGTTTAGCTCATATAGAAACAACTACGACGATAGAGCAAGATACTACAATGAAAGTAGAAGATACGACTCAAGTGGATGCTGTCCATGTTGCTGCTGTTGCTGTGGAGACGATTGTGCAGATACTTGTTGCCAGTTATGGTGCTTAGACTCATGCTGTGAATGTATGGGTGGAGATTTTATAAGCTGTTGTTAATTTGTTGAAATTTAAAATTGAAATGGAAGTCTTATTATGGAAAATATAAGTAAAAAAATGGCTTTTGGAGGAATATTATTGGCATTAGAGGCAATATTCTTTATGCTGATAAACTTTGTTCCAATGAATACAATTTTCTTTATGGTGCTAGCATCATTTATATCTTCAATAGTTATTATTGAATTTGGAGAAAAGACAGGTACAATTTTTACATTTGCATCTATACTTTTGTCATTTATGATAATAGGAAATAAAGTACAATGGTTTATATATGCGATATCATTTGCACTTTATGGACTTGTAAAATCTCTTATTGAGAGAGGACGATCTAGGGGTACAGAATATTGTATCAAGCTTATATTTGCAAATATTGTGTTTGCTATAATGTACTTTGTTCTGAAGAGTTTCTTGACAGAAGTACAGTACATGTTTGTGCTGTCTATAGGATTAAATGCAACGTTTTTAATTTACGATTTATTCTATAGCCAGTTTATAAGAATGTACGAAAATAAGTTGAGAAAAAATATAAGTAAATACCTAGACTAAAAAAGTGCTGTCATTATGGCAGCACTTTTTATATTTCATATATTAGCTTGTTAATCTGACAAGTCATCATAAGATAATACCTGAACATCAGGTTTTAGTTTATAAAGTATATCTTTTCTTTCGACGATTATATCTGCTTTTTTCTTCAGCACAGGATCTTCCCTCAACTTAGATAAAAGCTCATTTGTAGGGTTTATCGCAACAGGATGCCCAACTTTTCTGAGCATATTTATATCTCCATTTGTATCGCCATAAGCGAAAGACTCCTCTAAATCTATATCGTATTTTTCAATTAGCTCATTTATTGCTTTATTTTTACTTTCAGAATCCCACATAGGAACTAATTTACCAGAGAATTTACCATCCTCCATTATATATTTACTTCCTAAATAATCTGTAACATTATACTTTTCAGCCATCTTTTTAACTAAGAAGTCAGGACTTCCAGATATAAATATTACTATATCACCATTTTTTAAATGTCTTTCAATTTGAGAGCGTGTGTACTTATAAACTCTGTCAGCCTTAGTCTTTATAACCTGGTCTGCTGCAAAATCAATACTTCTCCAATCAACACCAGTCAGCGAATCTACATATAAATTACAAACTTCTAAAAGATAGTCGTCGTAGTTTCCCTGTCTTTTATCCCAGTTTAAAAAAGTTCCTCTAGCGTGATCAATCCAAGTTTTTTCATCTATAATTTCATATTTTATTAGCTTTTTAAAATGTTCTATCATAAGTGAATCTCTGTACAGAGTTCCGTCAATATCGAAAAATGCTGCTCTTTTCTTCATAAGCATTACCCCCAATCTTCTGATATATATTTCTACTAGTATACAGCAAATAATTCAAATAGTACAGAAAAATTTGTGTTAATATATAAATATGTAAATAAGAGAAATAATTTGAGAGGAGAAGAAGCATGGAATTAAAGTTTAATTTTGCAAAAATAACACAATCTAGACTTATGGGAAGTATGGGAATGATAATAGATAGTACGGATGAAAATGGAGATAATGTAAAACAGTATTTCCTTTTGGATTCTGAGGGATTAGGGCTTTGTGACTATGTAAAACTAATAAATCCTTCAGAGAAAAAAGCTTACATGGAAGAAGAGAGACTTATGGGTGGACTTGGATCAGATAGGATTGAGATATCTGAGGAAGAGGCTAAGTTTTTAATACAGCATTTTGGAAGTAGAAATATAAGATACGGAAAAGAGCTTGCAGGAGAAGTTGAGGATTATATAGATATAATCAACGATTTTAAAAGCGATTTAAATATATACGACTTATATCCAAAGATATGTAAAGAAGTAAAGGAAGAGATAGAGTTTGTAAACTACATGGTTATGAGATTAGTTGCTTGGGATAGAGAAGCACTTACATACTATTCTGAGAGCGAAAAAATAGGAAGTATGCACATAACAAATATAAATGGTGCACTTTTAAAAACAGATGTAACATCAAGAGGAAATGGAAAATATGTTGTTGAAACTATTTACGAAGATAATGACGGATATTATTTCTGTAAAGTTGCACTTAGTATTGAGAAAAATGAAAAAGGATTTAAGCTAAATTCTATGGTTGTTTCTGAGTCTGAGCCTATGTATGATTTTGAGGTATTTGACGAGATTTCTAAGGAAGAGTTTGTTGATATTTATACTGTTGAAGATGGAGAAGATTTTGTAGAAAAGTTCTATGAAGATAATCCGTTTGTTCTTAGAAGTGATATGGACGAGGATGCGGTATTCTTTACTAGATTTAATTTTAATAACGACCATGTTAAGAGAATGTCTTATGTTATAAATAATGATATTAAGGCGATTTATTATTATTTAGATGGGATGTTCTTTGTTGGGACTTATTCTGAGAGAGATAGAGATTATATTAATGGTCTGTTGAAGGTGAATTATAAAGGGTTAGAGTATCAGGATTCGATGTTCTTTGAACAGAATGCTCTTTATGATTTTGTTGAGTCTGGTAATGATGATTTCTATGATTTTTTAGATGAGGAATAAAGTTTAGTTGTTAGAATAAAATAGTATAACAATTCATTGTTATAGAAAAAAGATATAAATATAATAAATGGTATAGAAAAAAACTTTTTGCTATGCCATTTTTTTTAATGTATCATTTAAGGTAATAGCATAAAAATATGCTATTTTTTTAAAAATAATAAAAAATGAACAAAATTTATCAAGTAGGGAGGAATAAAAATGTTCAAGAAAAAATTATTAGCATTATTATTAGCATGTACTACAGTATTTTCAATGGTTGGCTGTAGTTCTAATGAAGCTAAAAAAGAAGAAGCAAAAGAACCAGAAACAAAGAAAGTATTAAGAGTAGGGGTAGCAGCATCACATAAACCTTGGTGCTATAAAGATGGTGAAGAATTAAAGGGTGTAGATGTAGATATCCTAAAAGAAGCAGCAAAAAGAATGGGCGATTATGAGGTAGAATTTTCAGTAGCATCATTTGATGGTATGTTTGGATTATTAGATGCAGGAAAAGTTGATACAGTAGCTCAGCAGATAAGTATAACACCAGAAAGAGAAGAAAAATATACATTCTCAGAAATATATGCATATAACCCATATAAATTATCAGTAAGAGCAGATGATGATTCAATAAAATCAATAGAAGATTTAAAAGGAAAAAGATTTGTTTGTTGGCCAGGTGGAATAGAGTTAGAGTACATAGAAAAATATAAAAAAGAAAATGACCCTAATGATGAAATAGAATTAGTTATGTCAGAAGAAAGTGGTGGAGTTGTTGTAGCTCAGAATAAAGCTGATGCACATGCTTATCCAGTTTTAGTATTTGAAGACAT
>OFOU01000476.1_pt1 | contig 33769 bp, 29 predicted proteins | sample 1542061 | NCBI WGS metagenome assembly OFOU01 (sample SAMN04209239, study PRJEB22552) | human gut metagenome | biome: gut; material: feces | host: Homo sapiens | place: USA: Oklahoma
GCTTGCGCCTGCCACATTGCGCAACGTGCTGGCCTATATTGAAGCACATCTGGCGTATCCCATAACGTTGAGCGATCTGGCAGGTGAAGCAGCGCTAAGTGAATTCCATTTTGCCAGAATGTTTCGCCAGTCGATGAATATGGCGCCTCATCAGTACGTCATGCAACGCCGTATGGCGCTGGCGCAGCAACTGGTCTGTTATTCATCACGCAGCCTGTCGGATATTGCAATGGCCTGTGGGTTCAGTTCGGCGAGCCATTTCAGTAACCGGTTTAAACAAGTGACGGGTAAAACGGCAACGCAGCTACGCGCGGCGAAATAATGTCAACACTGAGTAGCAGATACCGCCGACGACCAGCCCCCAGAATGCAGACCCAACGCCAAATACCGTCAGACCACTGGCCGTAACCAGAAAAGTCACAATGGCCGCATCGCGTTCTGCTTCATTATGTAAGGCTTGAAATAAACTACCGCTAATCGTGCCGAGTAATGCCAGACCAGCAAGCATCTGGATCCAGCTTACGGGCAGGGCTGCCATCAGTCCTGTGACCGAACCGCCAAACACCCCAGCCAGAATGTAAAAGACACCCGCTGCCGCTGCCGCGAGCCAGCGTCGATTTACATCTGGATGGGCTTCGGGGCTTTGGCAAATTGCGGCGGTTATGGCGGCGATGCAGATGGAATAGACGCCAAACGGCGAAAATAGTAGTGCCAACAGACCCGTAAAAACAATCAGGGGTGAAACGGGTAACGAATATCCAGATGCTTTCATGGTCGCAATACCTGGGGCATTTTGCGAAGCCATAGTGACCAGAAACAGCGGTAGCGCAATACTGATACTGTGGGCTAATGAAAAGTGTGGTGCAATAAACGCTGGCAACACCGGTGACAGATTAACACCATCGGTGACAATGTCACCTTTAACCAGGGCGATGGCTATACCTACCAACATTGCGGCGATAACGGCATACCGTGGGGCAATCACTTTTAGTACTAACCACGCCAGCAGCATGCTGCCGCACAAGATAAGCTCACTGTTCAGGCTATTGAACGCCTGCAAACCAAAACGCAGCAAGATCCCGGCCAGCATGGCCGATGCCAACGAGTGGGGAATAATTTTCATCAGGCGGGCAAACAGCCCGGTTATACCGCACAGCACAATCAATGCATTAGCCACGATAAAAACACCGATAGCATCCTGAATCGATACCCCTTGCAGGCCCGTCACCAGCAGCGCGGCACCGGGCGTTGACCATGCGGTGAGTACAGGGGCGCGATACCACAATGTCAGCGCCAGCGTACTGACCCCCATTGCTAGCCCCAGTGCGGTCATCCAGCCTGCGATTTGTCCGGTCGTCGCACCTGCTGCGAGCGCCGCTTGCCAGATAATGGCCGCTGAACTGGCGTAGCCGACCAGGACTGCCACAAAACCCGACAAAACTGTAGGCAGGGGGATGGAAAATGTGCGCATAGCAACTCCGCGTGCGTTATAACGGTCAGTCACTGTAACACTGTGCGTTATAGCGTACAAGTGCTAAGCTGTAGCCCTGAGAAAGGAGAGCGACGAAGGAGAAAAATGGACAACTTAACCCACTATTTGGCCACAACGCTCAAGACGCTACGTCACCAGCGTGAATGGAGCCTTTCGCGTCTGGCGGAGGAAACTGGCGTGTCAAAAGCGATGCTGGGGCAGATTGAGCGCAACGAATCCAGTCCAACGGTGGCAACATTGTGGAAAATAGCCACCGGACTGAACGTCCCGTTTTCAACGTTTATTTCACCACCAGAGTCAGACGGCACGCTAACATTCGATCCCCAGCAGCAGGCGATGGTCGTCACACCGTTGTTCCCGTGGGATCCGCAACTGTGCTTCGATCATTTTTCGATACTGCTGGCACCCGGCGCGCTCAGTGAATCTACTCCGCATGAAACCGGCGTAATTGAGCACGTGGTGGTGATTAGTGGTCTGCTGGATATGTGTATTGAGGGGCAGTGGCGCACCTTTAAATCCGGTGAGGGTGTCCGTTTCGCCGGAGATACGGCACATAGTTACCGTAACAGTAGCGAGCAAACGGTTCATTTTCATTCGCTGATCCATTACCCACGCGGTTAATCGGGAAAACTATTCCGAAACGCCGCGCTTGTGACTACAATAACCGCCATTTTTACCGCTTGTGGATGGTAACAACTGTATGCGCCAGCAGCCTCATCACCTTGAATTGTTAAGCCCGGCTCGGGATACCGCCATTGCGCGCGAAGCCATTTTGCACGGCGCAGACGCCGTTTACATTGGTGGACCAGGTTTTGGCGCGCGTCATAACGCCAGTAATAGCCTGAAAGATATAGCCGAATTAGTGCCTTTTGCCCATCGTTACGGGGCAAAAATCTTTGTGACGCTAAACACGATCTTGCATGATGATGAGCTGGAGCCCGCACAACGGTTAATTACCGATCTGTATCAGACCGGCGTTGATGCCCTGATCGTGCAGGATATGGGGATTCTTGAACTGGATATTCCCCCGATTGAACTGCACGCCAGCACCCAGTGCGATATTCGCAGCGTTGAGAAGGCGAAATTTCTATCCGATGTGGGATTCACCCAGATTGTGCTGGCGCGCGAACTGAGCCTTGAGCAGATTAACGCTATCCATCAGGCTACCGATGCGACCATTGAGTTTTTCATTCACGGTGCGCTGTGCGTTGCCTATTCAGGGCAGTGTTATATTTCACATGCACAAACCGGACGCAGCGCTAACCGCGGCGACTGTTCCCAGGCTTGCCGTCTGCCGTATACCCTGAAAGACGATCAGGGACGCGTGGTGTCCTATGAAAAACATCTGCTGTCGATGAAAGATAACGATCAGACCGCCAACCTGGGTGCGTTGATTGACGCAGGTGTGCGTTCCTTCAAAATTGAAGGGCGCTATAAGGACATGAGTTATGTGAAGAATATTACCGCGCATTATCGCCAGATGCTCGACGCCATCATTGAAGAACGCGGCGATCTGGCCCGTTCATCAGCGGGACGCACCGAACATTTCTTTACCCCATCCACAGAGAAAACCTTCCATCGCGGCAGTACCGATTATTTTGTGAATGCCCGTAAAGGGGATATCGGCGCATTCGACTCACCAAAGTTTATCGGTTTGCCGGTCGGCGTAGTCCTGAAGGTGGCGAAAGATCATCTCGATGTTGAGGTGACTGAACCGCTGGCAAACGGGGATGGCCTGAACGTGTTAATCAAACGTGAGGTTGTTGGATTTCGCGCCAACACCGTGGAAAAAACGGGGAACAATCGTTATCGGGTATGGCCGAATGAAATGCCCGCCGACCTGCACAAAGTGCGTCCGCATCATCCGCTGAATCGCAACCTCGATCATAACTGGCAGCAAGCGTTAACAAAAACTTCCAGCGAACGCCGTGTTGCGATCGATATTGAGCTCGGCGGCTGGCAGGAGCAGTTGATTCTGACGCTCACCAGTGAAGAAGGCGTGAGTATCACCCATACGTTGGACGGCCAGTTTGAGGAAGCGAACAATGCGGAAAAAGCGTTGAGTAACCTACAGGACGGACTGGCAAAACTTGGTCAGACGATGTACTACGCCCGCAATATTCAGGTGAATCTGCCGGGCGCGCTGTTCGTGCCAAACGGTCAACTAAATCAGTTCCGGCGTGAAGCCGTTGATATGCTGGATGCAGCGCGCCTGCAAAGCTATCAGCGCGGTAGCCGCAAACCGGTATCTCAGCCAGCGCCGGTTTATCCACAAACGCACTTGAGTTTCCTGGCTAACGTCTACAACCAAAAAGCGCGTGAGTTTTATCACCGTTATGGCGTTCAGTTGATTGATGCAGCCTATGAAGCACATGAAGAAAAGGGCGAAGTGCCGGTGATGATCACCAAACATTGCCTGCGTTTCGCCTTTAACCTGTGTCCGAAACAGGCGAAAGGTAACATCAAAAGCTGGAAAGCAACACCGATGCAACTGGTTAACGGCGATGAAGTCCTGACGCTGAAATTTGATTGCCGACCGTGCGAAATGCACGTAATCGGCAAGATGAAGCACCACATTCTGAAGATGCCGTTGCCGGGCAGCGTCGTGGCTTCGGTCAGTCCAGAAGAACTGATGAAGACACTGCCGAAGCGCAAATAAAGTTTAGAGCCAGAGACAACTGGCTCTTTTCTTAATAGAGTATTAGTTTATAAAAAAGTTAACTTATTATCGTTAGAAGGATGATGGATCATGCGTTTTTTTCTTTCCACTAAAAAAAACATCAATTACTCTGATGTTGGCATATATCTTAGGCAAGATAATTTAGTTAAGTCGAGACCTAATCCATGGGACGACTTTGGTCATGTAATGTTATTTCATGTTGTAGTGAAAAGTAATGAGGATAAAGAGCAAGAACTAGGGTATTCAAGAATTTTAATAAATGGAGAAAACAATACATTTGAATATTTTATTAAAAATGGCAGATTTATTCCTAATGGGGATGTCTATGAAATAACAGATTTATTAACTAAAAACAAAGTTGTGTCACTGCCTGAAAAAATATCTTTTTATAAAGCACTACACAATGTTTTTTCAAGAAATGATGTAAGGGCATTTTTGTCAGGAATCTGTGATGCAAGTTACAACAAAAGCATGCATGAAAAATATCTTCTATGGGATGGTTATAAAGGTGCCCTATTTCGCGACAGTACAAGTATTGATGGTATTTTAAATACAGGGAAACAAATTGCTCTAGGTAGAAATGTCTCTGACAGAAATATCATTTTCAATATTTCAAATCCTCCCGAGGGGATGGATGGGATTGAATTTTCTTTTTCTAAGGAAATTGTTGATGATATCGAGCCTCAACACATTAATTTAGTGATAGGAAAAAATGGTTTAGGGAAAACATTTTTACTGAAGTATATTTCAGATATTATTTCTGGTATACAGGATAATGACGACACGCCTTATTTTAATAAATTATTGGTAGTTGCATTTTCTCCATTCGAGGAATTCGACACAAAGAAAGATGTTGAGAGAAAATTAATAGAAAAATACTATTTTGATAAAATGGATAATCATGCTTCCATCCAAATGGATGTGAATGAGTATGAGTATATTGGTTTTAGGGATAATGATGGTGATTTTGATAGAAATCAACCCAAAAAAAATACCACTCGCTATTTTGTTGAGTCGATTAAACTTGATAATGACGAATGGTGGGAGGAAGATAAGCGAATTGATTTATTGCTCAATACATTACGAGTTGCTATTGATTTTAATGAGATTCTATTCCAGTCGATTGATGGTGAAACTATTTGTTTAAAAGATGCTGTTGTCAAAGATAGTATATATCTAGAAAAGATAGACCTCGAAAAAGAAATCCGTTTCATCAAAAATGAACAAGAGGTAAAATTAAGCTCTGGTCAGCGGATTTTCTCATACATGATTCCTGGAATTATATCTGGGATTACAGAAAAAAGCTTATTAATAATTGATGAGCCAGAACTATATCTGCATCCTACGCTTGAAATTGCGTTGGTTCGTATGCTAAAAAATATTCTAGCTCATAGAAATTCCTATGCCATTATTGCCACTCATTCTGCTATTATTGCAAGAGAGGTTAAGCGAGAGTATGTTCACACCCTTCGAGGGAACTTACAAAATGTGAGGGTAGCCCCCCCTGAAATTGAAACCTTGGGTGAGTCATTAGATGAGATTATAGGAGAGGTATTTGATGATTATAATACAATAAAACCCTATCAAAATACCATTAAAGAAATTTTTGAAAAAAACGAATCCAAGAAAACGAAGTCACAGCAAAGTTTGTTTTTAGAAATGAAGCATAAAGTTGGTGATGATGCTTTGATCTATCTTTCAGATTTAATGGATGATCCCAATGATGAATTTTTTATTGCGGGAGAAAAGTAATGTTATATCTGCCAGAACTAAAAAAATCAAATGATCATACATGGCTAACTGACGCTTTGAGAAACAAAAGAGAAGATAGATTACGCCTAAAAAATGAAAGAGAAAACATAAAGTTAAAATATTCATCTTATGATGATTATATTATCGACTATGCTATAAAACCGCCTGCTAGCAGTTATGCCTCCAGTATTTCGGCTGATGATGGAAAAATAAAGTCTCAGTGGTCTATAAAAAAAATATTAATTGATTATTATGAGAATTCACCAACTCATCTTAGTAAACTTATTTCAGAACGGAGGCGAAAGCATGAGCTTGATTCTTGCCCATATTGTGGGAAGCCTGTAGTGCCATCTACGCTAGATCACTTTCTCCCAAAAGAGGATTGGCCAGAGTTTTCTATTTACCCAGATAACTTGGTACCGCAGTGTAGCGATTGTGCACCTATTAAAGGCCGCAAGTACTATTGTTCTACAGAAAATAGTGCAATGTTCATTCACCCATTTTACAGCTCACTTCTTTCACAAGTTGGTTTTGAGATTAGCGCCACCTTAATGAATAACGATGTATCATTTAATGTGAGATATAAATTGAAGGATATAGATGAATCAGACCGCCCTCGTGTTCGTTTACATATTCATTCTTTGAAAATAACAAGGCGGATAAAGGAATATTGTGATGTAAAACTTAAAAGAATTATTCGCAAGTCTAAAAAAAGTAAAAATAGCATTGCAGGGATAATTAATTGTTATATGCCTGAGGTTCAGAGTGAAAGTTATTTATTGAACAATTGGAAGGAGGCATTTTATTCTTCAATAAATCAGCAGGAGATAATCCAATATATTGATTCATTTAGGCAAAATCAAGTGAGTGAGATTTATTTAACCAGTAGTATTCAATATGAAGAGATTGAATAATGTGGTTAATGAGAATAAATCTCGGGTTTGCGTGATTTTTGCCAGTGATGGTGTTCACGAAGATCGGCGGCGGATTCTTCCGCCGTCACTCGAAGTTCATCGCTGTCGGCCGTGTGTCGTAGTAAATGATCGGCATCCTGCACCTGAAGATATTCATGTCCCTGATTAGTAGCGAAAAGTTGACCGGAAAAAAGCGCGCTGGCCAGCAATAACACCGTTAACCCTTTCTTAAACATCATGCACCCTCTGGTACGTTAGCTGCGGAATTGGCGATAATTTCGCCCGGTGACTATTCAATATTTTAATCGGGTTAATGACAATCTCTGTTTTGCCATTTCGATGTTTTTTACATTTTTGTTTAGTCGATGTTGGGATTTGTAACACCCGGGCAGTGCAGCGCGCTGACCGGGTGTTATCAGGGAGATATTCAGGACTTAAATCCGGCGGCCGTCATCAGGAGACGAAAGAACATACCAACGGCGGCCAGGGCCAGCACGCTGCCGCCCCAGAGGATCACCAGCCACATCAGGCGTTTCCAGATTGTTTGTTGCATCAATGATACCCCTCACCATGTTGAACTTTGCCGCGGAAAACGTAGTAGCTCCAGAAGGTGTACACCAGGATTATCGGGATAATCAGCAGTGCGCCAACCAACATAAAGCCCTGACTTTGTGCCGGAGCCGCCGCCTGCCAGAGCGTAATAGACGGTGGAATGATATGTGGCCAGATACTGATCCCCAGCCCGCTAAACCCGAGAAAAATCAGCCCCAGCGTTAATACAAAAGGCAGCGTATGGCAGTTATGTTGCCCCAGCGAACGCCACAGCCAGAGACTGATAAGCGCAACCAGCAGCGGAACCGGCATCAGGAACCAAAGGTTGGGCAGGCTAAACCAACGCTCGGCAATCGCGCTATGTGCCAGTGGTGTCCACAGGCTGATAATGGCAATCACAACCAACATTGCCAGCAGCAGTTTTTTGGCCACACTGCGCATTTTATCCTGCAACGGATTTTCGCTTTTCATCACCAGCCATGTCGCCCCCAGCAGGGCGTAAGCCACGACCAGACCAACGCCGCAGAACAACGTGAACGGGGTCAACCAGTCGAAAGGACCGCCGCTGTAGCTGCGTCCGGTAACGGAAAACCCGTTGAGTACGGCACCCACCACGACACCTTGCGTGAATGTCGCGAGGATTGAACCGCCGATAAAGGCTTTATCCCAGAATGGTCGGTGAGCCGGTGTGGCTTTGAAGCGAAACTCGAACGCGACACCGCGAAAAATCAGGCCGATTAGCATCAGGGTCAACGGGATGGTCAGCGCATCGACAATCACCGCATAGGCCAGGGGGAAAGCGCCGAATAATCCGGCTCCGCCCAATACCAGCCAGGTTTCATTGCCGTCCCATACCGGGGCTACGCTGTTGACCATAACATCGCGGTCGTCAGCGTCCTGAATCGCTGGGAATAAAATGCCAATCCCGAGATCAAAACCGTCCATCACGATATACATCAGCGTGGCGAAGACGATAATTACAAACCAGATAACTGATAAATCGATACCCATTAGCGATGTGCCTCCGGTTGAGAATCGAGGACGGCGGCTGAAAGCGGCCGGGCAGGCGTGCCTGTTGGCGGAATAGTCGGGTCATCTTCCTGTGGCCCTTTACGGATCAGGCGGATCATGTAGCTGTAACCCACGCCAAACACTGAGCTGTACACCACAAAGAAGGACAGCAGGCTGATGCTCATATGTAAATCGCCATGTGCAGAAACCGCATCCGCCGTACGTTGCAGACCGTAAACCACCCACGGCTGACGGCCAACTTCAGTGGTCACCCAACCGGCAAGGATGGCAATCAGACCGGAAGGACCCATCCACAAGGCAAAGCGCAGAAAAGGGCGCGAGGTGTATAAACGCTGCTTATAGCGCAGCCACAGGGCAAACGCGCCCAACAGGATCATCAGCATGCCTAGCCCGGCCATTATGCGAAACGACCAGAACACCATGGTGGAGTTGGGCCTGTCTTCTTTAGGAAACTCTTTTAGGGCCGGGACCTGTTTGTCCAGACTATGGGTCAGGATCAGACTGCCCAGCGCCGGGATTTCCAGCCCATAGCGGGTGCGTTCCTGCTCCATATCCGGCCAGCCGAACAGCAGCAGCGGAGTCGGTTCACCGGGGCGATTTTCCCAGTGTCCTTCAATCGCAGCAATTTTTGCCGGCTGATGCTTCAGCGTATTCAAACCGTGCATATCGCCAATCAAGGCCTGCAGTGGAGCGACGATTAATGTCATCCACAGCGCCATCGAAAACATCGCTCGAATTGCTGGTGTGTTATTCCCGCGCAGCAAATGCCATGCCCCCGAGGCAGCAACAAACAACGCGCTGCTCAGGAAGGCGGCAACCGACATATGCAGCAGACGATAGGGGAATGAGGGATTGAAAATAACGGCGAACCAGTCGACGGGAACGACCTGGCCGTTAACTATTTCATAGCCTTGCGGTGTCTGCATCCAGCTGTTGGAGGCGAGGATCCAGAAGGTTGAAATAATGGTACCCAGTGCGACCATGCAGGTGGCAAAGAAATGAAGTCCTGGACCAACCCGATTCCAGCCAAACAACATCACCCCAAGGAAACCAGCTTCGAGGAAGAAGGCGGTTAATACTTCATAGGTCAGTAACGGCCCAGTGATACTCCCGGCGAACTCGGAAAAACCACTCCAGTTGGTGCCGAACTGATAAGCCATCACCAGCCCGGAAACTACACCCATACCAAAATTTACGGCGAATATTTTCGACCAGAAATGGTAAAGCGATCGCCAGGTGGGATTTTTCGTTTTTAGCCATAGCCCTTCCAGCACAGCCAGATAACTGGCGAGCCCGATAGTAATAGCCGGAAAGATGATGTGAAAGGATACCGTAAACGCGAACTGGATCCTTGCCAGGTGAAACGCGTCAAGACCGAACATGCTTAACTCCGCAGGCAAAATTGATTTAGCGCAATTCTAAGTCTGAGGAGCAATGGAAGGCAGAAACAGAACAGTTCTTTTTAACCATAACAGTTGCACAATTGCTATAGCTTTCACAAAAGATGGAATCCTCAATATTGATGCCTTGATTAGTTCAAACATTGAATTGGCACTTTGTTATATTCGCCGAAAATTATTCATTGGAACAATAAAATGAGCGGAATCGACTTTGTCGTTTTGTGGGTTGACTCAAGTGATTTAGCCTGGCAGGCGAGTTTTGCCAAGCATAAAGCGGCGGGTTGCCATGATGAGGGGGCTAGGCATCCGGCGCGTTTCAGAGATATGGGTATTTTTAATTATTGGTTCAGGTGTGTGGAAAAATATGCGCCATGGGTAAGAAAGATACATTTAGTTACATGCGGACAGATTCCCGCATGGCTTAATGTGAATCATAAAAAGTTAAACATTGTTTTTCATGAACAGTTTATCGAAAACAAGTACTTGCCTACATTTAACTCTAATGCGATAGAGCTTAATATTCATAAGATAAATGATCTGAGCGACAAGTTTGTCTTGTTTAATGATGATATGTTCATTACGGCACCGCTGGCTGAAGATTTCTACTTCGATAATGGAAATCCAAATGACTTTTTGATTTTAAAGAAAAACCCTCCAACCAACAAAGATAATCTCATCATGGCCTCATCAGATTTTCTCAACATCAGCATATTAAATAGCCACTTTAGCAAGCGTGCGATGATGCAGGAAAATAAGAATAAATATTACAGCATGTGTTATAAAAGACGGCTACTGAAAAATTTCGCTAACCGAAAAGAAAAGTTTTTCGAAGGGTTTTATAGTCGACACATTCCGCAACCATTTTTGAAAAGTACGTTCAATGAGATATGGCAGGTGGAAGAACAGTTGCTGAGGGAAACAGTCAGTAAGAAATTCCGCGAGCCTTTGTGCTTAACGCAATACTTATTCCGATATTGGCAGTTGGCGAATGGGAAATTTAACCCTAAAAACCCTATAAAGAGAGGTAAGTATTTCAATTTATCCTCTAAAAGCATAAACGATGCTATCAAAACACTAACCGATGGAACTGCTCAAACCTGTTTTAATGACACCGAGATACTCAATGATTTTGATGCGGTGACTCACAAATTGCGAACAGCATTTGAAAATGTGTTTAGTGAAAAGTCAGGATATGAGATTTAAGACAATAACAGTTTAGGTTTCACTTGGCAGGCTGCAACTTCGGCATTGAAACAAAACTATTCATAACAGTTAGTAAAAATGTAGAGATTATGTAAACTGATATACATGATGGTGGTTACCTGAACGGATTTTCAGAATGAAAAAGTACCAGCGACTGGCAGAGCAAATTCGCGATCAAATTGCGTCTGGCGTATGGCAGCCAGGCGATCGCTTGCCATCCTTGCGTGAGCAGGTGGTCAGCAGCGGAATGAGTTTTATGACCGTCGGACACGCATACCAGTTGCTGGAAAGCCAGGGGCGGATTATTGCCCGACCGCAGTCTGGTTATTATGTCGCCGCGCGCCCCGAACGTGAACTTGCTGCACCGCAGGTGCAGGTCATGCGCGATGAAGCGGTGGATATCAATACCTACATTTTTGATATGTTGCAGGCCAGCCGGGATGCGTCAGTGATGCCCTTTGCCTCCGCATTCCCCGACCCGCGTCTGTTTCCACTTCAGCAGTTGAACCGCTCGTTGGCGCAGGTGAGTAAAACTGCCACCGCCATGAGCGTGATTGAAAACCTGCCGCCGGGGAATGCTGAGCTGCGTCATGCCATTGCCCGTCGCTATGCTCAACAGGGGATGACCATTTCACCGGACGAAATCGTCATCACCACCGGCGCGATGGAAGCCCTCAACCTGAGCCTGCAAGCAGTCACCGAACCGGGTGATTGGGTAATTGTCGAAAACCCCTGTTTTTACGGGGCGTTGCAGGCCCTGGAGCGATTACGTCTGAAGGCGCTTTCGATTGCCACCGACGTAAAAGAGGGGATCGATCTCACCGCGCTGGAGCAGGCGTTGCAGGAGTACCCGGTAAAAGCTTGCTGGCTAATGACAAACAGCCAAAATCCACTGGGTTTTACGCTCAGCGCAGAGAAAAAGGCGCGTCTGGTTGCCTTGCTGGAAAAATACCACGTAATACTGATTGAAGATGATGTTTACAGCGAGCTGTACTTTGGCCGCGAAAAACCGTTGCCCGCCAAAGCCTGGGATCGCGCCGACAGCGTTCTGCATTGTTCGTCCTTCTCGAAGTGTCTGGTACCAGGATTTCGTATTGGCTGGGTGGCAGCAGGGAAACATGCCCGGCGTATTCAGCGACTCCAGCTAATGAGCACCTTATCTACCAGTTCGCCCATGCAGCTTGCCCTTGTTGATTATCTTTCAACCCGGCGCTATGACGCGCATCTGCGGCGCTTGCGTCGGCAACTGGCGGAACGTAAACAACAGGCCTGGCAAACGCTGCTGCGTCATCTTCCGGCGGAAGTCAAAATTCACCACAACGACAGTGGTTATTTTCTGTGGCTGGAGCTGCCGGAACCGCTTGATGCCGGTGTGCTCAGTACCCATGCGCTGGCACACCACATCAGTATTGCGCCGGGGAAAATGTTCTCGACCTCGGGAAACTGGACACGTTTTTTTCGTTTTAATACTGCATGGCACTGGGGAGATCGCGAAGAGCAGGCCGTAAAACAGCTTGGTAAATTAATTCGTGAAATGATGAAATAAACCATAACGCGCTATTCAATATAAATGAATAGTGTGTTCTTATTTTCGAAATAGTGAATGCTGAACCACGGTATTATTTATATCGGGTGCGTCCATACAAAATATCAATAGTTATTACTATTGCCACCTCTGCGTCTAACTCCTTGTCTATACTCCAGAAGATTACCCCCAGGTCAGAGTCTGTAGCGTAATGAGCGTTAGCTCACAACCTGATTAAATTTCCTTGCGCCAGCAGGAACGCTTACAACACCCCGACTATTTTTAGAAAAGGACATATATTTACGGCAAGGCTGCCGCTCAATATTTTTTAGACAGGAGTAAGACGTTATGAGCAAGCAGTTTGCCCTCAGTAGCCTGTGCGCACTCAGTATGACGCTGATGACTGCGCAGGCAGCCGAACCCCCCACATCATTAGATAAACCGGAAGGCCGCCTGGATATTATTGCCTGGCCGGGTTATATCGAACGTGGGCAAACCGATAAACAATATGACTGGGTCTCACAGTTTGAGAAAGATACCGGCTGCGCGGTTAATGTAAAAACGGCAGCCACATCTGATGAAATGGTCAGCCTGATGGCAAAAGGCGGCTACGACCTGGTTACCGCTTCTGGTGATGCCTCACTGCGCCTGATTATGGGAAAACGCGTTCAGCCAATTAATACCGCGCTGATCCCTAACTGGAAAACCATCGATCCACGCGTGGTAAAAGGTGAATGGTTTAACGTTGACGGAAAAGTTTACGGCACACCGTACCAGTGGGGACCAAACCTGCTGATGTATAACACCAAAATTTTCCCAACGCCGCCGGATAGCTGGAGCGTGGTGTTTGTTGAGCAAAAACTTGAGGATGGGAAAAGCAATAAAGGGCGCGTTCAGGCCTACGATGGCCCGATCTATATTGCCGATGCCGCGTTATTCGTTAAAGCCACTCAGCCGCAGTTGGGTATTACCGATCCCTATCAGCTCACTGAAAAACAGTATCAGGCGGTGATCAAAGTCCTGAGCGATCAGCACGCGCTGATCCATCGCTATTGGCACGATACCACCGTGCAAATGAGCGATTTCAAAAACGAAGGCGTGGTGGCGTCAAGCGCCTGGCCTTATCAGGCTAACGCCTTGAAAGGCGAAGGTCAGCCAATTGCCACGGTTTTCCCAAAAGAAGGGGTTACCGGATGGGCTGATACCACCATGCTGCACAGTGAAGCGAAACACCCGGTTTGTGCTTACAAATGGATGAACTGGTCATTAACCCCGAAAGTACAGGGCGACGTAGCGGCCTGGTTTGGTTCTCTGCCAGTGGTGCCTGAAAGTTGTAAAGCCAGCCCGTTACTGGGTGAAAAGGGGTGTGAAACCAACGGCTATAGCTACTTTGACAAAATTGCCTTCTGGAAAACGCCGATTGCCGAAGGTGGAAAATTCGTTCCTTACAGTCGCTGGACGCAGGATTACATCGCCATTATGGGCGGTCGTTAATTCCGCTGGGGGTTTTATGACGTACGCAGTGGAGTTTCATAACGTCTCGCGTTTGTATGGGGATGTTCGTGCAGTAGATGGGGTGAGTATTGCGATTAACGACGGTGAGTTTTTCTCTATGCTGGGGCCATCCGGCTCCGGCAAAACCACCTGTCTGCGCCTGATTGCCGGGTTTGAGCAACTGTCAGGCGGCGCAATTACCATTTTTGGTAAGCAGGCCAGCGAATTGCCGCCCTGGGAACGGGACGTCAATACGGTATTTCAGGATTACGCGTTGTTCCCGCACATGTCGATTCTCGACAACGTCGCCTACGGGCTGATGGTCAAAGGCATCGATAAAAAACAGCGCCACGCGAAAGCACGTGAAGCGCTGGATAAGGTCGCACTCGGCTTTGTGCATGAGCGTAAACCGTCGCAGCTATCCGGTGGGCAACGTCAGCGCGTGGCGATTGCAAGGGCGCTGGTCAATGAGCCGCGCGTCCTGCTGTTGGATGAGCCGCTCGGGGCATTGGATCTTAAATTGCGTGAACAGATGCAGCTGGAACTGAAAAAATTACAGCAATCTCTTGGCATCACGTTCATTTTTGTTACTCACGATCAGGGTGAAGCCCTGTCGATGTCCGATCGTGTGGCGGTGTTTAATAACGGTCGCATTGAACAGGTAGATTCTCCGCGTGAACTGTATATGCGTCCACGTACGCCGTTTGTGGCAAGTTTCGTAGGGACGTCAAATGTCTTCGATGCGACGATGTCGGCGAACGTTTGCGGGCTACAGGGGATGTTCTCCCTGCGTCCGGAACATATTCGTTTGAATGATGCCGGGGGAGAAGTCCAGGCTACGGGAGTTATCCAGGCGGTGCAGTACCAGGGCGCGGCGACGCGGTTTGAGCTAAAACTCGCCGGAGGGGAAAAATTGCTGGTTAGCCAGGCGAACCTGACGGGAGAAATGCTACCGTCAACGTTGTCGCCAGGTCAGCAGGTGATGGCATCCTGGTCACGCGACGTGATGGTACCGCTGGTTGAGGAGAGGTGAATGGCTATGAACGTCTTACATTCGCCTCCACAGTCGACAAGCCTGAACCGGATCTCAGGTTACTTCTGGCGTAATCCGGGGCTGGGGTTGTTTTTGCTGCTCCTCGGGCCGCTGATGTGGTTTGGCATAGTCTACTTTGGCTCATTACTGACGCTGTTGTGGCAAGGTTTTTATACCTTCGACGATTTCACCATGTCGGTCACACCAGACCTGACGCTGGCGAATTTGCAGGCGCTGTTTAATCCCGCTAACTACGACATCATTTTGCGCACTCTGACGATGGCGGTAGCAGTCACCATCGCCAGCGCGATTCTGGCGTTTCCGATGGCGTGGTATATGGCTCGCTATACCAGCGGCAAAATGAAGGCTTTTTTTTACATTGCCGTAATGTTGCCAATGTGGGCCAGCTACATCGTTAAAGCCTATGCGTGGACGCTGCTGTTGGCTAAAGACGGCGTGGCGCAGTGGTTTTTAACCCACCTTGGGCTGGAGCCGTTGCTGCTTTCGTTCCTGACATTGCCTGCGGTAGGCGGCAATACGCTGTCGACTTCAGGATTAGGGCGTTTCCTGGTGTTCGTCTATATCTGGCTGCCGTTTATGATCCTGCCAGTACAGGCCGCGCTGGAGAGACTTCCGCCGTCGCTGTTACAGGCTTCTGCTGATTTGGGCGCGCGTCCGCGTCAAACCTTCCGCTATGTGGTGCTTCCATTGGCGATACCGGGCATTGCAGCGGGTTCAATCTTTACCTTTTCTCTGACGTTGGGTGACTTTATTGTGCCGCAACTGGTGGGACCGCCGGGCTATTTCATCGGCAACATGGTGTATTCACAACAAGGGGCGATCGGCAATATGCCGATGGCGGCGGCATTTACTCTGGTGCCGATTGTGTTAATCGCACTGTATCTGGCGTTCGTGAAGCGTCTGGGAGCTTTCGATGCACTCTGAACGCGCACCCTGGCTACTCAAACTGGCGGCATGGGGCGGGGTTATTTTCCTGCACTTTCCCATCCTCATTATCGCCACCTATGCTTTTAATACTGAGGAGGCTGCTTTTAGTTTTCCACCCCAGGGATTAACGCTGAAGTGGTTTAGCGTTGCTGCGCAGCGTAGCGATATTCTGGAGTCTGTGACGTTGTCACTTAAGATCGCTGCGTTGTCGACAGCTATTGCCCTTGTTCTGGGGACGCTGGCCGCGGCCGCGCTGTGGCGTAGGGACTTTTTTGGCAAAAGTGCAATATCGCTGTTGCTACTGTTGCCGATCGCGCTGCCGGGCATTATTACCGGCCTTGCGCTGTTGACCGCGTTTAAAACCATCAACCTGGAACCGGGTTTTCTCACGATCGTGGTGGGCCATGCGACATTTTGCGTGGTGGTGGTGTTTAACAACGTTGTGGCGCGTTTTCGCCGTACCTCATGGAGTCTGGTCGAAGCGTCTATGGATCTTGGCGCCAATGGCTGGCAAACCTTTCGTTATGTCGTGCTGCCAAACCTGGCATCGGCACTTCTGGCGGGGGGGATGCTGGCGTTTGCCTTGTCGTTTGATGAAATCATCGTGACAACGTTCACCGCCGGACATGAAAGAACACTTCCTCTGTGGCTGCTCAATCAATTGGGCCGTCCACGGGATGTGCCGGTCACCAACGTTGTGGCATTGCTGGTAATGCTGGTGACAACACTGCCAATTTTAGGGGCCTGGTGGCTAACGCGTGAAGGCGACACTCTCGCCGGAAACGGTAAATAAACGACGATATGGGAAATTGCTATGCAACATCAATTACTGATTAATGGCGAGCTGGTCAACGGTGAAGGTGAAAAGCAGCCAGTCTATAACCCTGCCACTGGTGAACTCATTCTGGAGATTGCTGAGGCGTCAGCCATGCAGGTTGATGCCGCTGTACGTGCGGCAGACGCCGCGTTTGCCACCTGGGGGCAAACCACGCCGAAAGTCCGCTCTGAACTGCTGCTGAAACTGGCGGATGCTATTGCTGATAACGCGCAAACCTTCGCTGAGCTGGAATCACTTAACTGCGGTAAACCGCTGCACTGTGTTCTCAACGATGAAATTCCCGCTATTGTCGATGTTTTCCGCTTCTTCGCCGGTGCGGCGCGTACCCTGCAAGGACAGGCGGCCGGTGAGTATCTGGAAGGGCATACCTCGATGATTCGCCGTGATCCGCTGGGTGTGGTTGCTTCTATTGCGCCGTGGAACTATCCGCTGATGATGGCGGCATGGAAGCTGGCTCCAGCGTTAGCGGCGGGAAACTGCGTGGTGATTAAACCGTCAGAGATTACCCCGCTGACGGCGCTTAAATTGGCCGAATTTGCCAAAGACATTTATCCGGCTGGCGTGATTAACGTGCTGTTTGGCCGCGGTAAAACGGTGGGCGATCCGCTGACCGGCCATGAAAAAGTACGTATGGTTTCGCTGACCGGCTCCATTGCAACCGGCGAACACATTATTCAGCACACCGCGCCGTCAATTAAGCGTACGCATATGGAACTGGGCGGAAAAGCTCCGGTGATCATTTTTGATGATGCCGATCTGGATGCAGTGGTGAGCGGCGTGCGGACCTTTGGTTATTACAACGCCGGGCAAGACTGTACCGCCGCTTGCCGAATTTATGCCCAGAAAGGCATTTATGATGCACTGGTCGAAAAACTTGGCGCCGCCGTTGCCAGCCTGAAAATTGGTCCGCCGAATGATGAATCGACCGAGCTGGGGCCAGTGAGCTCGCAGGCACATCTCGATCGCGTGACTAAAGCGGTCGATGAGGCTAAAGCGTTGGGCCATATTAAGGTCATCACCGGCGGTAAAAAAGTGGATGGTTCAGGCTACTATTTTGCCCCGACGCTGCTTGCTGGGGCGAAGCAGGACGATTCCATCGTACAGCGGGAAGTTTTCGGTCCGGTGGTCAGCGTGACCGTATTTGATGATGAAGATCAGGTGCTGGCATGGGCCAACGATTCGAAATACGGCCTGGCATCCTCCGTCTGGACCCGGGATGTTGGGCGAGCGCATCGCTTTAGCGCTCGCCTGCAATATGGTTGCACCTGGGTCAATACCCATTTCACGCTGGTTAGCGAGATGCCGCACGGTGGGCAAAAACAGTCCGGCTATGGAAAGGATATGTCGGTTTATGGGCTGGAGGATTACACGGTTATTCGCCATGTTATGATCAAGCATGAGTAATATCTTAAGCGCGATCGGCGAATGGGGCACGGATAGCTAAATATTGGCATACGTGTGTCTATACTATTCGCGCCACTGGCCTCGTCGCCATCGGACGGCGGTAAGTTGGAAATATCCGCGAGGTCAGGCTAATTGATACAACAAAGCCCCAGCATATAGCCGGGGCTTTGTGCTTTCAGGATCGCCATCGGGTTTATCTGCGGCCCAGGCTGCAAAGCCAGGCGAGTAGGGCACAGACGCTCAGAACCAGCCCCAGTTGCTGCACCATGCCTGCTAAACCCAGCATCATCCCAAGTAACAGGTAATAGCTTAATCCGAACAAAGCACCTGCGGCACCGGCCTGTTCACGGTAGTGACGCAGCGCCTGACTCAGCACATTGGGAATGGCGATACCATAGGCAATCACCACGCCGAACACCGGAATCAGGATCCACACGGAGTGCTGTAAACACCACGCGACGAGACCTGACAACGCTGCCAGCACACAGGCATAACGTACAAGTCGCTCCGGCGTCAGACCTGTCGTTAACAGTCCTCGGTTCAGCAGGCTACCTGACAGAGAAGCAAACGCAAGTAGCAACCCCGTCCAGCCAAAGGCTCTGGAGCTCCATCCTAATTGCCCAAAAAGAAACGGTGCCAGGCTGTAATAGCTAAACAGCATGGTGTTCAGTAGGGCAACCAGCAAGGCGTTTTTCCGCAACTCACTGTCCCGCATCATGCGGGAAAACAGCGCGGCAAGCTTCGGGCTGAGCGTATGTTCGGGCCGGGTTTCTGGCAGCATGGTCGCTGTCAGTATTAGCAGTAACAACGCCAACAGCACAAGGGCAACAAAGACACCGGTATGGCCATACAGACTCACTAACCAACCTCCGCTTAGCAGGCCAAAAACTGGACTCAATGCCAGCGCGGCCCCCATCACTGAAAAGACGCGGGATAGCGCAGTTGATTCATAACTGTCCCTTAGCATGGTCTGTACCACGACCGACCCCGCAGCCGCACCGATAGCGGAGATCATCCGCGCCAGCAGCAAAACGCTGAAGTCGGTGGCAACAACGGCCAATGCGCAACCTGTTCCATAGCATATTAGCCCTGCCAGCATCGCCCAACGTCGTCCGATGCAGTCACTCAGCCAACCCCACATCGCTACGCCGACGGCAAAGGCAACAAAATAAACGGAGAGTGTTTGAGCCGCGCGCTCACTGCTTACGTGAAAAGAGGTAGCGATACCCGGCAATGCCGGGCTGTAAATGGTTTCCACCAGTTGTGGAAACATAATCAGTAGCGTAAGAAGCCACAGCGGTGGGCGACGAAGTGTGTTCATAGCAATATCCAAAGAGACAGAAAACAGGCGGGCATTATTGCTGAAAGGAATATGTCGTATTACCATTATCAGGACTTTAAATATCAAATATCAGACAGATAATGAAAATTGCCTCTGATGATGCTTTTGATGCGGATAGCTTTGATAAACCGGTAATCGGTATTGCTGCCGATATGGGCGTACATGATTCCGGGCGGCACAGTCATCTTCGTCATCAGCTACTTTTTTCGGCAGCGGGAAGTATTACGATTGAACTGGAGCAGGCCCTGTGTCTGCTACCGCCACGCCGTGCGGTTTGGATCCCGGCAGGCACGGTACATCGCGCCATAATGCGTGGTGTGATGGCTTATCGCTCTTTGTACTTTTCAACCACATTGCCGTTATCTGAGTTACCGCTGCAGATAGTCGAAGTTAATCCGCTGTTTTTTGAAGTGATAGAACGTATGGCCTTCTGGCCATGGGAAATGCCTGCCGCACAGCAGTCCAGCCTCATTGCCGTTTTTTGTGAGGAAATGCGTGCCGCCCGCAGTGAAAACTGGACATTGCAGTACCCCTCAGATCCACGGCTCAACGTGTGGCTCAAGGGATTACGCATGGGTGAATTGCCACCACGACTGAATCAATTGTCCCGACAGGTTGGGGCATGCGAGAGGACGATCAGCCGAATATTTATCAGGGATACCGGGATGAATTATCAGGACTGGCGACAGCAATTTAGGTTGTTAAAAGCCATGGAAATGTTGGCTGATGGATGCCATATCAGCCAGGTCGCGCAATATCTGGAGTTTGTCAGCGACAGTGCTTTTATTGCTTTCTTCCATCAACATACCGGCACAACACCAGGCCGTTATTCGGGCAATATAATGCCGCAGAAGGATTAGGGGTATTACATATTAAGGATAATTTACCCAGTGATAGCAGAGTGGGAAGATCGTTTACTGATGGCAGAGAGAAGATCCTCTCTGCCAGCGAACGCTGCAATTAATCAAGAAGAGTTACATCAAGCAAACCAGCCGAACCTTGCGGATATCAGACTGAAAAGTCCTACAGCAGCAAATATATTTATCAGCACCACAGTTTTACTGGAAACATTCATTTTTGCCACCTTTCGTTTTAACCCTTATGGGTATAGTACGGCTTATAACTATCCGCAATAGTACGAATTCTGAACATAATGAAAATGGGTTGTTTTACAGCCGTTTTTCTTAAATTAATTAATAAAACTTGATGTGAGTCATGAAAAATAGCATATTGCGCGCGATTTTCTCTTCTGGCCAGGATGCCTTAAATGTCCCTATACCAAAAAATGTTGGTTTTTTATGCGGTGATGGCCGTCATCACGGCAATCATCACCTGGTTTCTTTCCCGCGATAAAAAGCGGATCCGCTTTCTTAGCGCGGTATTAGTCGGGGCGACCTGGCCGATGAGTTTTCCCGTTGCGCTGATGTTTTCTCTTTTCTGATGACGGCGTATACGCCGTTTCAGGAGAAAAGCAGGGCATCTAATCGTTTTTTGTCGGTTTCAGAGACATCCTGTGGGTGCTGATATCCCGCATTCTCATTCGCACGGGTGTACAAGGCAACCAGCCAGTCGTAAACGTAACGGCTTGCACCATGCGAGGGTTGTTCATCCAGCTTCGTCAGGCGTAGCATCGGCGATTGCTTCGGCGCGCTAAAAATAGCCGATCCTTTTTGGATCCTGCTGGCAGGGCGCTGTTCCTCAGCAACGTCGGCAAATCCAAGCCAGGTAATAAAATCACCAATATCGGCGTGTAGCTGCGCGGCACAGACGTTTTCTCGCTGCATAATGCGCTGTAAGCGTTGTGGCATCTCCAGGCGATAGCTGGTGGTGACGAGAATGTCGGCAACCTGCCTTAACGTACGGGGATCGAGTCGTAAACGGCGGGCATTATTTTCATCGCGACACCACTGGCGCACGTGGTTAATCCACATTTTGTGTGCCTGATATCCGGTCTCCTGACTTTCCGGCGAGTGTAGCGTGTCACGCACCTCGGCAAACAGGTCAATCTCTTCATTAAATAAACCGCTTACCTGCTCCTCGCGCGGTTGCTGAATACGCAGCAGCGACTCAAAAATGCGCATCGGCGGGAGCAAACCATCCAGCAGTTCGCCATGTTTTGCCGCTTGCGCCTGTAACTGGCGGATCACCGACTCGTGGCTATCCGATTCAGCTTGAGCGGGATTAATCCAGCTTATCAGAGTTTCGCGGATGCGCTGTTGATGCTGCTCGCGTAGAGAAGTCAACCTGGCCTGGCGCTGCTGTGGTGAGGTTGCCTGAGTCAGCCATTCGACAAGACGTTGTAAGCTATGTTTATCCAGCGCCTGCAACGTGCCCCAATGCAGCCCGGGCTTGCCCATTAATTGCTGCACGGATTCATCAAGGTTTTGCTGGGTACTAAAACGCGCATCCTGCGGGGTAATGGCCCAAACCACGCCCGGTAATGCGGCATCATGAACAGGTTGGGTATCGTTGACCCAGCCCAACAGCTTGCGGGTGATGGCGGGCGTCTGGGCGCGGGCAGAGACCGCGTTGCAGATTAAGAGCACATCCGGTTGCAGGTGCTGGCGATAATGTTCCAGCATCCAGCCTAATTTTGCCTGCCACAGTGGATGAGGATGAGCATCCGGGGCGAGGGGAATATCGAGCAGATCGACATTCTCCAGCACCGAGTCTTCAACCGTCAGGACCAGCTCGCGCGTGAGCAGCGCCAGTGACGACAAAGAAAGACTGACCGCATTGAGCAACTGATGATTTTCAATAGGATGAACCACCACATCGCTTTGCGCCTCATTATTGCTGGTCAATGCCACCTGGGTCAGGAAACTTTCGGCAGGTAAACCAAAATGATCAACCAGCAGGCTCAGCGGGGCCGCTAATTCTTGCGCGTGTCCGGTTTGTTGCAACGTGTGCGCCAGCGACAGCCACTGCTGCGTCAGCTCTGGTTGTTCTCCCCACAGTAACGCCCAGGCGTTTGCCCGGGTAGTCAGATCCAGTGCGGGCAGCAACGTGGCAAACTGATACCATAGTGCATCGTCAATTTGCTGCTGGTTTGCCGGTACGCAGGAGCGCCAGAAACGACCAATTGCCGCAACATCATGTGCGGTAATGCCCGGCACCGGGTGACGCTGACGCAGCGTTTGCCATTTTTCCAGGCGCGCCTCAATAATCGATTTCTCGACCTGTCGGTTGTCCGGGAGCGCGCTGAACTGGGCGATAAATAGCTGTACCAGTTCGGCTTCACTGAGTAACCGCAGACGCAACGGCCATTCGCTATCATGCGGATTTTCATCGCGCGTAAAACGGATCGCCATATTGGTTGGTGCATGGCCCGGATTAATATGCGAGAAATAATCAAAGCTGCGATCCGGGGTAACAATATTCACTTTGCCAGTGGCATTGCAGCACAATGCCGCCAGCAGATGTGCTTTTGCCGATTGTGAGTGTCCGTATAACCCTATACATCCTTGCGATGAAAAGGTCTCCTTCAACGCAGATTCACTCACTGCGGCTAGCGTAAGCTGTGCCAGCAGGGCATCCGCTTCATCATCAAGACGCGCCGCACGTTGACGGGTATCTATCACCCACTCGATGGCGGCCTGCGCGGTATTTAACATCTTACTCATTTCAGGTACACGCTCCCGCTATCAATCCAGTAATGGCTTCCGCTATGGCGACGGTCTGCCAGCGTATTCAGTTTTAACGTTAAGGCATTGGCGGCAACGGGGGTGCCATCCTGTAACCAGGCATCACTCAGGATGAAGAATTCCGGGCCACTTTCTTTGCTGCCGCCGCGTAGCTGCAGCCGAACATTCAACACGCCATCTCCGGCGATAGTTTTTGCCAGTTCGGCAGAGTTTATGCTGAGCGTATACAGCGGCGTGGCAGGCCAGCGGCTGTTTGCCAGTTGCCGAAATCCTAACGTCACGTTGCCACGTAACGGGAAATGCAACCGGGCATCCAGCTTCGCCCCAGGTTTATCCAGATCAATATCGTGATACCAGATGTTCTCATCGCGCAGGGTATTGACCGTATTATCCAGCACACCGAGAAAGCGTACGGTCGAGTAAGCGCCTATATCGGCAGCTTTAAAGTTAAAACGTGGCAAACGCAAATCCAGCGCCAGGCTGCACAGCATAGCGCCTACAGCAGCGGTGGATTTAGGGTTACCAATCCGCCCCTGTTGGCTGAACGGATACCACTCATGCACGCGGTAGTTATCCATCCAGATCATACGGTTAACCGGAACAGGTTGCAGATGGCGGATCAACGCCTGTACACCCGGTAAACAGGCGGGCCTGCCGGTCACTAATAAGATATCGCAGCGATAATGTGAAATGGCCTCACAAACCGCGTGCAGTGGGGAAGTCAGGGTAAATTGCCCCGCCAATAGTGCTTCTTGTAACTGCCTGAACTGTACCTGTAACGGCACGCTCAGAACATCAAACGCTGGCGACCCTGCTGGCAACGCATGATCGATAGCCTGTTGGATGTAGTTCATCACGTTGCGCGTGGGTTGTTGACTCAGGAGTTCCCCAAAGGTGGCATGTAGTCCGGCGACCGGATCGTTAATATCGCTTTGTTCCCAGGCAGAGAGGACCGCATGACCAAGCGGCATAAAGAGCTGCAATGCCGTTTGTTGACGCAGAATTGCTTGAGTATCGATGCGCCCGGAATCGCCAAATAGCGTGGCCAGCAATGCGGCGGCGTCGGTCACGCCAGCCTGTTGTAAGCGGGTTTGCAGTGCAGGCAACACGCAGCGCTGAATCACGTCCAGCAGCATGTCATCGCCCGCAACTTTAAAACCTTCACGGAACAGCAGATGCGGGGTAATTTTGACGTTCGCGCCAACGCCGTCATCAAGCTGGTAATGAACGACGGCCATATCCGTTGTCCCGCCGCCAATGTCGATCGATGCCACGCGCAGTGCACGGCCTTTAGTCTCACCAGGCTCCGGCAAACGGTCCGGGCGGGCAAGGGCGTTAAAGAACGATTCGGTGTGGCCATCGTAGTGTGAGATAGCCTCGTTATACAGCCACACCAGTTGCCCGCAACTGGCTTCATCCCATTCCATCTGAATTTCAGGTACGGGAACCACACTCTTTTCCTGCTGCTTACGGGTGGTGAAGTCTTCATCCTGCGGGTGCCAGCCCATTGCTTTCCAGACCAGGGCAATAGCTTCAAACATGCGCAGGCGGAAAATCTCGCGCTCCTGTTTGGGCATCGCCGACGGTAGGGTCAGGATCAGCGTCCGCAACTGACGAGGAGACGCCGGGAATCCGAGGCGCAAACGCGTCGCTACGCTGTTAATTTGCCCCAGCGCCTGGGCCAGTATTTCGCACAGCATATGCGTCATCAGCGTGCTGCGGCTGTATTGTGGTGAGAACACTGGCAGACGATCGTCCTGCGGCAGGCTGAACAGCGGCTGCCCGTCATCGTTCATCAGGTTCATCAGCGGGAAGGCGGTAGCCAGCGGTTCGCGCTGGGTTTTGCCATTCATCTGGCTAAAGCGCCAGTCATGCAGCACCGGCGTTTCATCCCACAGATAGCGGCGCGGGCTTGAGATCCCACTGTTGCCCTCGGTGCCCATACGCTGCATCGCCAGCTTACGGGCTTCATCACCCACACGTACAATCGACGGCCAGATAAAGGCGTCATCACGTCCGCTCTCAACGGAAAAGTGCTGCTTACCAAAGCGTGCTTCGGAAAACTCCAGCCGACTGGTGAATAGCGGATCGTTGAGGAACTGCGGCTCGCTTAACGAACGGACCTGCAATTCAGCGGTCTGACGCAGCCCGTCATTGGCATCCCCGTGATCTTCAATCAGGACACCACAGGTATGGGTATTACCGATATCCAAAATAAGATCGACGGGAATGGCGGGGGTGCTAAGGGTGTGCGTAACCAGTTTCACTTCCGGGACGGAAAGCTGCTCACCTAACAGGGTCAGCACATTCAGCCAGTGCGCCTGGTATTCAAAGTTACGCAGCGCCTGCTGGATCTCTTGTTCTGAGCGGTTCTCATGTTGGGTGACATGGTGCATAAAAGATTCGCGCAACCAGCCGTCAATCCAGGTCTGGTCAAGGAAATCAGCAATTTCGTTGTCATGCCAGGCCAGCGCAAACCGTGTACCGTTAAGCAGATCATTTTCGTTGGGGGTTAACGCCGCAGGGGCATTTTCAGTAAGCTGGCTGTCCAGCGCTACGGTAACACGGTGGGTGTTGCCTGCGCTGTCCGGCTGCGGCAGCTTTCGCACCTGCACGCGTGCCCAGTTATCCGGACCTTCAACAAACGTACGCGGCGGGTTAAAGCGCAAAAACGGCAGCGGCAGCCAGACGCCGTCGAGCACGTCCAGCGAATAGTGCAGCGTCTGAGTACTTTCCGGCTTCACCACTTCGGGTTGCGCGCCGGTGCTGCCCGGTAGGGTATAGCGTCCTGACGTCAGATCGAAGTCTAGTCTCAGTAGCGGACCGTTTGCCGTTTTGCGCACAAAGCGTCCATGGTGCGCAGATTCCTGCGGCGTGAGGCCGAAATCCAGAAATTGCACACCGCTATTGGCGATGAGCGTCACGCTCTGTTTGTAATCACACAGATTCACCAACATAAAATCAGGCACCTATCTTTTTGATCGTCAGAGGGATTTCCGCGTGATCGTCATAACGCGCGGTACAGGCGGCGACGTCATTGGTTCCCGCTTTGCAGGTAATTTCTGGCATCGGATAACGTGAACCGTCGGTACAACGGGCATTGCCGCGACTCTTAATCATTAATTCACCCGACTGGTGCAAACCAGAGAAAATCTCGGCACGACAAACAATGTTGTCACCATGAACCACGCGCGCAGTGCCTTTATTGGCCTGGATCTGATAGCGCAGCGACGGCGCTTTGCCGCTCACCGGATCTTTAACATCGACCATGACGCGCCAGTTACCGTTGAGAAAACGCGTCGTTCCTGCTTTCATCTGGTTGGCATCCATCACCAGCGCATCTTTTGGAATTGCGGCAATCACCACAGGTCCTTCGACAGGTTTCTCTTTCTTCGCAGCTGGAGTCACTTCAGCACGATGCAGGGGCAGTGCAGATGTCAGTGCTGGCAGCGGTGCCATATCAACCTTAGCGACTTCAATAGCGCCTACTGCGGGTACGGGCTGGGTGGTCTGTTGCTTCCACAGCAGCGGCCCAACGATGGCTGCAATAATCACTGCGACAACGGGGAGGCTCCACAGCGGCAGGCGGCGTATGGGCTTCTCATGTACCGGCGGCGCAGTGACTTCAGGTTCGTTAACAATAATTGGGGGTTGAGGTTCAGGTTCAGCCGGTTTTGGCAAATCAACGACCGGTGTCAGTAAGGGGGCATCGGCCTCGGCAAAGGTAATTTCCGGTGCGATTTCTTCTTCCTGTTCTGGCTCTGCTACGGTAACCACAGGAGGAACATCGGCAATGCGCAGGCAGTCGAGCACATCGTCGCGGGGATTTTCATTCAGATTGACGAAGCCCCAGAACGTAATAACGGGTTTGCCATCAACCAGAAACACGTGATTTTCACCGGGAAATTGGATGGCTTTTTCGAGCAGCGAGCCAAACAGCTGTAGGGAGGTTTTCCCCGATTGCAGGCTTTTACGGCTCAGGGTCGCCGCATTTTCCAGCGTGCTCCCCAGATAGCGCAGCGCACGAAAACGTGCTTCTTCATCAGCGGCTTTCCACGCCACGGCTTTCCCTTCTATCGGGGAATACCAGTCAACCCGATCGCCGTTGTCGTTAATTTGTGGGATCGCCAGACAATCCACCATCGCCTGCTGTTTACGCAGACGAAGCGTTTCACGAATTTGCAATGCTGAATCAAACACGGCCTGACCACCGCCGCCCACGGCCTGATAGTCATCCAAATTGCCGCTGCGCAAGAGAGTTTTTGCCACGTTGTTACCCCTTAGACTTCTTCACGTATCTACTTTACGTTTTATAAAAACGAGCAAACGGCGAAAGAGAGGCAAAAAGGGGCTAATTTTCATGGCATAGAGTGCCGGGAAAAATCTTGACGTTTTGAAAAAGACTTAAGGGAAATTAATTCGCTTGGAGTGATGAATTATTCAGCGAAATACACCGGATTAGAATAACCTGATAGTGATTTGTTATTGGTCAGTTTTTGTCAGCTATGCTCTGATATCCCTGTTAATAATAAAATAAGAAGGCTTATAACCATGATTGCAAGGAAAACGTTACTCGCGCTGGCTCTCAGCGCCGTCTTACCGTCAGGCGCTGCGTTCGCGGCCAATACTGACACCATCATCTATTGCTCTGAAGCATCTCCGGAGTCATTTAACCCGCAAATCGCCAGTTCAGGTCCTTCATTTGTGGCCAGTTCACAGGTGCTCTACAACCGACTCATCAACTTTGATCCGGTAAAGAATACCCCGATACCGTCTCTGGCAACGGACTGGACGATTTCCCCGGACGGTAAGACTTATACGTTTACCCTGCGTCAGGGCGTGAAATTCAACAGTAATAAATTCTTTAAACCGACCCGCGACTTCAACGCAGATGACGTGATTTTCTCGGTATTACGGCAGAAAGATGCCGATCATCCGTATCACAAGGTTTCTCAGGGAAGCTACGAATACTTTAACGATGTTGGTCTGGATAAACTGATTAAAGAAGTGAAGAAGGTCGATGATTATCATGTTCAGTTTGTCCTCAATGAACCTAATGCTGCGTTTCTTGCCGACTGGGGTATGGATTTTGCCTCTATCCTTTCTGCGGAATATGCCGACGCGATGCTGAAAAAAGGCACCCCGGAAAACGTCGATAACTGGCCGATTGGCACCGGGCCTTACGTGTTGCAACAGTACAAGCAGGACTCGCAAATCCGCTATCTTGCCAACCCGAACTACTGGGATGGCGCCGTTCCAACGAAGCACCTGATCTTCTCAATCACGCCAAACGTCCAGACGCGGCTGGCAAAACTGCAAACCAATGAGTGCCAGATAATCCCGGCACCAGCCCCCGTACAGTTTGACGAGATTAAAAAGAATAAAGATTTGACGCTGCATGCGGTTGAAGCGCTGAACGTCGGATATCTGGCGTTTAATACCGAGAAAAAACCGTTTGATAACGTACTGGTGCGTCAGGCGCTAAACTACGCGACCGATAAAAAGGCCATTATTAACGCCGTCTTTTTAGGTTCCGGTACGGTGGCGAAATCGCCGATTCCGCCGAATATGATGGGCTTCAATAAAGATCTGCAGGATTACACTTACGACCCGCAAAAGGCGAAAGATCTGCTGAAGCAGGCGGGGCTGGAAAACGGCTTTGAAGCGACGCTGTGGTCAATGCCGGTTCAGCGCCCTTACAACCCGAACTCCCGACGGATTGCTGAGATGATCCAGAGCGACTGGGCAAAGGTGGGCGTGAAGGCGAAAATTGTGTCGTACGAGTGGGGGGAATATCTCTCCGGAATGCGTAAAGGTGAGCATGACACCGCATTGTTTGGCTGGATGTCAGACAACGGCGATCCGGATAACTTCGCCGATGTGCTGCTGGGCTGCGACAGCATAAAAACCGGATCTAACGCCGCGCGCTGGTGCGATAAAGAGTATAATTCGTTGGTTCAAAAGGCGAAGCTGGTGAGTAAACCGGAAGAGCGCGCCGCGCTTTACCAGCAATCGCAAGAGATTTTCTACCAGCAGGCTCCGTGGATAGCCCTGGCAAACGGTAAAACGTTCTATGCTACGCGCAGCAACGTCAGCGGATACAGCGTCAGCCTGATGGGCAGTGATTTTTCAAAAGCAAAATTAAATTAATGAGTTAAGGAGAGGTTATGTCGCATCTGGATGAGGTCAGCGCACGTGTTGATGCCGCCATTGAAGAGAGCGTCATTACGCATATGAATGAATTGCTGATTGAGCTCAGCGATGATGTCGCGTTGAGCCGGGAAGACCGCTATACCCAGCAACAGCGTTTGCGTACGGCTATCGCACATCATGGCCGTCAGCATAAAGAAGATATGGAAGCCCGTCGCGAACAGTTGACCAAAGGCGGCACAATCCTCTGATATTTCACTTATCCGACCTACAGAACGTGTCTGTAGGTCTGATAAGCGAAGCGCCATCAGGCAATTAAAATGAACGTCTCGCCACCAGCCACGCCCCGATGACCAACAGCACCGCGCCACAGACCGGACCTACCAGCGCCCGCAGCGGCACGCCGTGACTACGTAGAATATCCAGCACCAGCCCGCCGATTAACTGGCTAGCCACCAGCACCGCGATAGTGGTAGCGGCCCCCACATTTTGGTACCCACTGATACTGGCAAAAACAAAGAACGATCCAAGCAATCCGGGGATGAGCGTCCACCAGCGCACGCTGGAAACCAGTTCTCCAAATCCCGCAGCTCCTTGCTTAAACCACAGTATGCTGACAAACAGCACGATCCCGACCAGCGAGTTAAGCAACATGGCGATGAGGATCGTCGAGGACGTCTGGGTGATGCGTACCATCAAGGTATTTTGCACCACCAGACCAATACCTGCGGCAATCAGAAAGGAGAGGGTCAGCGTCTGGTTCATCTACGGGCATCCGGATCGCGGCGATCGTCTAGCTGTAACTGCATGAAGGTCAGATCCAGCCAACGGCCAAATTTGGTTCCAACCTGCGGCATTTGCGCGGTGGTTTTAAAACCCAGCAAGCTGTGCAGATGCAGTGATGCCTGATTCTGAGACTCAATACCTGCCACCATCACATGCTTGCCGCATGCGCGGGCTTCGTCTATCAGTCTGCTGAGCAGTGCCCGTCCTAGCCCTTTTCCCTGATGTTCAGGATGAACATACACCGAATGTTCAACGGTATGACGGAAGCCATCAAAGTTACGCCAGTCGCCAAAGGAGGCGTATCCCGTAACCACGCCATTCTCTTCACTCACCAGCACCGGATACCCCATCAATTGGCGGGCTTCATACCAGGAAATACGGTTTTCGGCATCGACCGTTTGATCGTTCCAGATAGCCGCCGTATGCAGTACCGCATGGTTGTAGATTTCTGCAATGGCGGCGCAGTCTTCTTTGCTGGCAAATCGAATTGACATGTTGAACCTCAGGGGTTGTTCACTATAGTATTACAATATGAATACTATTGAAGACAGCATAAATCAACGGATCAGTGCAAGAATTCGCATTGAGCGGGAATCTCGCGGTTGGTCACTCACGGAACTTGCCGAGCGCGCGGGTGTGTCGCGGGCCATGATCCATAAAATAGAGCGCGGCGAGAGTAGTCCAACGGCTACGCTGCTGGGTAGGCTTTCCGGCGCGTTTGGCATCAGCATGTCTACCCTGATTGCGCGGGCTGAAATGCAGGAGGGCAAGCTATTGCGCTTCGTCGATCAGCCTGTTTGGCACGATCCACAAAGTCACTATCTGCGCCGCCATGTTTCACCACGCAGCGATCTGCCTATCGATCTGGTGCAGATCGAATTACCCGCCGGAAGTGATATCCCGATGCCAGCCTCTTCCTATGTGCAGGCCAGACAACTTATCTGGTTACAGCAGGGAGAATTAGTCTTTGTCGAAGGGGACGTACGCCATGAAATGCAGGCAGGTGATTGCCTGGAACTTGGCCCGCCGAATGACTGTCGGTTTATCAATGAAACCGCGCAACCTTGCGTTTACCTGGTTGTGCGGTTAAATCACGTCGTCAGCTAAATAGCAGGAACGGGCTGCTACTATTGTTGGATTCATGCCAAAAGCAGAGGAGCACATCATGGGTCAACAGACTAATCGTAACCGTCGTTGGGTACTGGCTTACCGTCCACATGGCGCGCCAGTCCCAGAGAACTTCCGTCTTGAAGAAGATGAAGTCGCAACACCGGGCGAAGGCCAGATGTTGTTGCGCACAGTTTATCTTTCCCTCGATCCCTACATGCGTGGCCGCATGAGCGATGAGCCATCTTACTCACCACCAGTAGATATTGGTGGTGTCATGGTTGGGGGTACCGTAAGTCGCGTGGTGTCATCCCACCATCCGGACTACCAGCCAGGCGAATGGGTATTGAGCTACAGCGGTTGGCAGGACTATGACATCTCCGACGGTAACGGCCTGGTGAAGCTTGGCGATCATCCCGAGCATCCCTCCTGGGCGCTGGGTGTTATGGGTATGCCGGGGTTTACCGCTTATATGGGCCTGCTGGATATCGGTCAGCCAAAAGCGGGGGAAACGCTGGTGGTAGCTGCCGCAACCGGGCCGGTTGGCGCAACGGTCGGGCAGATCGGTAAGCTTAAGGGTTGTCGGGTGATCGGTGTGGCGGGTGGGGCAGAGAAATGCCGACATGCCACCGAGGTATTGGGTTTTGATGTTTGTCTCGATCACCACGCACAAGATTTTGCGCAACAACTGGCAAAAGCCTGTCCGCAGGGTATTGATATTTATTACGAAAACGTCGGAGGAAAAGTATTTGATGCTGTCTTGCCGTTACTCAACACCTCAGCGCGGATCCCGCTTTGTGGCCTGGTCAGCGGTTATAACGCAACGTCGCTTCCGGCCGGACCTGACAGATTACCGCTGTTAATGGCAACGCTGCTGAAAAAGCGTATCCGCATGCAGGGTTTTATCATTGGTCAGGATTATGGACACCGTATTCATGAGTTTCAGCGGGAGATGGGGCGCTGGGTTAAAGAGGGCAAAATCCACTACCGCGAGCAGGTGACCGACGGTCTGGAAAATGCGCCACAAACCTTTATCGGTCTGCTGACCGGCAAAAACTTCGGCAAGGTAGTGATTCGTCTTGCTGAGGATTGATGCGTAAAGGTGGAAGACGGTGAATGCCTGTAACCAGGCCTGCTTCGTACAAAATGTAGGCCTGGTAAAATGCCAATGTCGTTATCTGGTATTCATGGAGAAAATAAGAAGGTTACTACCCGAAAGCGAATAAACACTCCACATTGAGATAAATAATGATTACTATTCTCATTCTTAAAAAGGCAACACCATGATTTTGCTCATTGAAGCTATGTGAAGCAGTAACAAACGAATTTATCAAAGGGAGTCGTCATGTCTTTACGTCATCTGTTTTCGCCGCGTCTGCGTGGTTCTTTACTGTTAGGTTCACTGCTCGTTGCATCATCTTTTACTACGCAGGCTGCAGAAGAACTGCTGCGCAAAGCCGTCGGCAAAGGCGCCTATGAAATGGCGTACAGCCAGCAAGAGAACGCGCTGTGGCTGGCGACCTCACAGAGCCGCAAACTGGATACCGGCGGGGTGGTTTATCGTCTTGACCCGGTCACCCTCGAAGTGACCCAGGTGATTCATAACGATCTCAAACCATTTGGTGCCACCATCAACAAGGCCACGCAAACGCTGTGGTTCGGCAACACGGTAAACAGCGCGGTTACGGCGATGGATGCCAAAACCGGTGCGGTGAAAGGACGTCTGGTGCTGGATGCGCGTAAGCGTTCTGAAGACGTTCGCCCGCTGCAGCCGCGTGAGCTGGTCGCCGATGATGCCACCAACACGGTATACATTAGCGGTATTGGTAAAGAGAGCGTGATTTGGGTGGTGGACGGTGAGACGATCAAGCTGAAGGACACCATCCAGAATACCGGCAAAATGAGCACCGCTCTGGCTGTCGACAGCAAGGCTAAACGCCTGTACACCGCCAATGCCGACGGTGAATTCATTACCATTGACACCGCCACTAACAAAATTCTCAGCCGCAAAAAACTGCTGGATGACGGGAAAGAGCATTTCTTTATCAACCTGAGCCTGGACACAGCGGGCAACCGCGCATTTGTCACCGACTCTAAAGCGGCGGAAGTGCTGGTAATCGATACCCGTAATGGCAATGTACTGGCAAAAGTAGCCGCGCCGGAATCCCTGGCCGTGTTGTTCAACCCAACGCGTAATGAAGCCTACGTGACTCATCGCCAGGCCGGTAAAGTGAGTGTGATCGACGCGAAAAGCTATAAAGTCGTCAAAACATTCGAGACCCCAACGTTCCCGAATAGCCTGGCGCTCTCCGCCGATGGTAAAACCCTGTACGTCAGCGTGAAACAGAAATCTACCCGCGAGCAGGAAGCCACTCAGCCGGACGATGTTATTCGTATTGCGCTATAAAACATCCGGAGGGGGAACCCCCTCCTGTCATTTCTCTAAACCCCACGATACGCCTCGTTACACCCC
>OFOU01000481.1_pt1 | contig 33601 bp, 39 predicted proteins | sample 1542061 | NCBI WGS metagenome assembly OFOU01 (sample SAMN04209239, study PRJEB22552) | human gut metagenome | biome: gut; material: feces | host: Homo sapiens | place: USA: Oklahoma
GATCTACAACGAAACAAAAGCGCGTCCACGCTTCATCATCAGCGAGACGACGTTTGAAAAGGAGAAGCCATGAGCAAGCAGGTCTGGAAAGGCTCGGCGCTCGTCGCGCCCGTGCCGCCCGCGCTGGTAAGCTGCGGTACGCTGGAGGCGCCGAACGTGCTGACGGTGGCGTGGACGGGCATGCTGCAGTCACAGCCGCCCAAAACCTATATCTCCGTGCGGCCGGAGCGGTACAGCCACGGCCTCATAACGGAAAGCCGGGAATTCGTGATCAACCTGCCCACCGCCGCGCTGGTGCGCGCCATCGACTATTGCGGCGTCCGAAGCGGGCGGGACGAAAGCAAATTCGAAGCCATGCACCTTACTGCGCTTGCCGCTTCGCAGCTTTCCTGCCCGTTGGTGGGCGAAAGCCCCGTGAACCTGGAATGCCGCGTGACAGACATTGTAAAGCTGGGCGGCTCCCATGATATGTTCATTGCGGACATCGTTGCCGTGAACGTAGACGAGGAGCTTCTGGACGAAAAGGGCAGGCTGCGCTTGGCCAAGGCGGGCCTGTGCACATATGCCCACGGCGAATATTTTGCACTGGGCAAAAAAATCGGCGATTTCGGTTTTTCCGTCAAGAAAAAGAAGAAAAAGCCCCAGTACGACAGGCGGAAATAAGGCCGTCCGCCTGTGCAAAGGCAATTCCCTGTTCACCTGAAAAGAAGCAAAAATGCGCCCCGGTACGGCTGAAAAGCGATACCGGGGCGCGTTTTATATGCATGCTTCAACCGCGCGGCGCCGTTTTTCCGCCGCCCGGAAAGCACAGGCGGAATTGAAGCGCCGCTTGCTTTGCGAAGGAAAACATTTCTGATGCAAAGCAGCGTTCGTTCCGCAGCTTTCAAACAAACACAAGCTGCACCAGCAGCATGTACAGTACCGTACCCACGCCCACGCTCAAAAGCGTGTTCTTTTTCCAAACATGCAGGCCCGCCGTCGCCGCCACGGCGATCAGCTCCGGCAGGCCGTAGGGCGCGGCCGCCGGCTGCACATCCTTCAAACAGTACACCACCAACAGGCCCATCACAGCACAGGGCAGCACCTTTCCCAGATATGCCACGATGCGCGGCGCCGGTTTCCCCTTGGGAAACAGCCAAAACGGCAAAAAACGTGTGAACACTGTACCCAGCGCGATTATCCCAATGGTGATCAGGCTTTGTGCCGTCGTCATCGTACCGCCCCCTTTTTGTCCAGTGCGGGCCGCATTACAAGCAGCAGCAATACAATAAGCGCCATCGCGGGCAGAATAAAATTCCCCGCCCCGAACAACGCGAGGCACAGCACCGATGCGCCCAGTCCCACCAGCGCCGGGCGGTGCTCTCTGTCTTCCATCCACTGGCCTGTAAAAATGGTAACGAAAAGCGCCGTCATCACAAACTCAATGCCCTTTGTACTGACAGTGAGCACGCGGCCCAGCAGCCCGCCCAGCGCGGACGCCGCCACCCAGTAAAATTGGTCCAGCAGGGACACCCAGAACATGAACCAGCCGCGGTCCACGCCTTCGGGCGGGCAGGCGGACACATTGACGGAGAACGTCTCGTCCGACATTGCAAATACCAGATACGGCGTTTTCTTTCCCGCGGCACGGTACGGCTCCAGCATGGATACGCCGTAGAACAGGTGCCGCGCGTTTACCATCAGCGTCAGAAAAAACGCGCCCGCAGGATCGAATGCCGCACCCAGCAGAGGCACCGCCGCATACTGCATGCTGCCCGCGTATACCACCAGGCTGATGAGCGCCGGATACCAGAACGGAAACCCCGCGCTCTGCATCAAAATGCCGTACGCCAGCCCCAAAAACGCATAGCCCGTCAGCACGGGCAGCGTGTGGGGAAACGCCGCCCGCAATGCTTTCCTCTTCATAATCTCTTGCCCTTCCCGGACCGCGCCAAACCGCGCCGCCCTTCGCATGCCCTTTTTCGGGCACATATTTGGAAATAATTATAGCACAGCGCGCAGGTTTGTGCTATACTATGCGTTGCGGCCCTGCGCCGCACAGCAGGCCGTTTTGCGCCGCGCTTTTACAGGCGCGAAACAGCCTGACGGGCAACTTAGAAGGCTGTGCCTTCCGTGGGATTTTGTGCCCGCCGCGCTTTTGCGCGGACCACCCCTCCGGCCCGGCGGCACCGGTGGGGTAAAATACTGCCGCTAAGGAAAACTGTACCATGAAAAAGACAAAAACCAGAACCATCGTCCGCTGCGCGCTCATTGCGTCGCTCTACACCGCTGTGAGCCTCGTGCTCGCCCCCATCGCCTTCGGCGCCGTACAGGCCCGTGTGAGCGAGGCCTTCACGCTGCTGCCCGTGCTTGTGCCGGACGCCGTTGTGGGCGTCACGCTGGGCTGTTTCCTCACGAACCTTGTGGGCGTATTTACCGGGGCAAACGTGCTGGGCGCGCTGGACATCGTATTCGGTACCGCCGCCACGCTCACTGCCGCGCTGTGTACGCGCCGCCTTGCCCATGTGCGCCTCAGGGGCCTGCCCGTGGCCGCGGCTGTGCCGCCTGTGCTCATCAACGCCGTTGTCGTGGGCGCAGAGCTTGCGTGGGCGTTCGGCCCGCGCACCTTTGCGGGCTTTTTGCTTCAGGCCGGCGGTGTTGCGCTGGGGCAGCTCTTCTCCTGCTTCGCGCTGGGCCTGCCGCTGGTGCGCATCATTGAAAAAACGCCCGCGCTGCGGGCGTGGTTCCGGGATTGAACGGTTTTTTCCGCTTGTTCCGCGACAAAAGCTTATCCTGTCGGCCCGTATGGCCGAACCGACGGCCCGCGGCTGTTTCGCATTTTTACCGACCAAGGAGTGAGACCATGCCTGTTTTCGACACGGTCCTGTGGGATTGGAACGGCACGCTGCTGGATGACGCCGCGCTGTGCTGCGAGCTTTTGAACACGATGCTTGCCCGCCACGGTTATGCGCCCGTGGGCAGCATGGAAGCCTACCGGCAGGTCTTCTGCTTTCCCATCGAGACCTATTACCGCCGGGCGGGGTTCGATTTTTCCCGTCATCCGTTCGCCGCACTTGCGGATGAATACATGCGGCTGTACACGCCCCGCAGCCTTGGCTGTCCACTGCAGCCGGATGCCTGCGCCGTGCTGGACGCGCTGCGTGCGCAGGGCATGCGCCAAGTGATGCTCTCCGCCTCCAAACGGGAGAATCTGCAGCAGCAGGTGGAGCATTTCGGCCTGCGTTCCCGTTTCGACACGCTGCTGGGCCTGTCGGACATCTATGCCAAAAGCAAAACGGAAGTGGGCCTGCGCTGGCTGCGGGAAAGCGGCACGGACCCGGCCCGCATCATGATGGTCGGCGACAGCGAGCATGATTTTGAAGTGGCCCGTGCGCTGGGCGTACGCTGCGTGCTGTTTTCGGGCGGGCACCAGCCACGGGAAGTGCTGGCCGCAACGGGCGCACCTGTCATCGACGCGCTGGCGCAGCTTTTGCCTCTGCTGGCACAGCTTGCGGCAGAATAACCGAAAACGCCGCTGTCCGGGTCGATCCCCATCCGGACGGCGGCGTTTTTTGTGGCGCGCGGTGCGGCGGCGTGCTATACTGATAGTGTACCCGCCGCCCGCCGGGCGGCTCAGACGGAAAGGATGGGATAGGATGAACGAAGCTCTTGCTTATGTGGTTGCGCAGCGCATGGAGCGCACTGCCGCCGCGCTGCGAAAAAACAACATGGAGGCCTATTGCGTCAAAACGGCCGACGAAGTGGTGCCTCTTGTCAAAACGCTGTTGGCGGAAGGCGCGACCGTTGGAGCGGGCGGCAGCATGACGCTGGAGGAATGCGGCGTGATGGATCTGCTGCGAAGCGGCGCATACCATTTTCTTGACCGTGGCGCTCCCGGCCTGACGCCGGAGGACATTGGGAAGATCTACCGGCAGATCTTTTCCGCCGACTGCTATTTTGCCTCCGCCAACGCCGTCACCGAGGCGGGCGAAATTTTGAATGTGGACGGCAACGCCAACCGCGTGGCCGCCATTACCTTCGGTCCCGCCAGTGTTATCCTCGTGGTGGGCTCCAACAAAATCGTGAAAGACCTTGCCGCCGCCGACGCCCGTGTCAAGGCCGTTGCCGCGCCGGCAAATGCCAAACGCCTTTCCTGCAAAACGCCCTGCGCCGTTACAGGCCAGTGCGAAAACTGCCAAAGTCCCGGCCGCATCTGCTGCACATACGTGCTGCACCGCTACCAGCGCGTGCCGGGCCGCATCAAGGTCATCCTCGTGGGCCAGGAGCTGGGCTACTGAACCCGAACCTCAACGGCAAAAAGGGCGCGTGCTTTTCAGCACGCGCCCTTTCCTGTTTTCAATCAGTAACCTGCCCTGCCGTCTGCGCCACACCAAAACCTACCGAAATGGCAGGTTAGGCTAATAATTTTGAATGCCCGCATTTTTTGGCCTTATTTTAAGCCATTTTTCGGCATTTTTATTAGCAGTAGGTTGGGTTTTAAGCAGAAAGTAGGTTGGGGTAGATTCTGTATTCTAGCATAACCTACCTTTTAAAAAAAGTCAATAGTTTTTTCGATTTTCTTGTGTACTTTTAACAAAAAATTCACTCGTCTAGCTTCTTTTCTACTGTCGCTAATCTTGTGTCAATTCTAACCAAAGTCTCGTTGAAATTGTCCAGTGAAGATGAAAATTTCTCCAGCTGGCTATACATCCGTTCTTCGCGCGCCTTGGTATCTTCTCTTGATTGCCTGTTGATTATGATAATGTAATAGGCACAAGCCACCACACACGCAACAGGAAAACCAAGAGAAGAAATAAGGTTTACTATCTCCCCCATAGCGTCCACCCCTTAAAATTGGATGCCAAGTGCCTTTAATTGCTTCTCAATGTAGGTAAGCTGTTCCAACTCTATCACCAATTCAAGAGCGGAACTAACTTCCCCTGTTGAAGTAGAAGTAGACGAAACACGCTTCTTTCCAACAGAAGCAATAATTGAGTAGTCGAAGTATGCCATATCGCTTTCACCGTTCAACAGGTGAATTTCTGCGGTATTAGCTTCGGTGAAAAGCCCCTCGAATTCCTCCACCGTCATAGAATTCACATCTATATGAATTTCCATCTTGTTTCTGCCCGCTCCATAGCTGGGATAGATTGCGGTATTCTCCAATACCTCATATTCGCTATTGTTCGCAAGTTTAATTTTAAGCATTGTAATGCCCCCTTATACAACATAAATTTGTGATATATACATCTTGTGGAATGTCAGGAATCGCCAGTTAAAATAGGCTGTTCCGTTAAAGCTGAACGGAATTTGAAGATGAAAACTCTTTGCCGTGTCCCCTATCTTCATATACTGGTTACAAATATTCGGGTTATAATCATTTGCTACACTTGAAAGCCCAAACCAATCTTCACCGTAGTTTGCTATATTTAACTCATAATTTCCCACGACATGAAGTGTACTGTAACCCGTGACATCATACCCGCCGCTTATAATTTTTAGCTGTGTATCACCATAACCACCACGGGCTATTAGTTTCCCATTCTCATTTGTGCTAAATTCATAGTTGTTCGGGTATGCGCTCCAATGTACCCAAATATTTCCATTGCTACCAATTACACCGTTGTTGTAGATAAAAAACTGCTTCTTCCACACCAGCGTATTATTGTAAAAAACCTGATTTGCGGATTGATTATTGATAAATACGCTATTGGCTTGGCTTACTGCGGTATTATTGTAAAATAGTCCCATACGCACACCGCCTTATGAATAACTGATTCTCAAATTGCCGTCATAACTCATTGTGATATTGGACGCACGGCGGGCGTTGGATAGTCTGCTATCGTTTCCTTGACATACAGTCCCCGCCGCTGTTCCAAAGTTCTTATTAAACGCATTGTTCTTGGTAAAGGCGGGTTCTTTCCCATTCAGCTTTGTGTCCATCTCGGTTTCTGTGTAATATCTATCATCATGTGTATGGGAAACAGGCGTTGTCTGTGTAGTGCCGTCTACAATCTTTTGAATCTCGCTATCTACCGTATCAATTCTGTTTGAAAGCTGTATGGCCGTGTCAGAATTTAGAATTCCTTTCGCACCCTCAAACCAAGTATTAAAAGCGTCATCATACTGGCTGAAAAGGTTTGTTGCGTCAATCTGTTCAATGACACCAGCAACCACACCGCAAACCGCACTATTGAATCTGGTATCCGTTATCTGTGCTTCTGCTATCGCTGTTGCTCCTGCGGGAACAGAAATAGTAGCCAATTGAAGTTCATATACATCCGCATTGCGTGTAAGCGTTGGTGCTACCGGGTTTGTAGCCAAAGTACCTTTCTTTACAAAAACTCTCAAATAACGGTTTGTCAAATCCAGTCTTAAAACAACACTGTCAATTCTTCCCTTTGCCCCGTCCGCATTATCAAGAGGAAAAGCTAAATCACTGTCATTTTCGTAGTAATAGCCTTTAATCCAACCTTTGCCCGCCTTTACCGCAACTGTCATTGCGTCAGACGGCACAATCTTCAAATTATCGGCACTATTGGCGTATACGCCATTTCCCACGAAAGAAGCAAAATAGCTTGCTATATCCTCGGCCAGATATGTTCTGTCATAGTTGCCGGAAGTGTCTACTTCGGCATTGAAAAAGCTATATCGTTCTGCCATCAATAAACCCCCATTTTCTTATATATCGTAGGCACGCAATTCCCAAAAGTAAGGTTTGTTGTTGTGCCTTTTCTTTCAATGATTCTTTCTATTGCTGTAATTCGTGTATCCAGCCGGATATTAAGCGATTTATCAATGATACTTACTTTATCACCAAGAGAAAAGGAAAAATCCGCGTTTGTGTTCGCTTCTCCCTCGAAACTCTCCACAATATAGCAATCTGCTAATTTTTCCGTTCCACGCTGGAAAAGCTGGGCCTTATACTCTGTATCCGTTAAATCGGATTGCTGTAAGTCTTTCGCATCCACGAACATTTCATAGCGGCCCAAGCCTGCCGCATCACCAAGAGAAACGAAAGTGCGGGCCGTGCCCTCTCCCATTCCACCAACCAAAGCTACATTCTTTAATTGCTTTGTGCTGTTGATATAGGTTTCAGACAGGATATTTTCATAATCCCTGTTGAAGATTAAAGGGTTTGCCGTTCCCGCTGTCCTGTCTGCTCCCTTATAGACATTGAAAATCAGCTTTTTGTCTTTTGGTGAAAAGTCTACCGAAAAGCCCACATCATACGCCAAAGCTGTTTCTTCCAGCACTTCCAAAAGGTTCATATAGGACACTTGCTTTTCAATCGTTTCCGTAAGCCCTGATACATCACCAAGAGAAAGAAAGGGAATGGCGCGGGCCTCACTCGTGGAAATACAATTTTCATCTACCAGCTTTCTTATAAAAGTTTCTAAGTTCCCGTTATAGTTCACTGTATCCCACACGATACGGCGGGCCAGGTATCCGCACATATCATAGCCATTTACAACTATGCTTTCTTCCCCGTCTGCCATTTCTATTTCTATTGAATGGATGAAGCCCGCAAATCCGTTAAAATACACGATATTCCCAAGCACCAAGTATTGTTTTGCTTGTGGCGTATACATCCCCTTTATTTTGAAGCTCCCGCACGCATTGTATTTTGAAACGAAAGTAAAACTTTCAAAATCATCCACCACGCCTAAATAGGTTAGTTCACTATTGAATATTTTTATCTCCATAGCTTACACCCCCAAATACTTAGTGCTAAAGATAATGTTTACTTCTAAGTTGCTTTCGTTGCTGTCTGCTCCCCAGCGGAATTCATTTCCCCCGACTTCCAATTGAATAAATGTGCTGTCTAAATCCAAGAAAGAAAAACAGTTGGTTTCTTCTCCATCTATCGTGCCAAATACTGTTTTCTTTCCGTAGTTGGTGTTTACCCGTATAACCTCGCCTTTTGAAAGCGTCTTATTGATTTTGATTTGTTCGCGTGTATTCAAATTCAACAGATAAGGGTTTGATACTTCCCCCTTTGCCACAAACTCAACAATCATTCCCGTTTCTATATCACCGCTATTCTGGATGTTCGCTATTTTAGACGGTTCACGCACGCCAACTATAAAGGGTTCATCTGCCTTTAAAACAAGAGGAAACTTGAACACCGCACGCCACAAAGCAACCTTTATAGTCGTTTCATCAAGAGGAACAAAACACGGGTTGACGGCTTCGGCACTCAACATAAATTTACAAAGCCTGCTGTTATTCTCATAGCGTGCCACCGCAAATTTCACCGTATCAGACGCGACACAGGAAAGCCTATACCCATCTACCACTAAATCAAACGTATCAAGCGGATTCACCAGCTTGATTAAGTCGCGTTTCCTTATCCGCATTTCCTCTTGACTGTCTGCGAACACATAGCCCACTATTGATATAGAGCGTGTTCCTATTGTGGTATGGTTCAGATATTCCCCCACTTGGTTTATACCCTTGAAAGTAGAAAGTTCTGCGTCTGCCGTTCCCAAATCCATTTCATTTAACGTATAAATAACGTTATCGAATATGATTTCTTTTACCCCGTCCTTACTTCTTAAACTCACCATTTACGCCACCCCCAAAGCCAGTTCCCTTTGTGCTTTCTTAAACTGGCGGGCGCTCTCCGCTTCATTTAAGGCTTTCGGGCTGTAATTGTTTACTGTGATATTTGTATTCGATTGTGTACCCCCGCTGGCAAAACTGCCTTGCTTTTGATATTGCTTTGCTTCATAGGCTGTAAGCACCATCTCACCTTTGTGAAGTTCTGCTATATATCCATCATAGGGAACTTCTCTAAGCCCTGTTCTATGGCTACCGTCCATTTCAGCCTGTCCGCTTCTCCAAAAGGCCAGCTTATCAACCAGCCAATTTACTTTTTCTGATACCCAATTACAAATTGAATCCCAAACAGATTTCAAGCCGTTCCATACACTTGTAAATATTTCTTTACCAGCGTTATAGAAATTCGTCCCAAAATTTACAATAGCGTCTACAATACCGCCGACTATCTCTATCGTTTTCGTTTTAATTGTGTTCCAGATTTTTATAACTGCGTTTCTAAAGTTTTCGTTTGTGTTCCAGAGTGTTATAATAGCCGCTACAAGCCCCGCTACAAGGCTTGCTACCAATATGAACGGGTTAGCATTCATCACGACATTTAACGCGGCCTGTGCGATTGTCAAGCCCTCTTCTGCGGCTTTCATGGCCTTAAAGCCCTCTACCAATTTCATAACGATACTTGCCACATTGAAAACCGCTAACCCTGTTCCAATGCCTACCAACCCGGAAATAATCAGTTCCGAATTATCAAGAATAAAATTCCCAAAAGAAGCAATAGCATCTACAAATTTATCAATGCTGTCTTGATGTTCTACCACAATATTTGCGATTCTCTCTAACCCGTCTGCCGCGAAAGATTTCACTTTCGTTATCACGGGTTCTAACACCCCGGCAATAGTAGCAAGCGTATCTTGGAAACGTTGATTGGCTCTATTGGCTTCAATTACATCTTCGGCGTTCGTTCTATACTTCTCTGCGGCATCGTCATATAACCCGTTCAAAGTTTCTGTAATAAGGGCTTGGCGTTCCTGTTCCGTATTACATTTATCCAGTGAAGATTGAAATTCATCTTCATTTACGCCAGCCCAGTTTAACGCATCAGCAAGAACACCTGTTAAAGCCCCTGTTTTCGCGGTTTCATTCGCCGCTTCGGTTAAACCCTCTATTGGCAAGCTATCGCCAAAAGTAGCATAAACACCAGTGGTAATAGTAGTCCAAGTAGAAAGTTCTTCTTGTGTATCGCAAAGTTTTGCCAAGTGGTTCGCGGCTTCTGTTGCCTGTCCGCTATCTCCTAAAACACTATTCAATTCTGAATATGTAGTTTTAGCGTCCTCTGCGGTGTGGCCCGCATCCTCAAAAGCTGTTTTTAACTTTGCCTGTTCAGTTCTGTATTCGCGTGTGCTTTCTGCCAAAGCTACCGCACCAGTAGCCAAACCAGCCAAACCCGCTATTGCTGTTTTCGTTGCGGATACCAGCTTATTTTTTAAATCGCCCGCAACCTCGCCAATGCTTTTCTTTGCCTTTCCCAATTCCTCGTTGGCTTCCTGGCTGTCTACTTTGATAGATAACTTTAACGCACCCAAATCTAACATTTATCCCCACCACCTTTAAATTTATTTCGCAAACTTTCCCTGTCTGGGTTTGTCTGCTCTAAAATCCAACAGTTTTCTAAATACTCCTCTCCCTCTTTTGATTGCTTCAATTTATAGATGAACGCATCACGAAAAAGCATCTTGTAGCTTACACAATCAAGAGAAAGCAACTCGCCAAAATCCAGCCCGCTATAATCGGACGCTACCTTTAAATCTTCCGTATCCACTATAAGAAAAGGTTTATATTTTTCCTCTGTTGGCATGGCGGGGATTTTTATTCCCCCAAGCGTTTATAGGTGTGCTGTAAATAGTCTTGTAAAACATACATAGCCGTTTCAAAGTCCAGCATTTCCGCAACCTCTGCTTCTGTGAAAGTGCGTCCGTTCATATTTCTGTTGAATACTCGTGTAGTTATGTTGTTTATCTGTTCAATTACTTCTATCGGCTGTTCAGTTTCTGTCAATTCCTGTAAGCGTGCCAACTCTAACAAAAGTCCCTGCGTGGGTTTCTTTAGCTTCAAAACCGTCTTATCTTCCAATTTGATTTCATAGGGCTTTTCTATTCCTCTTGATAAATCAATCATCTTTCACCACTCCAAAAGGAAAGAGGGCTGTTAAGCCCCCTTAATTTCCTCCCTGTATTCAATTAGCGTTCCCTCGTTATCCATTGGCATTGCTTTAAATTCTGCGTTGATAACGGTTTCTTTATCCTTGGCGAAAGCCATTTCAAAACCAGCTTCGTTTGAGCCGATAATAGTAATTCTGATATCCCCGTCAACCTTATCTTCATGGAGAAAACGAATCACATATTTAGCACCGTCATAGTTAGACGCACCGCCGATTTTGACAGTTCTTTCCGTATTAGTAGAAGTGACACGAGCAGTAGAACAAAGTTTCTTCAATGTTTCCCCGCACCAAGTCATAACGCCAGACTTCAAAACCGCTTCTTCCTCTGTAATCATCTTTTTAACCACAAAGCCCAAATCATCCTTGGCTTCATAGAAAGACGGTGTATATGAAAGAGTAGCCCCGCCTTGGATATAGCCTAAAAGATTATTATCTACTTCTAAAACCGTATCTTCCGGGATTGTGTCGGAAAAAGCAATCACATACAATTTACCGCTACCCAATACAATCTTAGGAAAGAATAAAGGCACGGACATTTTTTTCAATCTGTGTTTTATCCATTAAATCCCCACCTTTAAAAATAGGGGAAGCGATTGCTTCCCCCTTAGAATTTTATTTAAGCTGTTGCTTCTGTAATTTTAACTACCTTGGTATTATCAGTAAGTGCTACAAGGTTTACTTTTCTCATAATAACAGTATTTTTGCGTTCCTCTGCGCGTCTTTCCTGCTCTACTTCACTGTCTTTCTTGGTAAAGAGCGTGACAGCTTCTTTTGTGGCAAGATAAGCAGTCTTTGCCGGGCAAAGTTTGGAAACGATAACGGGAACGCCGGAAATATTTCCGATTTGTCCGCTGTGGATAATCTCACCAAGATTAGCGGCCTTGAAGTCTGCGTCCTTACGGATTGCGGCTTTCAAATCAGTTCCGATAATAAGGAAAAGTCCGCTTTCATCTTCCAAATTCATTTTAGCAATAGCGTCCACAACGGTTTCATAAGTAGGATAACCGCCTTTTGCGTAAGTCTGGGAAGTAGTAGCCTTTGCCAACTCCGCAAAATACTTGGTATTCATATCGTTTACCATGACAGTAGAAGCACCCTCCATGGAGTAATCAACTACTTTATTATCTGTCATAAACTGTTCATCATAGTAATCAAAAACCTGTTGCCATACTTCAACTTCATAATCAGAAGTAGTATAGCTAAGAATACCACGCACAGTATTTGTTGAGCCAATAGATTTCATTTTCTCAACAGCACCCGCATAAGTGTAAGTATTGATAGCCTTTTTCATGCCTACATTTTCAGAAAGGCTATTGTCAATCGTCATTAAAGAACGTGTTGCCAGCTTCGTATTAAGCAAATCAGTCAATTTTGCTTCTAATACAAAATTTTCATAAAGTGTATGTGTAGTAATTCCTGCCATAATAAAAAATCCTCCATATCTTATTGTTTCATTATTGCGGAAATTTCCGCTAAACTCATTTTTGCGTAATTTTTGGGCTTTACATCCTGCGCCCCCGCTTTTGGTGTAGCGGCCTTTAATCTGTTCTCAACTTCTGTTTTAACTGCGCTTGTAAAGGCTGATTCAAGCCCTTTAATACGCTCGTTCATCGTTTCCGCGCTCTCTGCTACAACTAAATCTACTAAAGCAATGGGCAAGCCCTTTTCTTGTAAAATCTGTGAAGCCGCAACTTTATTTTCAGCAAGTGCCAAACTGCGTTCTTTTTCCGCAATAGCCGCTTCACGTTTATCAAGTTCATATTTATATTTTTCTTCCGCACTCATTGCGGCAAGGCGTTCCGCTTCTTTAATCGCATCTGCTTTCTTTTTATCGGCTTTTTTCATAGCTTCTGTTACTCGCTTATCGCCCTCACGCTGTAAAAGTGCTTGTAGTTCTTCAATCGTTTTTGGAAGCCCTACCTGTTCTTGCTGTTCAACATTTGTTTTTTCATTATCCATTTTCAATTCCTCCAAGTTTTACAATTGTGTAACCCTCTAAGTTAGTTCGTTGTTTAATGTCTGCGCCCTAAAAAAGACAATAAAAAAAGCGGCTATGCCGCTACAAAACTGGAACAATATCACATCTACAATTGGGATGAAATAAAAATGCTTTACCCTCGCGTGCTTCGCCTATTGGCGTTATTTTGCCATTATGCCGGGAACAGGTATCGCAAAGCCGTTCATCATTTGCCACAATCGTTTCTACATACTCAACCCCGGCTTTTTTATAAGTTTCAAGCGTAGTACGGTTTTGAACGTGTGCTAATTCAGTGCGGGCTATCCTGTCCGCATTAGAAAAAGAAGCCCCGAAAGAAGATTGTAGATTCTTTACAAGTTCATCTTTTGAAGCCCCGCGCGCTACACTATCTACCAATCCCTTTTCAATAGACGATTGTAAACGGCTTGTTTTGTCCCAAACTCTTTCACTCCAATGCTTGCCATCCGCACACCAAACCGAATTCGCAATTTCCTTTACTTTATCATTGTCCAATAGCAAAAAGTCCTTGGATATTGTGCCTTTTGCTTCATCGACAATAAAGCGATTAACATAGCGCGACATATCCTCATACTTACGCGACATAACCCCTATTTCTTCCGCGCCTAATTTAGATAATACTGATTCAATTTTCTTCCTAAGCTGTGTAAATCTGTTGTATCTATATAGCGCATCTGTTCCCAATGCTTCACCGCTTTCCATAGCGTCAAGTATCTTTTGATATAGTGCCATAGTGTCGGCTTGAATGCCCTTTAAAGCGATTCTATAATAGCGTGATAATTCTTTCTCTAAATCCTCTAAACTCTTGTCATACTGCTTTCTAGCCTGTTCTGCGGCACGTTCTGCCCAATAATCACTCATTGGCTACACTTCCAAAGTCATAAAGGCTTGCCGCCTGTGCGTTATCTTCTTGAAGCTGTTCCAACTCTGTTTCAACATCGTCCACGAAAGGAAGTTGAGACAGAAGCGTTTTATTCGACACTAAACCGCGCAACATATTTACTTCCTGTGCTATTTCAAGTTCGTTTACAGGAAGATTTCTTGTAAAGATGATTTGCGTATCCAAATAGGCTTTTCCAGTAATAGAAAGAATATTGTTGATTAGTTCTATTCTGCGTTGAAGCCCCTTTTTGAATTTACGTTCTTTCTTGGCTGTCTGATTTTCAAAAGCAAGAATCTTATAGCGGATTGCTACGCCGGACGCATTGTTAGCAAAGTTTTCGTCACTCATATCAGGCACACAGCTAATTTTGTGAATGTTTTCTACAAACTCATTCTTTAAACTTGTTATCTGTTCAATATTGACTTGCTTCGTTAAATAGCTAGCGTCTGAATTTTCATCTAACAACAAAACACGGTTTTGTTTCATTGCCTTTATATCTTCTGGTTCTGCTACTACATTCTTCAAAATCATGTAGCAATCGCAGAACTGTTCAAACGTGTTTACTTCATCAGAAGCCAGTTTTTCAAGCCCGTCAATAAGGCCCATGACAGGCTCAAAAGAAGATTGGCGATATTCGTTATTTATGAATTCCACGAAAGGAACGTCTTTAAAGTAGTGCGGGCGTTCCTCTACTAAATTCAATTCACTCAAACCAGTAGAAGCCGTATAGCAATACACTTTCTCTTTGTCGTACACTTCCACCGCAAAAGTATAATCGTCAATAGGATAAAACTTTATTGCGGCTGTTATATTGTGTTGAATGGAGTTATCACAAATAAGAATTGTTTCTTTTGGGCTTACTCTGGTAAATCGAATTTGTCCGTCCTCGTCCAAATAAAGCTGTTCAATAGCAAAGCCAAAAATATTCGCATCTGTTGCTATTTCTAAATCCTCGTCCGCTACATCGTTATAGAGAAGAACAGAAGCTAACTGTTCATCACCATTGTAAACTACGGGCGTTCCCACTAAGTAAGAAGCATAGCTATCACAAATAAGGCTGGGATAGTTAATAACAACCTTGTTGTTTGGCTGTGTTTCATCTACCATTTGTCGCATAAGAATATTATGCTTTCCCAAATAGTAACGCTCCAATTTTGCTAGTCTGGGCTGTTCGCTTGTTCTAAACGTTTGGAGAATTTCAATTATCTTTTTAACCGTTAAATCATCATTTAAAACAATCATATGTTACCACTTCCTTTAGAATCCAAAAGCGGATTTACTTATAGTTTTCAGTTTATTATTATTAACGCATTGAAGCGAATAACGCAAAGCATCCAAGCAATGGTTAAAATCATCAATTGGCTTATTGATATATTCACCTGTTGCTTTATCTTTTTGCCAAGCGTAGTTTTCAAGTTCCGTTATTGTTTCCACACAAGACGGATGAACAATCAATTTATATTGTTGTAACTTCTGAATGCCGAAAAGGATACTATCTTTCCCTTTTAGGCTCTCACGCACGCGCACAAGCCCCGCGCGGCGCAATTCTTCAACGCTTTTAGGCTCTGCGCTATCCGCTATCAAAATTGTTTTTGCGTACCCTAAAGCGCTTATAGCGGCGGCTATTTCATCGTTGGTTTTCCCCCGCGCTGTCCATTCCTTGTAGATATATATAACTTTGTTTTCCTCGTCTAATATAGACGCTATGAAAGCTGTAATATCAGCAGAAAAGCCAAAGTCCAGCCCCGCCAGATGTTCACCATTCAGGCCGTGAAAGTCAAAATCACATATTTTCCAATTTGAATAAACCAGCTTATCAAGAGAAGCAAACTCCCCCAAAGCATAAACCCTATAATAATATGGGTTTGTGTCCATCATCTTTTCCAAAGAAGCAATATAGCTTTCCGGCAAGAATCTATTGTCCTTGTAGGTAGTTTTCAAAATAAAAGTATTTTCATCCTGCGGGCGCTCAAACCATCTTTTATAGCACCAATTTGCCTTTGAAATAGGATTGAAAGACAATACTATTTGTTGCTCTCCCACCTTGGCGCGCAATCGCAAATCAAGCTGTAAAAATTCTTCTTCATTGATTTCCGTTGCTTCTTCTATCCAAATATCCGTTATACCAACTATTGACTTTATTTTCTCTGAATCATCTAAGCCCTTAAAAACAAAAGAACTTCCATTCGGAAGTTCAATCACAAAATTGCTTTTATTTACTTTACAGAATTTCAAGATTTCCCATCTGGAAAGAATATCTATGAACAACTGCCAGCATGAAGTTGAATGCGTTGCCATTACTTTTCTAACAACAAGAATTTTGCGCTTCTCTTTCATTGCCTTTAACAACAACTTCTGCGCAACAAATACGCTCTTTCCGCTCCCCGCCCCGCCATAATAAACTTCATATCTCTTTTCATAGCTGTGAAGATAAGATAAATAAGCATCATTAAACAAGCCGCGCCGCAAGTTCAAACTAATCTTCAATGATATTCACACAGATTTCTGTATCTATATTGGCTTGTACTTTTTCTATGTATGCGCCAAGTGTTTTCAATCGCATGTCACAGGCTTTTAACTTCTGTTCAATTGAACTTTGCGGATTGCGCATTACATCTGTTACCAGTTTCAAACATTCTTGAATATCCGCTATATCATCACGAATGATTTTATTATTCAGTTCTTCTAAATAATCTTGTACTTTCTTGCTTTTAAAAAGCAAAAACGGATTATCACATGAATTTTGCGCATATCCGGCAAGGCGGGCCGCTTGGCCCGCCTTACCAGTGCGCATGTACTCTTCACAAAAGCGTTTCTGCTTTAGTGAAAGCCCGGCTATCATCTGAGTTTACACACTCCCTTATCATCGTATTAACATATTTTTTTACAAAATCTAAGTCTCTATGTTTCGCTACATAGCTATCTAAATCAGGTATCCCTAAGCAATTATTATATTCTAGAGGTTCTCCGCCATTAAGAGAAATAAGAAAATCAACAAATTGCGCTGTATAATATATAAATTCTTCAATCTCTTTTTTATCGGCTTTGTCATCGAGAAGTTTTAAATATCTGTCGCATTCTTCATCCAAACCGTCTACATCGTCTATAAAAACTATCATTTTTAGCGCATTGGCTCTATCTTCCTCAATCTTGTACAATTTCCCGTATTTATCGGCGTCATCTTCACTGTCATAGAATGGGTTTCTTGGTTCAGGAAGTTCATTGAAATGCTCTGAAAAAAAATTTCTAAGTTTCTGAAAATCAAATACATAAAACAATTTATTCATAGTATCAAAATACCAGAGTTCATCAGCACGGGATATTATCATCCAGCCATCTTCCTCTTCCTCTTTCTCTGTTTCTAATTTTCTTGTTCCTTTTCTCACTGTTTTATATTCCAAGAAGAGATTACCGTATTTCCAACATTGATTATCTTGTTTTACCTCACAGCGGGTAGTTTTTCTATAATCCAAACCGCCTTTGTAATATTCACCAATAACAAGAAAGTCTGTATCAGTTTTTCTTGAAAACCAATCTTTTGTTACTATTATTGTGTTCTGTCCATGAAGGTAGAGGAACATAAGTTCAGCAAGTTCCCCCTTGTTTTTAAATCTTTCTGCGAATGAATTATTACTGTTCAGCATAGTATTATTTACTCCTGTGTTTGTATTTTGATTTGATTGATTATAATTTTTCATGATTTGTTTCCTCCTAAAATATTTATATGACGTTGTTAAATGCCGTAAATTATGTAATATATTACCTATTTGAGTATATAGAATCTTCATACCCTTAAGCACATGGAATTTAATAGGATTCAAGGCACGGAACACCTTAGTAATATAAAATCATTACTTAATCTTTTCAATGCTCTGAAGCCTTATATAGATAAGGGTTTTAGACACTAAAAACGCATAATAGCATCACGTCCTAATTTTATTTTGCCTTGAAGAGAAGAAAGAAAACAATATAATAATTCTCTCTTTAATATATCATTACTGCGCTTGTATTGTCTCTTACGCATTATAAGCGTATGTGTGTATATGCCCTTATAAGCATATACACACACATACGCTACTTTAAGCATTAATAAGAGACAATACAAGCTACTACGTAATACAGTTTCAACTAAATACTAGTTTATAATACACACTTGTAGATTTGTATGCTTATAAGTATATATAATAGAATGTTAAAAGGGCAAATCATCATCATATACTTCCACAGATGAAGTTGGAAGATAGCATTCTAGTTTTTCTTTTATAAATTCTTTGTCATATTCATGGCTATAATCATCATATATCCATTCTAAAACTTCTCTAGCTTTACGATAATCTTCATACATAAGATATTCTCTAAATTTATTTAAATATCTTTCTTTAAAATACTTACTTAATTCTCCTAAGTTTGCTACAAACTCATCTAAGCTCTTATACTCTTGCTTATAATCTTTACCAGCTTCTTCTACATGCTCAGATTTATTACCATCTTCAGATATAGTGTTATTTTTATTTTCTGTATCTGTGATAGTATTATTGTTATTCCCTGTATTATTATCATTATCATTCAGGGGTTTTGTCGGGTTTTGTCCAAACCAAGCCTTACAATATATCTCACAACTGTTTTTTCGCACAACTTATACTTTGTAGCAAGCTCAGCTTTTCCCATGCCGTTATTATAATCTTCTTTAAACTCTTTAACAAATTCCTCATCATCTAAATTAGACGGCCTACCGTTATTTTCAGAATTACTTGATTTTTTAGCATTTTGTCTATTTTTAAAACATCTTTTAGCATACTTTTCTTCATTTGCGTCAATTAGCGGTGCCACAACATCTAATACCATATCTATCGCTATATTATCTGTTTCAACTGTTTCACCTGTAAAACCACGATGAAAAAGCACCCTACAAAACTTGCCGTATTCGGCATCGCCAAGCCTACTAGCCGCATTAGCGTAAGCCGGATAAACAAGAAACGCTTTTCCCTCGGTGTTATACTTAACTGTTTTAATATCATTTACTGTCATATTTTGTTATTCTCCTTATGGTTAATAATCTGTTTTTCAAAGTTCCATTTTCTTCTTTGAGCTTTAAAATATCGTTTGATAGTGTTTTCCACCGCCTTTCCGCTATATCAAGCAATTCGTTTGCTTTTGGGCTATTTGAACGAAAATCCCCCTCTGTCCCACTTATCAGCACTAGAAAGGAATCAAAGAATTTTAGGCGCTGTGCGTCCGTTAATTGCTTAATGGATTCTGCTAGTTCCTCGTCTATTGCTTTTAAGAGAGAAGTAGTTTCCAGATTTTCAGAGATGTTCGTTGTAAATTCCATTTTTGACACTCCATTCTTAATAACATATTACAATTAGTATATTTTACTAACTGTATATATTATACCATTTGAACGGCTATCGTGTCAAACAAAACGGCTTACAGTCCGAAAATTTTGGTGTAAAGTCAAAAAATCAGAGTGAATTTAGATTTTTCACATATTCATCAACGACTTTTGTTAGTGTCGGCGTTCTGTTAAATACCCAAGCATACAATTTAGGATTCCACTTGTTCGGGACTACGCCCACACAGCGCTCCCCGGCTTCTTCAAGCTGTTGTTTCAATTTGATTCTTGTACAAACAAACTTGTTTGTTCTTTCAACGTTCGTTCTTGTGTCCATTTACTTTTCCTCCTTTTGGCGTTTCTGCTTCACGGCATAAATAATTACCAGTATTGCTATTCCCGCTAATGTTCCTTGAATAAATCCATTAAAGATAGAAACAAAGATATCAAGCACCGCGATAATAATTTCCATGTTGTTTTTCCTCGCTTTCTATAATTTGTCTGAAAATAAAAAAGGATTTTAAGAAACAGTTATCCCTTGTATGGGTAACACATTGCTTAAAACCTTGTTCGGCTTAATAATCTTGAATATTTATTGACTTGGTATTCAAAAATTCATTGCTGGAAAGGGATACATTTTTTTGTATGGCATTTCTGATTGATTTTGTGTACACTTTAATAAGCCATCTTTGCGGCATGTATATAGTATAGCATATTTATTCATTTTTGTCAAGCCCCTAATTGTAAACAGAATATGAACAACAATTGGTATATATATCTTCTCGCCTTTGTACTTGTTCACGTCAAAATCTTCCATGAACATGTTAGTATCAAAGATGTAGGACATTTATTTAGCTCCCAATCTATTTTTATTTTTGATGAATCTCAAATAGTTTTCATAGTCTGTCTCTACTATATAGTAATACTTGTTCCCCTTACCTGAACGTGAAATTGGGTTGCGACATTTGAACCCGGACGCTCTAATTCCTTGCTCGTATTCTTGCTTGGTTATCTTTATCAAAAGCTTATGACACCTTTCTTGTAGAATTTTACTGCTTTATTTTTTTACTATCTTTCTGGCCGTAAGGCCAGTATAAAATAAAAACTTATTGTAACGCATTTTGCTATTTTACTGATTTTTAGTTTTTATTATTATTCCTATATATTTTTAGCAAGTTTTTATTTTGGCCTATCAAAAATTACATAGGAAAGGTATGTGGAAAATAGGGGTAAAAATTGAGCCAAACTAATCGAGAATTTTAGAATTATATTTCTTTTTTTGATATTCTCTGTCAGATTCCAACTGCTTTTCTTCATAGCATTCATTACAATATTTACGCCATTTCCCCTTTACGCGAACCATTTTACCGCAGGAAGAACATTCAACATATCGCCCATTACCAAGATAGTTATGATAGTACGCATAGATGTTATCAAAGTCGTTTACTTCAATGACGGTTGGAGAGTTGGAAGCATCTACGTTGAACAAGATTTCAAGGTTGGAGTTTCGACAAACACGAATGAAGCCGAGTTGTTCTAGACGGCGGAGAATGGGATAGAGAACCTTTGGGGAGGATAGGCCACACATTTTGGTGAATTTAGTTCTTCTCTTCCTATATATTTTTAGCGAGTTTTTATTTTGGCCTATCTAAAACTATATAGATAATCTATATAGAAAACAGGGGTAAAAATGAAGTTTTAATAGTCGCCTTTTTAAAGGCAAAAGTAAAAGCCCCTACTTCCTGTCGAAAGTAAGGGCTTGAAAATATAACTTAGTAGTAGCTTTTGATTTTGTTTAAAGGTGAAAAATTCTGGTATTGTTTTTGTAAATCCTGCGTTGTCAAGTCCAAATAGGCTTGTTCTGTTACCTTTACGCTAGTATGTCCTAATATCCTTGACAGGGTATAAATATCGCCGCCGCTCATTAAAAAGCGTTTCGCAAAGTTATTGCGGAATGTGTGCGGATGGATTTGTTCCAAATGGATTCTTTTACAATATTTCTGGATGTTCGCGTCAAACTGATTCACTATTAGTGGATTCCCGTTTCTGTTACAGAACAGCAAATCCGTTTCATATACCCTGTCTTTGTATTCAAGCCAGCGCCGAAGTTCTCGCGCCATTTTTGTTCCGAAAAATACATATCTATCCTTTTTGCCTTTTGTGTGTTCAGCGGGAAGAAAGATTGTATGTTCGTCTATCTTCAAATCAGCTACACTAATTGCTAGACATTCGCCTACCCTCATGCCAGTATCAAGCAAAAGCTGGATGATGATTCTATCCCGGAATTCTATGAATTTGGCAATATCCAAGCTATCAATAAGTTTCTGAAATTCTTTGTCCGATACAAAAGCTAATGGCTTGCGCGTGGTTTTGATAAACATGTTTTTCTTGAATGGCGTATCATGTATAATACGTTCTTCTACCATCCAGTTAAAAAAGGCTCGTATATTCTTTAGAGTGCCGTTAATCGTGGACGCTTGAACATCGTCCCCGTAGTCTTTGCGGTGTTGCGGCCTATTACTGATACGCGATTGATTGTTTGTTGTGACGGTGTATTTGCCGCGTTCCTTTATGTACTGGATATACTTCCTTAGAACATCGGACGTTACCTTTTTTTCGTCCTCTATGCCCTGCTCGTTCAGGTATTTGAGCAGTAGCAATAGCGTGTGTTGGTAATTTTGTACCGTCCTTTTAGACAGTCCCTTGTTCGTACACACTACTAGAAAATCGTCGATTCTGCGTTCTACCATAGTCAAAACATCCTTTCTTTTGATAGCCAACCTACCCGGAAAGTATGTTTGGTTACAAAAAAATAGTAGGTTGGTAGTTTTTGAAAGCTAACCCAACCTACTACATGAAACTTATGGTAAAACTTTTCAATCGAAAATCATAAAAATGGCCTTGCGTTGCGGTTTTTCGGTTGTAAAGTCAAACAAAAGTAACCTGCCCTGCCGTCTGCGCCACACCAAAACCTACCGAAATGGCAGGTGGGTGCCCTGCCGGAGTTTCACGCTCCCTTCCTCCGCTTGCGGCCAAGGCCGGGCGGGAGGTCTGCGATCCCCTCACATAGGACTCCGGGCTCCCTTTAAATGGTTAGTAGGATTAAATATATGGCGCATCAAATCGCACAGGGCAGGCTGCCTGCCGGTTTATTGGCCGCCGTTGAGGTCGATGTCGTACAACTCCTCCAGACGGCGCGCGAACATGTCGCTCACCTCGTAAAGCTCCTCATCGTCATCCACAACGTCCAGATATTCTTCGCCGTCCTCTTCGCCCACGCGCATGATGATGAGGTTTGCGTCCTCCTCCAGCTGCTCCGTGGAATCCTCGGCATAGGGCACCACCGCCAGGTAGCGCTCGTCGTTGTAATCGGCGGCGTCGATCACTTCAAAGCTGAACTCCTTGCCGTCTTCATCCGTCAGGGTGATGAGGTCCGGGGAGTAATCGTCCAGTTGTTCGTCCTGAGGCATGGGAATGATCTCCTTCACTGCTCGTCGTTCCTGTTTCTGTTTTTATTGTACCCAATCCGGCGCCCGCCGTCAAGCATGCCCCGTAAATTTACAGTTCATTCACTTCTTTCCCTCCGGGTTTGTGATAAAATAATTTCAAAGCCAAAGCCCGCGCGCACATGCCGTGAACGCGCTTTGCGCTGCGGCCTGCAAGCTCCGTTCACACTGCCGCGCAGGGCGGCGGAGCGTAAAAAACATTCTTTTATCTTTATCCGGTATCCGGGCGTTTGCGCCCGGATACCGCCGCACAGGGGGAAACAGCCTTGACCAAACGTATCTTTATCACCTTTTGTGCCGCAGCCGCGTGCTGCGTGCTGCTGGGCGCCTGCGAAAGCGGGAGCCTCGCTGCCGCCGCGGGCAAGCGCACCCGTCCCGCAGACCTTGGCGAGCTCCAGTTCATCACGCCCGCCGAAGGCGACCCCATCGCTACGCTCTCCACAACGCTGGGCGATATTTCTTTTGTATTGTACCCGGATATCGCTCCCATGGCTGTGGAAAATTTTGTCGGTCTGGCCCAGCAGGGCTATTACAACGGCCTGTCCTTCCACCGGGTGATCGAGGGCTTTCTGGTCCAGACAGGCGACGCCACAGGTACCGGCGCAGGCGGCTCCACCATTTGGAACGGAAATTCTTATCCCAACGAGATCTCCGACCGTCTGCACCATTATGCCGGTGCCGGTGCCATGGCGCACGCCCCGGACGGTGCTTCGGGCAACCTGAGCCAGTTTTATATCGTGCAGAGCGCCCAGGATTCCGTGGATAAGACTCTGGCCAAAACGCTGACCGAGGCAGGTGTGCGCGAGGCCGTGGTAACCGCCTATCAGGCCGTGGGCGGCGCGCCTTATCTTGACAACCTGAACACCGTGTTCGGCCAGGTGTACGACGGCATGGACGTCGTGGACGCCATTGCCGCCGTGGAATGCGGCGAAGATGACCGCCCGCTGGAAGACGTCATCGTCAACAGCGTTACCATCGGCACTTATTCCGCCGCGCAGAGCGGCAGCACGCCCGCATCCGGCGCATCCGGTTCCGACAGCGCCGCCTGAATCGCCCCATACAAACCTTACAAGGCGCGCTCCGCATTGCGGGGCGCGCCTTTTTACCGGCAGTTTTCCCGGTCACTCCCGGCAAAGCCTACTGCATTACTATTTTTTTTGCGCGAAATATGGTACACTATAAAGCATCGGGACAAGCGCTCTCTTGCGTCTGTGTGGAGGTACGGTGTGAAAAAGATACTCAAATTTCTGCTCTCCCGGACATTCCTGTTCGGGCTTCTGATCGCATGCCAGGTGGGGCTTTTTGCGGCGCTCATGCTGGTATTCAGCCGCGCGGGTACGGTGGCTTACATCATCCTCACGCTGGTCAGCGTGCTGGTGGTCATCGCCGTGATCGAACGCGACAACATCAATCCCGCTTACAAAATCATGTGGCTGCTCATTGTGGTGGCCCTGCCCGTTACAGGGGCGGTATTCTACCTGTGGTGGGGCAACCAGGGCGTCACCCCCAAAAACGCGCGCAAATTTGCAGACATCGAACGGGCCGCGTCCGCCGCCATGGTGCAGGACGATGCGGTAACAGAGGCCCTGTACGCCCGGGAGCCCGCTTTTCGCCGCAGCGTGGAATATCTGTCCCGCAACGCCTCGGCCCCTCTCTACTGCAACACGCAGAGCGAGTATTATCCCATGGGGCAGGATTTTTTCGCCCGTTTTCTGGAGGTCATCCGCGGCGCGAAGAAATATATCTTCATGGAATATTTTATCGTTGAAGAAGGCGAAATGTGGAACGAAACGCTGGCCGTGCTTAAGGAAAAAGCCGCCGCGGGCGTGGACGTGCGCCTGATCTACGACGGCTTCGGTTCCATGTTCACACTGCCCGGTGATTATGACGAAGAGATACGCCGCGCGGGCATCAAGTGCCATGTATTCAATCCGCTGCATTTTTCGCTGCATATCTCTGACTATAAAATGCTCAACCACCGAGACCACCGCAAGATCACCGTCGTGGACGGTGAAACAGCTTTCACCGGCGGGCTGAACTTTGCGGACGAGTACATCAACCGCAAGCAACGCTGCGGCGTGTGGAAGGATACGGGCCTGATGCTGAAAGGGCCGGGCGTTTATCCGCTTACCGTAACATTTTTGAAAATGTGGGACTTTGTGGCGGGCACCACCACCCCGTACACCGATTATATGCCCCTGGGCGAATACGAAGCGGACGGCTATGTGCAGCCCTATTGTGATTCTCCGCTGGACGGCGAAGCCGTGGCCGAAAGCGCGTATCTGAACGTGCTTCAGCACGCGCGGGATTATGTGTACATCGTTACGCCCTACCTGATCGTGGACAACGAGATGGTCACCGCGCTGTGCCTTGCAGCCAAAAGCGGCGTGGACGTGCGCATCCTCACGCCCGGTGTGCCGGATAAATGGTATGTGTATTATGTGACGCAGAGCTATTATCCGCGCCTGCTGGAAGCGGGTGTGCGCATTTACGAGTACACCCCCGGCTTCGTGCACGCAAAAATGTATGTCAGCGACGACCGCGAGGCCATTGTGGGCAGCGCCAACATGGATTACCGCAGCCTGTACCTGCACTTTGAAAACTGCTGCGCGTTTTACGGCGGCCATATGGTGCGGGACGTGCTGGAAGACGTGCGCGCCACGCTGGCTGAAAGCCATGAGGTAACGATGGCGGATGTGCTGCGCACGCCGCTGTACAAATGGCTGGCGCAGGTGTTCCTGCGCTTCTTCTCGCCGCTGATGTAAGGAGGACGGAATATGGATATTGTTATCATCGACGGGCAGGGAGGCGGCTTTGGCCGCGCGCTCATCGAGGCGCTGCGCGCGGGCGGCGTGACGCAGGAGATCGTGGCGGTGGGCACCAACGCGCTGGCCACCAGCGCCATGCTCCGGGCGGGTGCATCCGCCGGAGCCACGGGAGAAAACGCCGTGATCGTGAACGCCGCGCGGGCGCGTATTCTGGCGGGTCCCATCGGCCTTGTGATGGCAAACAGCATGCTGGGCGAATGCAGCCCGGCCATGGCCCGCGCCGTGGCGGAAAGCCCGGCTCACAAGGTGCTCATCCCCGTTGCCAAATGCGGGGCGCACATTGCGGGCCTTCCGGAAAAGCCGCTGGCCCAATACATAGCGGATGCCGCAGAGCTGATTCGCGGCCTGCTGTAAGGACATGCCGCCCGGATGTGCGCCGGGCGGGCAAACAGCCCCGCAACAGAAAAGCACCCCCATCCGCGGATGGGGGTGCTTTTGCGATTTACACGGCAAAATTGTCGAAATAGCCCTGGATGAGGATGATGGGGGTCCCCTTGTCGCCGGAGCCGGAGGTCAGGTCGCACAGGCTGCCGATCAGGTCTGTCAGGCGGCGGGGCGTAGTGCCCTGGCTGGACATTTGGCCCTTCAAATCCGCATTTTTGTGGGAGATGCTGTCCTTGATGGCGCTGGTCAGCGCATCGCCGGAAAGAGAGGCAAAATCGTTGTCCGCCAGATACTTCAGCTTCAGCTCATTGGGCTGGCCCTCCAGGCCGCTGGTGTATGCGGGGCTCACGACAGGGTCGGCCAGCTCCCAGATCTTGCCCACGGGGTCCTTAAAGGCTCCGTCGCCGTACACCATGACCTCGATCTGTCTGCCCGTGGCGCTGCGCAGGCTCTGTGCAAGCGCGTCCACAAAGCTGCGGCAATCGCGCGGGAACAGCTTCACGCTTTCCTCCGTGGCCTTGTTTGAGCCCAGCAGGCCAAACTGCTCGTTGTACCCGCTGCCGTTCACCGGGGCCGTCATAAGGTCGCTCAGCAGCAGCACCTTTTCCGCGCCCGCAGCCAGCAGGCGGCGCCTGGAGCGCTCGCGGGTGTGGATGTCGCAGCACAGCACATTCTTTGTATACGGCAGCACGGCGCGCACGTCATTTCCGAACAGGAATACCGGCTCGCAGCCCTCCGCACGGAACAGGTCTCCGTAATACTCCACATAATCCACGCCGGTGAAGGGATGCTTCTCATAGCCGAACAGCTCGCGGTATTTCGCCTCGTCCAGCACGTCGCTCCAGGGGTTTACGCCCTTTTCATCCAGCAGGTCCTCGTCGAACAGATGGTTTCCAACCTCGTCGGAGGGATAGCTCATAAGGATATACACTTTTTTAAAAGCCTTTGCAATGCCTTTCAGGCAGATGGCAATGCGGTTGCGGCTGAGGATGGGAAATGTGAGCGCCACCGTATCGGCGCCGAATTTTGCGCGGCAGTCGGCGGCGATGTCCTCCACACCGGCGTAGTTCCCCTGGCTGCGTGCCACAACAGCCTCTGTAACAGCCACGATATCGCGGTCATGGAAGGTGAGGCCCTGCTCTTCACCGCAGGCGAGGATGGCGTCGGTGACGATTTTGACCAGATCGTCGCCCTCACGGACGACCGGGCAGCGTACGCCGCGCGAAGTGGTGCCAACAGTTCTCATTTGTACTAACCCCTCTTTTATTGATGTAAAATTGCAACACAAAAAACGGCCTTGCCTCAAGGCCGTTTTATATTATATCCCAAACTGTACTGTGCGCACAATAGCAATTTGCAAAATCAGCAGAAATACTCATCTTCCGGGCGAATCCCGGCGTTCAGCCGTCTGAACGGCCATAGAAAACCGGAAAAACGGGGCGAACGCCTGCAACAGCGGCAGCCTCCCCGTTTTTCCGGCGGCATGTTCCTAAGGCGGCGGTCACAGCCGGGAATGCACTTTGTGTGCAAGCGCGGAATACCGCTTGGCCATATCCCGTATCGAAAACGCCTCCGTGTTCTTCAGGTAAGTATCCATACGGTCGTGAAAGCACTCGTACAGCTCCGGGGCGATCGCGCTCTTGCCCAAAACCGCGCCCAGAATGCTGCCTGCGGAGGCGGCGGTACAGTCGCTGTCAAGGCCCATCGCAACAGTCTGGGACAGTCCCCGCATCAGGTCTCCCTCCGCCAGCTTGAGGCCAAACACGATCAGACACAGGTTGTTGTTGGTGTGAACGGCATGCATTCCCGCGAACCGTTCATCCACCAGCCGGCGCGCATCGCCGTGGCCGCGCACCGCGCCGCAATGCTCCAGCGCCCAGGCGAGGTCCCGGTAAAGCAGGCATTCCCGTGGGATCTCCGCCATGCCGGCCCGCACGGCGTCCAGGGGGTCGCTCACAGCAAAAGCCGCACTCTGTGCCGCCGCCAGGAACATCTCTCCGTAAATACCGTTGCGCCTGTGGCTCAGGCGGGCGTCGCGCCAGGCCATTTCTGCCGCCAGCTCCGGCAGGCCGGCCGCTGCCCAGCCAAATCCGTCAGAACGGATGGCGGCGCCGATCCACTGGCAGAACGGATTGTCCCTGTCCGCAGCCTCCCGCGCCGGCACGCCTTTTTTCAGATTGTCCAAAGCGGCCTGCTCCGCCGTACAGGCAACGGGAAGATATTTTTTCCATGCCTCCCCAACGTCCTCGGTCGTAAAATCAGGCCCGTATTCTTCCAAAATCAGCAGCGCAAGCTGTGTATAGGCCAGGTCGTCATCTACCGGAGCGGACCGGAGCGCGCATTTCCGGTATTCGCCGCGCTGACGGCCGTAGCAGTTCCAAAGCTCCGGATTTTGCACTTCTTCCCAATAGGAAACCGGCGGGAAGGGCTTGCCGATGTACTCGCTCCATGCACGCATGCTTTCCACCGAGAGCCCTTCTACGGGCACGCCCAGCAGGCAGCCAATGATGCGCCCCAGCAGCGCGCCCTCCAATTTGTCCATCCAGATATCCTCGGGCGGCAGCGCCTCCCACAGGCGGCGCTGCGCCGGTGCACGCAGCGCGCGGATGGCGTCCAGTTCGTTTGGTTCACAGGCAGACAGGGCGGCATCGTCCGGCAGCTCCTGCAGAAGCCGGACCGTACAGCGCATGGTCTCCGTCAATTGACCGATCAGTGCGGCGGCGCCTGTTTCCGCTCCCTGCTCGCATTTCAATCTGGCATATTCCCGCAGGGGTGTGCTCAGCGCGTCCAGCTGTGTGAAATCAGGGTATTTTACAATGGGGTCCATATCAAAACACCTTTCGCAGTAAATAGCCGGGCAGCCGACAGAAAAAGGCTGTTTTCCCTTAGTCGGGAATGCCCGGTTCTTCCTTCAGTACAATAAATATACAATAATAAACAGCCCAAATCTATGCAAAAAAAGGATAAAATCATGCAGTTTCGCGCAAGTCCCGCCCCCACTGCGCGCCTTGCAGAAAATTCCGCCGGAGCGGATAAAAAAGCCCTTTATGCCAACGCCGCGGCATAAAGGGCACGGGAGCGGCAGCCTGCCAATCGGACGGAGATGAACCGGGCGCGCACTCAGGCAAGCGGTGCTTCCGGCTGCCGAACGCGCTTGTACAGCAGCTGCATGCGCTTTGTCAGAGCCTGCAGATCGGTCTCGTGAAAATTCCCCATTGTCGTGTGTATCGTATTATTGAACTGCGCATATTGTTCAATCACTAAATGGTCGTGACTTTAATAAATACTAAATAGGGCATAAGGCTATTTCCCAGTTTCTTGCACCTTCTTTCTATTTACGCCCTTACATTGTAGTTGTGTAAATTTATTTTTTAAACATTACGTCACAACTTTCCCTTTTGCATGATTTTTTAAACAACCGCAACAGCTTCGGTAAACGAAGGAAAGCGCACTTAAAATTTTTACGCAAATATATTATTCCTCCGAAATCACATGAGGAGCTGTTGCAACATGGAAAATCAAAACGACCTTTTATTCATCCATTCAGTCCAACTGGACACGCTTTTAGAATGCCTGTACGAGGTTCTCCATGAAAGTGAAGCATTCGTTGAAAATCAACCGGCATAGGGAGGCGACAACCAGATGGAACAGAACATTGTGCCCTTACGGGCGGCCGCTTATACGGTAAATCCCAAGACACTGTTATTGGAAAAAGAACCATTTGAATCCCAAGCCGTTCAATTAATTTTCCGTCTTTACTTAGAGGGCGCAGGGTATACCGAAATCCTTAACGAGTTAAACGAAAGAGGGTATCGCACAAAACGAGGAAATCCCTTTGGGAAAAATTCTCTTTATGAAATTTTACGCAATGAAAAATATGTTGGGACTTACATCTACAATAAAAGCGCCGCAAAAGATGCTCGAGGAAAAATGAATCGACACGCGCTTAAAAGCGAATCAGAGATTATCCGTGTTCCGGATGCCATACCCGCTATCATATCCGTGGAAGACTTTCAGCGCGTCCAAGTAAAAATGTCGCAGCGCCGACATAGAGCTGCCCGCTACAAAGCCAGGCATGTGTACATCCTATCCGGCAAAGTCGTTTGCGGTGTATGTGGTAGCTCATGTGCAGGGAATTCACGAAAACAGCGTCCAGATCATCCTCCATACGCTTCGTATCGGTGTACCCGGCATAACGGAACACACCTGTGTGACAACAAAGAGATTCGCTCGGAAACACTGGATCACGCGGTTCTGGATGTCCTTGCGAACCAACTGTTTGATGAGAAACTTCTCCCCGAGCTATATCAGCGCTACTCCGATTTTGCTGCTGAAAAGGATAAAGAAGCCGGAAACATCCTTCCTGCACTGGAACGACAGCGTGATGATGTGCAAAAAGGAATCGACAACATTGTTCGTGTAATAACGCAAACCGGCTCGGCCGCGTTGATTACCAAATTACACGATTTAGAGGCCCAGAAAGCAGGACTGGAGTTCCAAATCCAGACGCAAACGGAGATTCTACGAAGCAGATGTCCCGATTACGACACACTGAAATCCGCCTTCTCACGGGCCAAGCAGATGCTGAAAGCGGGTGATCTCCGCTGTATACGGACCATCGTGGAACAACACGTTGATATCGTTCGGCTTTTTTCTGACCGCATTGAAATCAGTTTGAAGATCGGGGATTTCCTACAAGTCGTTACAAAAGAGAAAGACTCCCTGCCCTAGTTGGCGGGGAGTCTTTCTGCATATAATCATCTTTTCAAAAAATCTTTTTTTCGGATACAAAGAACATAGATTTTTCTACCTTTCGATTCGCCATCCTTCTTATATACACGCTGCATTCCAAGAGCTTTCCCATCAGGACGACAAATCAAAAATGGTTTCAAGTACCCCATAATCTCTGTATCACTCGCGCTGCTTTTTGTTCTTCGCCGATAATCTTCCATCCATCGGTTGGCTTCAATGTAGAAGCATTTTTCTTTGGTGCCACGTTCCTGCCCATTCCAAAACAGATACGGCGGTTTCTGTTGGCTTCCAGCGGGATTTCCACCATCAAACGCCGGTGCGAAATATCGTCGTATCTTGTCGAATTCAGGCTCATCAAAAAGATTTACCGCAGAAACCAGTGTATCGAAACACAGACGACATAGCTTCAGTCTCATATCACGTTCTATCATATATTCTGTTTCCCAATACTGCAGAAAACACTCCAGAGCAAAAAGCAGAGCTCCGTGCCTTGGATGTATCCGCAAAAATTCTTTTTCATCGTCTGAAAAAAAACTATTGCTCCTCCACCCACTGTAACTTCGATACTTTAGAGTACAACGTTCGATTTTTTCATTGGACGCGTCTTCCAACCACTCAATAAAAAGCAGAAGGTGCATCTTCCATCCTTCATTAAAGGATGATGCCTTATACTTCGGAATTGAACCGTTTCTTTTTGTGAAGCGCAAATAAATCGCTTTTGTGTTGTGGCTTGCATCAGCTGCTGTTTGTTTCATCGCTGGCATCCACACGATTGGAGATATCCCACATAATCTCAGCTGTTCCAGCCTTTCAAGCATTTTGTTGGTGACTTCTGACTCCTCCGAGACTTCGAAGTATGAGATGTTATCGAATCCCCGATTCACTACATATGGCCAAAGAGGTGTACCTGGACGGCATATATCAGACAGCCAAGACGGAGAATGAACTTTCGCCTTTCCTGTGAAATTGGTATCCGCGAATACCCTCATAGCCTTTAAAGATTCTCTCCGCATTCCCGACGCTATCATCGCTACCGGAAGTGGCATGCTCTCGACCAAGGCAATTTCTCCAGATTCCGTTTTTATATTTTTCGGCGGACGCTGAAACGGCAGAATCGTCAAAATTCCGTATGCAGCAGCAAGCAATAGCGATGGAGCACATAACCACAATTGACAAAAGGAAACAGCCGTATGTTGTACACTGCCTTTGAACCACTCATTCCTATCATATCTTTTCATATAAAAAATCATGCTCGGAGTCCCCAAATAGCCAAGGCAGTACATCCTTCGTTTCACGCCATCGAAACGCAGCTCACCTTCACTCTTCCGCCGCCATCCGGTCAAGTGGTAATACTCACCACTTTTCTCCTCCTGCACAGAACGAATCGGATTACAGTCCAGCAAATTGAGTCTTTCAATCAACCCATAACACATTGCCCTCGTGTACGATAAAAATTCATGTTGACTTTCTGCCAGCCATGTTCCATATATCTCTACCAGCTTTTTTGGCCACGATGCCCGTGAAATCTCCCATCGCCTTTCCCTGCCATCCCGTAATGCCCGAGCCCCATTTTTATATGAGATTGCATCCTTCAGCCTTCCTCTTTTCAAATCGTCGTAATAGCGCTGCGGCATTTTAAAAGTGCGGTAAACGACCGGTATCAAAAAAAACTCTGCGTTAGGAAATCGCACCAATACTCTGAACAACACCCGATCAAAAGCGCAACCCGATAAGAACGGTAATATACCAATCTGCTGTATTTCGTCGGTCTCGTATGCAATCTGGAAATATCTCATCTGCTTCCGCATCAGATTCTCGTTCGTGGCCAAGTTTGCCATCAACCTCTCACCGAATGCGATTCTTGTCTCGTCGTACTTTTCTGAATGCCCGGCTATATCTTGGCAGTTTTTTTCTTCCGGTATACATTCCTGTCCTGTCTCAGAACCGGTAAATTCAGATTCCATCTCGTTCATCAAAATCCGTCTGCCTCCCTACACCCCAGAGGCACTTTTCTGAATCCCCCGGTCGATTTTTGGACTCTTCGCTCCACATTCGGTGTTCAAAATTAAAATTTTTTCTTTTACATTTTGTGCTTTTATTTTAATAATTCTCAACTTCTCAACTTATTATAACCAATAATATGCATCCTGTCCAGCCTGTAGGCAAAACAAAAAAGCCCTGTGCAAAATTGCACAGAGCATCACGACAGAATTTTTAAAATCAAAACCACGTGTTGAACATGTGTGGTATGCACCAGCCTTAGAAAGGCATGATACCGACTCACGTCCTAAAGATGCATTAAATCATTACACACACGGTAACTGCTAAAGTAGTCATTTTTTCTTTTAAGTGATTGTCTTCGTTCCGAAATATTTACGAAATATTTATCATTCCTCCACGCTTAATACTGTAAGCTAAAACTTTTTCTGCCACCAGCATAGCTGGTGTTTGTCTTACACACAAAACAAACCCTCTCGTTTGTTAAAACGAGAGGATTTGAATGGCGGAGAAGGAGGGATTTGAACCCTCGCGCCGGTTTCCCGACCTACGCCCTTAGCAGGGGCGCCTCGTCACCACTTGAGTACTTCTCCAAAATGGCAGCGTTCATTTTTCCGCTATTCTGTTTTATGCACCAGCCGCCGGTTCCTTAAATGGCGGAGAAGGTGGGATTCGAACCCACGGAACATTGCTGTTCAACGGTTTTCAAGACCGCCTCCTTAAACCACTCGGACACCTCTCCCCGGTCTTGCGGCTTAGAGTGCGTTAATAATGATAACATATCCTTCCGTCGCTGTCAATATTATCGCCAAGATTTCACACCGAAAAACATCTTCTATATTTTTTGGGGGAAATATGCTTTCAAACAGTTCTTTTTGCAAATAATCATCCACCGGCAAATGAACTGTTCCGGAACCAGAGGACAGTTCACGAGCCGGTGGTTTTCGGGATGCAAAGAAACAGGCGCCCGGGCAGGCGCCTGTTTCTTACAAATTGAAATTATTCCGCATTATCCACAAGGACAACTTCCGTATTACCGGCTTTGGCCTGCTTCTCAACAGCTGCCATCAGTACTTTCACGGACTCGCTGGACGAAGTTGCGCCAGCCACAGCCTCGATCTTATCGGCAGTACCAGCGGCTTTGACGTTTTCCTCAAGCT
>OFOU01000485.1_pt1 | contig 33497 bp, 29 predicted proteins | sample 1542061 | NCBI WGS metagenome assembly OFOU01 (sample SAMN04209239, study PRJEB22552) | human gut metagenome | biome: gut; material: feces | host: Homo sapiens | place: USA: Oklahoma
ACCCTTGATTTATCAGGGTTTGCGGGGCTTTTGTACTTTATTCCCACTCGATGGTTGCCGGAGGCTTACTCGTGATGTCATAGCAGATGCGGTTGATACCCTGCACCTCGTTGACGATGCGCACAGAGATCTTATCCAGCACCTCGTAGGGGATACGGGCCCAGTCGGCGGTCATAAAGTCGCTGGTGGTCACAGCGCGGAGAGCCAGGGTATAGTCGTAGGTGCGGCCGTCACCCATAACGCCCACGGAGCGGGTGTTGGTAAGCACAGCGAAATACTGGTTGAGGTTCTTGTCCTCGCCGGCTTTGGCAATCTCATCCCGGAAGATGAAGTCGGCCTGGCGCAGAATGTCCGCCTTCTCCTTGGTGATGTCGCCGATGATACGGATGGCAAGACCGGGACCGGGGAAGGGCTGACGGGACACCAGGTACTCAGGCAGTCCCAGCTCGCGGCCCAGCTGACGCACCTCGTCCTTGAAGAGCATACGCAGAGGCTCGATGATCTCCTGGAAGTCCACATAGTCGGGCAGGCCGCCCACGTTGTGGTGGCTCTTGATGACGGCGGCGTCACCGGCGCCCGACTCGATCACGTCGGGATAGATGGTGCCCTGAGCCAGGAAGTCCACCTTGCCGATCTTCTTGGCCTCTTCCTCAAAGACGCGGATAAACTCCTCGCCAATGATCTTACGCTTGCTCTCCGGGTCAGAGATTCCGGCCAGCTTGCCCAGGAAACGCTGCTCGGCGTCCACACGGACAAAGTTGATATCCCACTTGGAGAAGGCCTGCTCCACCTCGTCGCCCTCGTTGAGACGCATGAGGCCGTGGTCCACAAACACACAGGTGAGCTGGCTGCCTACCGCCTCGGCCAGCAGCGCGGCCACCACGGAGGAGTCCACACCGCCGCTGAGGGCCAGCAGCACCTTACCGCTGCCTACCTTCTCCCGTACCTGCTGGATAGCGGTCTTGCAGTAGTCCTCCATGGTCCAGTCACCGGCAGCGTGACACACCTCATAGAGGAAGTTGCGGATCATGGCGATGCCGTTCTCGGTGTGGTTGACCTCGGGGTGATACTGCACGCCGTAGAAGCCACGCTTCTCGTCGGCAATGGCCACGTTGGGGCAGGCGTCGGAGTGGGCAGTAAGGGCAAAGCCCTCAGGCACCTTGGCCATATAGTCGCCGTGGCTCATCCAGGAGATGCCCTCCTCAGGCAGTCCCCGGAAGAGCCTACAGGTGGTATCGTAGTAGGTCTTGGTCTTGCCGTACTCCCGGGCGGAGTCATCCTGGGCCTCGGTGACCTGACCGCCCAGAGCATGGGCCATGAGCTGGCAGCCGTAGCAGATACCCAGAATGGGTACACCCCAGGTAAAGATCTCCGGATCCACGTGGGGAGAGGTCTCCAGGTAGACGCTGTTGGGGCCGCCGGTAAAGATGATGCCGATGGGGTTCATGGCCTTCAGCTCCGCCAGAGGGGTGGTGTAGGGCTTTACTTCACAGTACACATTGCACTCCCGGACCCGGCGGGCGATCAGCTGGTTATACTGGCCGCCGAAATCCAGAACGATCACAGTCTGATGGGACATAACAACTTCCTTTCTTACGCTGGACGCTTTGCCCAGGTTTTACACATCTTTTACTCATTGTTCCTTGTTCCCGTTCGCCGCAAGGGCTATACTGAAACCATGCAGAAGAAAGGAGGGAACAGAATGGACTTTCATTGGGACGCCTCCGCCGATCTGGAGGATCTGATCTACGAGAACCAGGACGTATCCGCCAGCGAGCGGTAATCATATACCATCCAAAAGGCCGCACCGGAGGGTGTGGTTTTTTTCTGCCCTGCGGCAGCTCTCCCAAATAAAAGACCCATCCCCCGGCGAGTTTGGTCGCCGGGGGAATTGAGTTTTCAGCGAAAGAATTTCCGCCTTAGATCTTGGTGATGTCGATGGGCTTCAGGTCAACGCTGCGGCTCTGCTCCCGCACGGTGAGCACCGCACGGGCGGTGTCGATGGCGGTGACGCAGGTCACGCTGTGCTCCACGGCGGAGCGGCGGATCTTGAAGCCGTCGCTGTCGTGCTTGCGGCCCTTGGTGGGGGTGTTGATAATCATGTCCACCGTTCCGGAGGCGATCATATCCAGGATGTTGGGGTGGGACTGGGAGACGCGGTTGACCCGCTTGCAGGCGATGCCCGCCTCAGTGAGGGCATCGCAGGTGCCGGAGGTGGCAAAAATCTCAATGCCCATCTCCTCAAAGCCACGGGCAATGCCAACCATCTCGGCCTTGTCCTCGTCCTTGACGGTGACGATGACCCGGCTGCCGCGCTTGGGCACCTTCAGACCAGCACCCTTAAAGGCCTTCAGCAGAGCCTGGGGATAGGTCTCAGCCAGACCCAGCACCTCGCCGGTGGACTTCATCTCCGGGCCAAGGCCGGTGTCCACGTCGGTGAGCTTCTCGAAGGAGAAGACGGGAGCCTTGACGGCATAGTACTTGGCCTCGGGGTAGAGACCGGTGCCGTAGCCCAGGTCCTTCAGCTTCTGGCCCAGCATGACCTTGGTGGCCAGGTCAATAATGGGCACGCCGGTGACCTTGGAGATATAGGGGATGGTGCGGGAGGAACGGGGGTTGACCTCGATGACATAGATGTCGTCGTTGTAGAGGATATACTGGGCATTGATGAGGCCGATGACGCCCAGGTGCTTGGCCATGTTCTTGGTGTGCTTCAGGATAAGCTCACGGTGCTTGTCCTCCAGATTGATGGGAGGATACACAGCAATAGAGTCGCCGGAGTGCACGCCGGCGCGCTCCACGTGCTCCATGATGCCGGGGATGAGGATATCCTCGCCGTCGAACACGCCGTCCACTTCCAGCTCCCGACCCATCAGATACTTGTCGATGAGGATGGGGTGCTCCTGAACGGTCATGTTAATGATCTTCATGAACTCCTCAATATTGCGGTCGGAGTAGGCAATTTCCATGCCCTGGCCGCCCAGCACATAAGAGGGGCGCACCAGCACGGGATAGCCCAGCTCGTTGGCAGCCTTCAGAGCCTCCTGAGTGGTGTAGACGGTGCGGCCCTTGGCGCGGGGGATACCGCACTTCTCCAGGATCTCGTCAAAACGCTCCCGGTCCTCGGCGGCGTCTACGCCGTCGGAGGAGGTGCCCAGGATCTGCACGCCCATCTCGGTCAGAGCCTTGGCCAGCTTGATGGCGGTCTGTCCGCCGAACTGAACCACGGCGCCCCAGGGCTTCTCCTGCTCCACAATGTTCTGCACGTCCTCAGCGGTGAGGGGCTCAAAGTAGAGCTTATCGGCCACGTCGAAGTCAGTAGAGACAGTCTCAGGGTTGTTGTTAACGATGATGGTCTCATAGCCCAGGCGACGGAAGGCCCAGACGGAGTGGACGGAGCAGTAGTCAAACTCGATGCCCTGACCAATACGGATGGGGCCGGAGCCCAGCACCAACACCTTCTTGCGGTCGCTGCCGGTGTCGATGGCCTCGTTCTCTCCGTCGTAGGTGGAGTAGTAGTAGGGAGTCTCAGCGTCAAACTCGGCGGCGCAGGTATCCACCATCTTGAAGGAGGGGATGATACCGTACTTCTCCCGCAGAGCCTTTACCTCGGCCTGCTTCATGCTGCACAGGGTGCCGATATAGCTGTCGGCAAAGCACATCTCCTTGGCCCGCTTCAGGGTGTCGGCAGAGGGCACGCCCTTGCAGCGCTCCAGCTCATTCTCCATGTCGATGATGCGCTTGAAGCCGTCCAGGAACCACAGGTCCATCTTGGTGATGTGGTTGATCTTCTGGGGGGAGAAACCGCGGCGCAGAGCCTCAGCCACCACGAACAGACGCTCGTCGGTGACCTGGACCAGCAGGTCCTCGATCTCGTCGGTGTACAGGCCCTCCAGCTTGTCCAGCTTCAGGGCGCGGACGTTCAGCTCCAGAGAGCGGATGGCCTTCATCAGGGCACCCTCAAAGGAGTTGGCAATGGCCATAACCTCGCCGGTGGCCTTCATCTGAGTGCCCAGAGTACGGCTGGCGGTGGTGAACTTATCAAAGGGCAGGCGGGGAATCTTCAGGACGCAGTAGTCCAGGGTGGGCTCAAAGCAGGCGGTGGTCTTGCCGGTCACCGCGTTGGGGATCTCGTCCAGGGTGTAGCCCAGAGCGATTTTGGCAGCTACCTTAGCAATGGGGTAGCCGGTGGCCTTGGAAGCCAGCGCGGAGGAGCGGGACACACGGGGGTTAACCTCGATGACCGCATACTCAAAGCTGTCGGGGTTCAGAGCAAACTGGCAGTTACAGCCGCCCTCGATCTCCAGGGCAGAGATGATATCCAGAGCGGCAGTACGCAGCATCTGGTACTCCTTGTTAGCCAGGGTCTGGGTGGGAGCCACCACGATGGAGTCGCCGGTGTGCACGCCCACAGGGTCAATGTTCTCCATGGAGCAGACGGTAATGACGTTGCCCGCGGAGTCACGCATGACCTCGAACTCGATTTCCTTCCAGCCGGCGATGCAGCGCTCGATGAGCACCTGGCCCACACGGCTCAGGTTGATGCCGCGGTCGGAGATCTCCCGCAGGGAGTACTCGTCGTAAGCAATGCCGCCGCCGGTGCCGCCCAGGGTGTAGGCGGGGCGAACAATGACAGGGTAGCCGATCTTCTCAGCAAAGGCCACGGCGTCCTCCACGCTCTCCACCACCTCAGAGGTGACGCAGGGCTGGTTGATGGACTCCATGCAGTCCTTGAAGCCCTGGCGGTCCTCCGCCTTGCGGATGGACTCGGGGCTGGTGCCCAGCAGCTTCACACCGTACTTGGCCAGGGTGCCGTTCTCATGGAGGGCCATGGCCAGGTTCAGGCCGGTCTGACCGCCCAGGGTGGGCAGGATGGAGTCGGGACGCTCCTTCTCAATGACCTGAGTGACGGAGGGGATGTTCAGAGGCTCGATATAGACGTGGTCAGCAATGTCCTTATCGGTCATAATGGTGGCGGGGTTGGAGTTGACCAACACCACCTCGATGCCCTCTTCCTTCAGGGCACGGCAGGCCTGGGTGCCGGCGTAGTCAAACTCAGCGGCCTGGCCGATGACGATGGGGCCGGAGCCCAGCACCAGTACTTTCTTAATTTCCGGATTCTTAGGCATTACTTGTCACCTCCCATGGAAGCGATGAAACGATCAAACAGATACTCAGTATCCTGAGGGCCGGGGCTGGCTTCAGGATGGAACTGGGTGGTAAAGCAGTTGGGGCGCTTGTAACGCAGGCCCTCACAGGTGCCGTCGTTGACGTTGCTGTGGCTCACCTCAGCCACAGCAGGGTCCACGGAGTCGGCCAGCACCATATAGCCATGGTTCTGGCTGGTAATGAATACCCGCTTGGCCTCCAGATCCCGTACAGGGTGGTTGCCGCCGCGGTGGCCATAGGCCAGGCGGCCGGTCTTGGCGCCGGTGGCCAGCGCCATGAGCTGGTGGCCCAGGCACACGGCAAACAGGGGGATGTTGCTCTCATAGAGCTTCTTCACCTCGGCGATGATACCCACATTGTCGGCGGGGTCGCCAGGGCCGTTGGAGAGCATCACACCGTCAAAGCCTCCGGAGAGCACGGTCTCAGCGGGAGTGGTGGCGGGGAACACGGTGACATGGCAGCCCCGGCGACGCAGGCACTCGATCATGTTCTGCTTGACGCCGTAGTCCATCATGGCCACCTTATACTTCTCCTCGCCGTAAGCGGGGCAGTCCTCGGGCTCCTTGCGGGACACCCGCTCCACGGTGCCCTCCACCCGATAGGCCTTCAGCTTTTCCATAATCTCGGCCACATTAAAATGCTCCGCGCAGGTAATCATGCCATTCATGCTACCCTGGCTGCGGAGTATCTTGGTCAGCGCACGGGTATCCACACCTTCGATGCCCGTGATGTTATGTTTTTTCAAATAGCTGTCCAGGGTATCCTCGCAGCGGAAATTACTGCCCATGGGGGACAGATGACGTACCACAAAGGCCTCCGCCCAGGGGCGTCCGGACTCATTGTCCACACTGTTCACGCCGTAGTTTCCGATCAGAGGATAGGACATTACGATACCTTGCCCCGCATAAGAGGGGTCGGTCAGGATCTCCTGATATCCGGTCATGGAGGTGTTGAACACCATCTCACAGATCCGGTCGGAGGTGCTGCCGATGCTGGTCCCGGAAAATACGCTTCCGTTGGCCAAGATCAAAGTCGCTTTCATCAATTCTCTCACACGCCCTTCCGTTCCAGTTCACTTTTTTCTGTCGCAAAAACGCAATGCTCAAAGTGTTTCAAGCTATTGTATCGAAAATTCTTATACAATGCAAGAGGCATCTGTTATTTTTTTGAAATCTTTCTCCCTGCTTTTTTCCAAGGAATATCTGGCGCAAAATTTGGGCAAACTGGACAAACAATACTCGCCGGGAGGGAAGGAAATGTTTACCGGTTTTGTGCGCACGGTGATCTTATATCTGGTTTTGATCGTGGGCATCCGCCTGATGGGCAAGCGGCAGGTGGGGGAGCTGGAACCCTCGGAGCTGGTGCTGTCCCTGGTCATCGCTGACCTGGCTGCGGTACCCATGCAGGATTTCGGCATTCCCCTTTTGGCCGGAGTGATCCCCATCCTCACCCTGCTGTCCCTGACCATGATCCTCTCTGTGCTCACCATGAAGCACGTGGGCTTTCGCGCTCTGCTGTGCGGACGGCCCAGCGTGATCATCCGCCGGGGCAAGCTGGACCAGGGGGAAATGCGCCGCAACCGCCTGACGGTGGATGAGCTGATGGAGGAGCTACGCTGCCAGGGCTACGCTGACCCCTCCGTGGTCTGGTACGCCATTTTGGAGACCAACGGGCAGCTTTCCGTCCTCCCCAAGGCCCAGGAAAAGCCCCCCACCCTGGCCCAGTCGGGCCAGAATCCAACCGAGTCCGGGCTTCCCCTGGTCCTCATCAGCGACGGGCATGTGCTGGAGCACAACCTTACCGCCCGGGGCGTGGACCGGAACTGGCTGGAAAAGGAGCTGGGGCGCCAGGGCTGCAGCGACCCCAGCGCCGTCTTTTTGATGACGCTGGATGAGACCGGCGGCGTCTATCTGGCGCCTAAACAGGAGGAATAAGATGAAACGGCTTTGGATGGCGGTCCTTCTTCTGGCCGCGCTGTTGTCTTTGTGTCTGGTCAACGCCTGGTATTCCCTCACCCTCACCCGGCAGCTGTCTGAGCAGCTGGACCAGGCCCAGGCCCTGGTGGAGCAAGACCAGTGGGATCAGGCCCGCTCCATCACTCAGGAGGTTTACGACAGCTGGAACGGCCACCACTTTTACCTGCATGTCTTTCTGCGCCACTCGGACACCGACCAGATACTGCGCACCTTCCGCCAGGTGATCCAGTACCTGGATTTGGAGGAGCTGGACCAGTACGCCGCCGCCAATGCGGACCTGGTGGCCCAGCTGGAGCTGCTCTCCGAGATGGAGCAGCCCAGTCTGGTCAATATTTTATAAAACAAGAGGACGGCTCAGACAGAACCGTCCTCTTGTGTTTTCGATTTGATTATTCCACCGTGACACTCTTGGCCAGGTTCCGGGGCTTATCAATGTCGCAGCCCCGCATCAAAGCCACATAGTAGGCAAACAGCTGCATGGGGATGACCTCCAGGGAGGGCAGGAACATGGGGTTGACCTCCGGGATGGTCATGGCGCTGTCCACCAGGCTCTCCAGCGCCTCTTTGTGGTTTTCGCAGGCGATGCCGATCACGTCGGCTCCCCGGGCCTTGACCTCCTTGACGTTGCTCATGAGCTTTTCAAACAGCTCGTTCCACCCCGCCAGAGCTACCACCAGGGTGCCGTCCTCAATGAGGGAGATGGTGCCGTGCTTGAGCTCACCGGCGGCGTAGGCCTCGGAGTGGATGTAGGAGATCTCCTTGAGCTTCAGGGAGCCCTCCAGGCCCACGGCGTAGTCGATGTTGCGGCCGATAAAGAAGACCGAGTTGTGGTTAAAGTAGATGGAGGCGTAGTACTGGATCTTCTCCGTGTCCTTCAGAATGGCCTCCGCCTTGGCAGGCAGAGCGCGCAGCTCCTCTACCAGAACGCTGTACTCCTCCTTGGTCACCCGGCCCAGCAGGTCGGCAAAATAGAGACCCAGCAGATAGACCACCGCCAGCTGGGTGGAGTAGGCCTTGGTTGTAGCCACGGCGATCTCTGGCCCGGCCCAGGTATAGAGCACGTCGTCCGACTCCCGGGCGATGGTGGAGCCCACCACGTTGACGATGGACAAAATCCGAGCGCCCAGCCGCTTGGCCTCCCGCATGGCGGCCAGGGTGTCGATGGTCTCACCCGACTGGCTGATGACCAACGCCAGGGTATGTTTGGTCACAATGGGGGCGCAGTACCGGAACTCAGAGGCCAGGGTGACCTCCACCGGGATGCGCAGCAGCCGCTCCAAAATGTACTTGGCGGCCATACCCACGTGGTAGGAGGAACCGCAGGCAATGACGTACAGCCGGTCCAGGTCCTCCAGTTCCTCCTTGGTGATGGTCACATCGTCCAGCACCACTTTGCCGTCCCGCAGGCGGGGAGAGATGGTGTCCCGGATGGCCTTGGGCTGCTCCATGATCTCCTTGAACATGAAGTGCTCATAGCCGCCCTTTTCCGCCGCTGAGATCTCCCAATCCACGTGGGAGGTCTCCTTCTCCACCGGCTGGACCAGGGAGTTATACACCTTGACTCCATCCGGGGTGAGCACCGCCATCTCGCCGTCATCCAGGTAGCAGACCTCCCGGGTGTAGCGGATCAGGGCGGTAACGTCGCTGGCCAGCATGGTAAAGCCCTGGCCCAGGCCCAGGATCAGGGGGGAGTCCTTCCGCACCGCCACCAGCTTATCCGGCTCGTCGGCGCACACAATGCCCAGGGCATAAGCCCCCTGAATCCGGTGGAGCACCTTGGACACCGCGTCCAACAGGTCCCCCTTGTAGTAGTAGTCCAGCAGCTGGGCCACCACCTCGGTGTCGGTCTCCGAGACGAATTGGACCCCCTTGGACTCCAAGAATTTCTTTAACTTTGCGTAGTTTTCAATGATACCGTTGTGTACCACCGCCATGCGGCCGGACTGGCTCACCTGGGGGTGGGAGTTTACGTCGTTGGGGGCTCCGTGGGTGGCCCAGCGGGTGTGGCCCACTCCCATCAGTCCGGGGACGTCCTGCCCCTCCCGGGTCAGGTCCCGCAGTACCTGGAGACGGCCCTTGGCCTTCACTACCTGCAAGCCCTTTTCTGCATCATACACCGCCAGGCCCGCCGAGTCATAGCCCCGGTACTCCAGCCTGGACAGCCCATCCAGCAAAATAGGGGCTGCCTGTTCCTTGCCGATAAAACCAACGATTCCACACATATTGACTGTTCCTCCTAAAACTTGGATCTGGAGGACAAACTCGCAGCCATTTGAACCTCGTTATCCGGTCCCAGCCCTTCTGTTTTGCGGTCACCCGCATATTTGTAGGCTGAGTACGCGCCCGGACCGGGCACGGAAGGGCATCCGCCGAATTTACGGGACAGAGTTCTGTCCTTTCGATACTCCCTTCTCCTCGTCGTCCTGCCCATATAGGACAGGCGCTGGCGCTTTGTGATGGGATCGCCCCATAGCCTCCTTTCTCTCTGCGATATGGTATAAAAAAGCGCAGTGCGCCTTTTTATCAAAGCATTCTCCGGTCCTCCGGATTGATGGACCGGATGGGACGGCAGGGGTTACCCACTGCCAGTACGTTTTCCGGGATATCCCGACTGACCACACTGCCCGCACCGATCACCGACCCGGAGCCGATCGTCACCCCGGGCAGCACCACCACGTTGCCCCCGATCCACACGTTGTCGCCTACGGTGATGGGTTTTGCAAACTCCAGCATAGCGTTGCGGGTGGGATAGTCCAGGGGGTGTCCGGCAGTATAGAAGCCGCAGTTGGGGGCGATGAACACATTGTCCCCGAACGTCACCGGGGCGCAGTCCAGGATGACGCAGTTGTAGTTGGCAAAGAAGTTCTCGCCCACCTGGATGTAGCTGCCATAGTCACAGCGAAACTGAGGATTGATGGCGCAGTTCTTCCCCACCTTGCCAAGCAGCTGCCGCAGCACTTCCATACGCAGCTCCGTCTCTGCCATGGGCAGGGCGTTGAGCTGTCGGCACAGCAGGTCGGCCCGGTGCCGCGCGGCATTCAGTTCGGGTTCATCCGCACAGTAGAGCTGCCCGGACAACATTTTCTCTCGCTCTGTCATCCTTTTCCATCTCCTTCACGGGATGTTATCCTGAAAAACAGCCCTATTATAGCGGCCATCCCGCCCCTCGTAAAGAGAATTTAACGAAAAATAATTTTTATTTTGATTTCTTTATGAAATACGTTTTCAGCCCCATTCCAACAAAAACACCGCCCTTCCAACATTGGGAAGAGCGGTGTCTTTTGTATTTTTATTTAGTTTACCGGCCCAGCATGGTGCGGATGCGGGCCACAGCCTCCTTGGTAGCGTCGGCATCGCCGAAGGCGGTCAGGCGGATATACCCCTCGCCGCTGGGACCAAAGCCCGCGCCGGGGGTGGTGACCACGTTGGCCTCTTTGAGGAGTTTGTCAAAGAACTCCCAGGAGCCCATGCCGTCGGGGGTCTTGAGCCAGATGTAGGGGGCGTTCACGCCGCCAAAGCAGGTCAGACCCGCCTCGGTCAGGCCCTCCCGGATGACCCGGGCGTTCTCCTGGTAATAGGCGATGGTTTCCTTGATCTGGCGCTGGCCCTCCTCAGTGTAGACGGCGGCAGCGCCCCGCTGGATCACATAAGGCACGCCGTTGAACTTGGTGCACTGGCGGCGGTTCCACAGGGCGTTGAGCTTGGCCCCGTCCCGCTCCAGCTCCATGGGCACCACGGTGTAGGCGCAGCGGTTGCCGGTGAAACCGGCAGTCTTGGAGAAGGACCGGAACTCGATGGCGCAGGTGCGGGCCCCCTCGATCTCATAGATGGTGTGGGGCACGTCGTCCTGGGTGATGAAAGCCTCATAGGCGGAGTCGTAGAGGATGACAGCCTTGTTCTCATTGGCGTAGTCCACCCAGGCCTTCAGCTGCTCCTTGGTAGCCACGGTGCCGGTGGGGTTGTTGGGGAAGCACAGGTAGATCATATCCACCTTCTCCTGGGGGATCTGGGGGGTAAACCCGTTCTCCTCCACGCAGGGCATGTAGACCAGCTTGGACCACTTGCCCAGCTCCTCCTGGAAGTCACCGGCCCGGCCGGCCATGGCGTTGGTATCCACATACACGGGATAGACGGGGTCACACACGGCTACCACGTTGTCAGCGCCGAAGATGTCGCCGATGTTGCCGCAGTCGCTCTTGGCGCCGTCGGAGACAAAGATCTCGTTGGGCTTGATATCCACGCCCCGGGCGGCATAGTCGGTCTTGGCAATGGCCTCCCGCAGGAAATCGTAGCCCTGCTCGGGACCGTAGCCGTGGAAGCCCTCAAAGGTGCCCATCTCATCCACTGCCTTGTGCATGGCTTCGATGACAGCGGGGGCCAGAGGCCGGGTCACGTCACCGATGCCCAGACGGATCATCTTGGCCTCGGGGTGCTCGGCGGTGTAAGCGGCCAGACGGCGGGCGATCTCAGAAAACAGATAGCTGCCGGGCAGCTTGAGGAAATTTTGGTTCACTTTGGTCATAGCGTACCGCTCCTTTGTGCCGTAAGGGCAAAGTTTCATGGTTGATATTATCCCCGATGCTCCCCCGGTTGTCAATCTAAATTTCCCCCTGGAACACGGTACGGGCCGGGCCGGTCAGCAGGATGCGGCCGCTCTCCCGCTCCCACTCCACCTTCAGCTCGCCTCCGGGCAGCGCCACCGTGGCCCGCCGGTCGCACCGCCCCGACTTGACCGCCGCCGCCAGTACCGCGCAAGCTCCCGTCCCGCAGGCCATGGTGGGGCCGCTCCCCCGCTCCCACACCCGCACCCGCAGCCGGTCCCGGGCCTCCACAGCAACAAACTCCATGTTCCATTCCCCGGGAAAGGCCGGGTCCCGCCCCAGAGCCGCTCCCCGCACCTCCAGGTCGATCTCCTCCGGTTTCGGGCAGAAAATGACCCCGTGGGGGTTGCCCATGTCCACCGGATACACCGTCTCCCCCTGCACCTCCAGCGGCGGACTCAGTTTAGGCTCTCCCATATCCACCGTGACCTCCCGCACCTGTCCCCCCAGCACATGCAGGCGGAGAAACCGGGGTCCGGCGTCAGTATCGATGGTCAGGCAGGTCTTTCGGGTCAGGCCGTTATCGTACACGTATTTGCCTACGCACCGGATGCCGTTGCCGCACATGGCCCCCCGGGAACCGTCGGCGTTGTACATCTCCATGGTAAAATCCCCTTCCCGGCCCGGCCGGATGCAGATGAGCCCGTCCGCCCCCACCCCAAAGTGGCGGTCCGACAGCCTCACCGCCAGCCCCGGCAGGTCCTCCGGGACCTCTTTGAGGCAGTTCAAATAGATATAGTCATTTCCCAGACCCTCCATTTTGGTAAAGCGCATGCCCGCTCCTTTCCCGCTCAGCCCCTCCGGGCAGCACACGCCCGGACCTACACCGGAAAGCATATGCCCCCTCGCCCCCTCTTAGCACCCGCCCGCCGCTCCCCTCCTGTTTTCCCGTCCTTTTTCCTCTTTTGTGAATTTTCCCACATCCGCCCCCAGCTGATTTGGAAAGTTTGTCGCAATCCAAACTTGAAAAATTGCGGTTTGGGTAGTATCGTATTATTATTATTCGGGCGCGGCCTCAGGACCGCACCACACTACGGAAAGTGGGGCAAGGACGTCCACCCTGGGCGGTCTTGTCTTCTTTTTTACCCCGGCACCGCCAAAATCAGAGGAAAGGGTTTGAGACAATGAGCGATAAAATCACGGAGATCTTTGGCTCCAACGTGTTCAGCACCTCGGTCATGCAGGAGCGTCTGCCTAAGAAGGTCTTTGCTGAAGTCATGGACGTGATGGAACACGGCGGCAACATCAGCATCGCCACTGCCGACATCGTGGCCAACGCCATGAAGGATTGGGCTGTTGAGAAGGGCGCCACCCACTACACCCACTGGTTCCAGCCTCTTACCGGCATCACCGCCGAGAAGCACGACGCCTTTATGACCCGCCCCGAGGACAGCAAGACTCTCCTGCAGCTCACCGGCAAGCAGCTCATCATGGGCGAGTCCGACGCCTCCTCCTTCCCCTCCGGCGGCCTGCGCTCCACCCACTACGCCCGGGGCTACACCGCCTGGGATATGACCTCCCCCGCCTTTGTCAAGGAGATGACTGCCGGCACCATCCTGTGCATCCCCACCATCTTTGTCTCCTATAACGGTGAGGCGCTGGACAAAAAGACCCCCCTGCTGCGCTCCATGGAGGCCATCAACACCCAGGGTCTGCGCATCCTGCGTCTGTTCGGCAACACCCAGGCCCAGAAGGTCTTCCCCTCGGTCGGCCCTGAGCAGGAATACTTCCTGGTAGACCGTGAGAAATATCTCAACCGCCGGGACCTCATCTACACCGGCCGCACCCTCTTCGGTGCTCCCGCCCCCAAGGGCCAGGAGCTGGACGACCAGTACTTCGGCGTCATCCGTGAGCGGGTGGGCGACTTCATGTCCGACCTGAACCAGGAGCTGTGGAAGCTGGGCATCCCCGCCGTCACCCAGCACAATGAGGTGGCCCCCGCCCAGCACGAGATGGCCCCCATCTACACCATGTGCAACCTGGCCGTGGACCAGAACCAGCTGACCATGGAGACCATGAAGCGGGTAGCCACCCGTCACGGTCTGGTGTGCCTGCTCCACGAGAAGCCCTTTGCCGGCGTCAACGGCAGCGGCAAGCACAACAACTGGTCCATCGGCACCGACACCGGTGAGAACCTGCTGGACCCCGGCGACACCCCCAACGAGAATCTCCAGTTCCTGCTGGTCCTCTCCTGCATCATGAAGGCCGTGGACGTCCACGCCGACCTGCTGCGCCAGTCCGCCTCCTGTGTGGGCAACGAGCATCGTCTGGGCGGCCAGGAGGCTCCCCCCGCCATCATCTCCATCTTCCTGGGCGACCAGCTGGAGAGCGTAGTGGAGCAGATCGTCTCCAACGCAGACTCCATCAAGCTGCTGGCTACCGGCAAGCTGGACTCCGGCGTATCCACCGTCCCTGTTCTCAACCGTGACGCCACCGACCGCAACCGCACCACTCCCTTCGCCTTCACCGGCAACAAGTTCGAGTTCCGCATGGTGGGCTCTTCCGACTCCATCGCCGACGCCAACACCACCCTCAACGCCATTGTGGCCGAGGCGCTGTGTCAGGCCGCTGATGAGCTGGAAGCTGCCGACGACTTCTCTACCGCCTGCATGCAGGTCATCCACCGCAACATGACCGAGCATCAGCGCATCATCTTCAACGGCGACGGCTACTCTGAGGAGTGGGTCCAGGAGGCCGCCCGCCGCGGTCTGCCCAACCTGCCCTCCCTGGTGGACGCGGTGCCCGCGCTCACCACCCAGAAGGCTATCAACCTGTTCACCCGCTTTGGCATCTACACACCCCAGGAGCTGGAGGCCCGGGCTGAGATCATGTACGAGACCTACATCAAGGTCATCAAGATCGAAGCCAACACTATGATCCATATGGCCGCCAAGCACTACATCCCCGCTGTCATCCACTACACCACCCGCCTGGCTCAGTCCATCAACGCCGTGGCCTCCGCCTGTCCTCAGGCCGAGTTGTCGGTGCAGCGCAAGCTGCTGCAGGAGGTAAGCCGCTACCTGGCCGACGCCTCCACCGCTCTGGAGCAGCTCAAGCCCCTGATGGGCCGGGTAGACTCCATCGACGGGGTCAAGGAAATGGCTCTGGCCTACCACGACGCGGTGGTGCCCGCCATGGACGCCCTGCGCTACCCCATCGACACCCTGGAGCTGATGGTGGACAAATCCATCTGGCCTGTCCCCACCTACGGCGATCTGATGTTTGAGGTTTAAAAGGATATAACAAAATTGCCCGCCAGCCGGCGGGCAATTTTTTATGGGCATTTTTCCTTTCCAGCCTTTTTCTCGTATCGTCCCTTCTTTTTCGACACAGTCTAGGCTGGGAGGTGATCCACGTTGGAAGACAGCGAAGCACTTTTGCGTTTTATTCACAAAAATGCCGCCATGGGCGTCGGCACTCTGCCCCAGGCTCTCTCTCTGCCTCAGAGCCGGGCTATGACCTCCGCCCTTCAAGACCAGCTGCGGGAGTACCGCTCCATCGCCGCCCGGTCCCAGAGCTACGCCAAGGGGAAGGGTCTTCATCTGAAAGGTCCGGGCAGTGCCGCGCTGACCATGTCGGGGATGATGCTCCGGGCCCAGACCGCTCTGGACCCCTCTACTTCCAAGCTGGCGGAGATGATGATCCAGGGCAGCACCATGGGTACGGTGGAGATGACCCGGCGTCTGCATCAGCTCTCGGATCAGTCTGACCCGGAACTGGTCTCGCTGGGCCGGCAGCTCTTACAGACAGAAGAACAAAACATTCAACAAATGAAGCGCTTTTTGTGAAAAAACTGCCCGCGGCCAGGCCGCGGGCAGTTTTCATTCTTATTTGTCCTTCAGCAGTTTATTGAGCTCCTGCATAAAAGTATTGATGTCCTTAAACTGGCGGTAGACCGAGGCAAAGCGTACATAGGCCACCTCGTCCACCTTTTTCAGGCGCTCCATCACCAGCTCGCCGATCTGGGCGGAGCTGACCTCCCGCTCCATCTCGTTTTGCAGCTTCTGCTCGATCTCGTTGACGATGCCCTCCAGGGTACCCACCGACACTGGCCGCTTCTCACAGGCCCGGATCAAACCGCCCATGACCTTGTTGCGGTCAAAACTCTGGCGGCTGCCGTCCCGCTTGACCACCACCAAGGGCAGGCTCTCCACCGTCTCATAGGTGGTAAACCGCTTATGGCAGGACAGGCACTCCCGGCGGCGGCGGATGCTGGCTCCCTCCTCGGCGGGGCGGGAATCCACCACTTTACTCTCCAGATAGGCGCAATAGGGGCATTTCATTGGCAGTTCCTCCCAATTCAGGCGTCTTTGTTTTAGTGTAGCACATTTTTTCCTGCTGTGGTAGTCCCCACCGAAATTTATTTTCTTCTCCGGTGCTGTTTTTCTTCTCTGGGACATACCAGTGGAGTGGAGGTGACGCCATGTCCGTCCTGCACACACTGACTCAGCATCTCTGGTGCCCCTGGCTGCTGGGGGGCTTTCTGCTCACCGGGCTGGTCTACTCTTTTGGTTCGGGGTTTTTCCCCTTTTTCCACGCCCGGCTGTGGCTAGGTACTACGCTGGGCAGTCTGTTTCATCCCACCAAGGCGAAAAAAGGAGGCGGCCTGTCCTCTCTTCAGGCCCTGGCCACTGCCCTGGCCTCCACCATGGGGACGGGCAGTATCGCCGGGGTGGCCGCCGCCCTGTGTCTGGGCGGTCCGGGGGCAGTCTTTTGGATGTGGGTATCCGCCCTGCTGGGGATGATGACCAGCTGCGGAGAAAAGCTGCTGTCTGTGCGCTACCAGCGCATAGCTCCCGGCGGCGGCCGCCAGGGCGGTCCTATGTTCTATCTGCGGGATGGGGTGGGCTCTCCCCTGCTGGCGGTCTGGTTCTCTCTGGCCTGTCTCCCTGCCACGTTGGCTGGGGGCGGGATGGTTCAGTCAGGTTCCATCGCCGCCTCCCTCCACGGGGCATTTGGCTGGCCGTCCCTGGCCATCGGCCTGGGCACCGCCGCTGCGGCGGGGATGATCCTTACCGGCGGCCTGGGCCGCATCGCCCGGGTATCCCAGGCTCTGGTCCCCGCCATGGCCCTGCTTTATCTGGGCGGAGGCGCGCTGGTGCTGCTGCTGCGCTGGCAGCAGGTGCCCCAGGCTCTCTCTCTGATTTTCCGCTGCGCCCTCACACCTGAGGCTGCGCTGGGAGGCGGTCTGGGCTGGACAGCGGCGGAGGCTCTGCGCCACGGGGTAGCCCGGGGAGTGTTCACCAATGAGGCGGGTTTGGGCACCTCCGCCATGGCCCACGGCGCCGCCGAAGTGGATTACCCCGCCCGTCAGGGCATGTGGGGCATTTTTGAGGTGTTCTTCGCTACCCTGCTCACTTGTACCCTCACCGCCCTGGTCATTCTGGTGGGGGGCGTGTACCAGCCAGAGACAGTACTCTCTCAGCTACGTCAGGGCACGCTTCCCGACTGGGCTTTGGGGGTCCCCCTCACTGCCCGCTCCTTTTCCGCCGTACTGGGGGAGGCAGGGGCATGGATCGTTTGGATCAGCCTGCTGCTGTTTGCCTTCTCCTCCATTCTCGGCTGGAGCTACTACGGCCAGCAGAGCCTGCGCTTCCTCACCGGCGGAGACCGCCTCCTCCCCCTGTACCGTGCTGTCTTTTTGGGATGTGTAGTCCTGGGGGCCTGCGGGAACAGCGCAGGCCTTTGGCAGCTGGTGGACCTGTGCAACGCCCTGATGGCCATTCCCAACCTGCTAGCTCTGCTTCTGCTGGCTCCTCAAGCCCTGCGTCTGCTGCAGCAATGGGTTCAGCAACAAAATACCCCGGTGTGACATGTCACACCGGGGCATTTTGCTTTGTTTAATCCAAGCAGAACATGGGGCGGGCCTCGTCAAACAGGTCCACCATACCGCAGTAGTTGAGGGTCTCATAGGTCTCCAGCCACTGCTGCTGTTCCTCATTGAGCTCCTCCCGTTCCAGATACTCCCCATCTGCCGTGAGGATCCCCACCGGGGTGATGGCAGGCATCTCCTCATAGAGTTGAGAGAGGAAGTTCATGAAACCGGTCAGCGGCATCCCTGTCAGCTGGCCGGTGAGTACGCCCAGATAGTTGGGGCTGATCATTAACCCCTCCTGCTCCTCAATATCATAGTTGGTCCAGATAAAGAAGGGGACCTGGTACTGCTGCATCACCTCTTCGGTGGTACGCTCCGAGAGAGGCTTTCCGTAGAGTTTTTCATAAAACGCGTTTTTCAGAGGCGGCTGGTGATCGCCGAAGAAGACGATCATAGTGGGCTCACTGCTCTGTTCATAGTGGGCCACCAGCTGCTCCAGCGCCTGGTCGCTCTCCAGCACCAGAGATAAGTACTGCTCCGAGGAGTAGTCCGCCTGACGCAGCTCATCGGATACCGTCACTGTTTTCTCCAGGTTGTTCCAGCCCTGGGCGTAGCTGCTGTGATTCTGCATGGTGACGTTAAAGATGAAGTTGGGGTCTCCCTGCTCCGCATCGGTGATCTGGAAGATGGTCTCATAGTCCGACTGGTCGGAGATGTAGTTGCGGATAAGATAGGCGTTGTCCACGTCCTCCTGGTAGAGCTGGTTATCAAAGCGCATGTTGTTATACACGATGGGCCGGTTCCATCCCGAGGACTTATAGGGGTGAAAGGCGGTAGTTTCATAGCCGTTCACTCCAAACAGGGATGCCAGGGAGGGCATCCCTTCTTTGGTGTAGAGCTGGTAGGCTACTGTGTGGGGAGGCTGGAAGATAGTGGAGAACCCGGTGAGGTATTCAAACTCCACGCTGGCAGTACCTCCTCCGGTGACGGGGGAGTACATCCAGCCTTTAATGGTGTTCTCACTGAGGGAGTGGAGGAAGGGGGTGGGGTCCTGAGAGACCTCCAGATTGTCAAAGATGGTCAGGTCGGAGAAGGACTCATTCATGACCACAATGATATTGATGGGCTTGGTCGTGTCCACATTTTCTTCCACACCGGGGTACTCGTCCATCAGTTTCAGCACAAGGTCATGGCTGTAATCATCGGGCTTATCCACCGAGCTATACCGCAGGGCCACCGTGAAATTCAGGAGAAAGCCGTTGGCCTGGGTGACCCACTGCTGGGTATAGATCCCCAGGGCAGGCAGCATGCCGGTAAAGAAGAAGGCAAAAGAGTAGCCGATGCAGAAAACCCAGCCCACGATTCCCACCGGCAGAGGCAGCTTGTCCCGCTTGGGCTGAGGCTGGCACATCCACACCAGAAACAGGTAAGCCACCAGCAGCACCGCCGCCTGCTCCATATAGGTATCAATGGAAAAGTCAAAGGCGTCGGCCACATTGGCCGCCGTCTTCCAGCTGGCCACATCGGCAGGAAACAAAATGCGGCCCCGGAAGCGCAGCACATAGTGGTTTACCAGTCCAATCACAAAACTCAGGCAGATGGCCAGTCCGGATGCCCGGCGGCGGCGCCCCAGCACCAGCCGGCACACAAAGAACAGGATGTAATACCAGACCAGATTCATCAGCACCTGCCAGGCCTGCAGGTCGGAAAACACATCGTTCTGGTTGAGGATCTCCACCATCCAGAAGGCTGCCCAGGGTCCCAGCAGGAATACCAGTCTGGACATCCATTTCCATGGCTGGCTGCGCAAGTCGGCCACCAGCCGCGGGAACGTATCGCGGTACAATAAAGCTCTCATAGGATCTCCTTTGGCGGTCTGAACCGCCTGTGGTATCAAAGCGGCAGTTCCATTGCGCTGCCGCTACCTTTTAGAATAAAACTTTTCAAAAATTTTGCAAGATATTTTCCGGAATTTCACTCTTGTCCTGTTAGACGCAAACGGAGCGGGAAGGTTTCCTTCCCGCTCCCATTTTTTCTTTATTTGCTGTAAATCCGGGCAACCCGGGGGCTGAGCTGGGCAGTCAGTCCGCAGCCCTCGTCCTCTCCCACCAGCAGGGCCACCTCCTGAGAGGCCAGCAGGTTTCCCTGTTCGTCCCAGCCAAACAGGGTCACCGGGTCGCCCACCCGGCAGGGAATACCGGTGACGTCCACCAGAGTCTGATCCATGCAGCAGGCCATCAGCCGGCCCCGCTCTCCTCCTACCAGCACCGGCCCATGGACCCGTACCAGCTCTTCACTGAGCCCGTCGCCGTATCCCACAGCGATGGTAGCCACAGTGGAGTCCCGCTCCAGAAATACCTTTCCGCCGTAACCCAGGGGCGAGCCGGCCTGGAGAGTACGAAGGCCGGTGATCCAGGTGCGCCAGGTGGCCGTTTCACTCACCCGTCCGGTGGGCTGAGTGGGGTGGTCCATGTACAGCCGCCGGCCGATGCGCACCCCGTCCAGCCGGTACTGGGGGAACTGCTCATGGGCAGCGCTGGCCGAAATGTGCCGCAGGGGGATCTCCATTCCTCCCGCCTGCAGCTGCTCCACACCTTCCAGAAACAGCTCATACTGCTGCTGGGTCCGCTCTGTGTCCTCCAGGTCGGCAAAGTGGCTGAAGGCGCCCATGATCTGGAAATGATTCCGGGTGCTTCGCCACTCCTCCAGCAGATGGGCCAGCTCCGCCCCTGGCATTACGCCGGTGCGGTTGAGCCCGGTCTCGATCTTGATTTGAATTTTTACCCGCCGGCCTGCCGACTGTCCCAGCAGTGCCAGCACCGGAAGAAGCTCCAGCCGCCCCACCGACAGCGTGAGGTCCAGCTCCACCGCTGCGCGCAGCAAATGGGCGGGCACACCGCCCAGGATCAGGATCTCCCGGGTGATGCCCGCCTGGCGCAGAGCCGCGCCCTCCCCCACCTGGGCCACCGCTAGAGTGGTGATCTGGGGAAATTCCTCCATAACATGGCCCATGGCCTCCAGCCCCAGGCCATAGGCGTTATCCTTCAGCACAGGGATCAGCTGCGCTCCCTGCAGCTCTTCCAGAACGGTAGCCACATTGCGCCGTACTCGTTTCATATCCACAGATAAAATCGAATTATTCAAAATAATATTCATTTTTCTTTCTGTCTCCCTCTCGCCGAACAAACCTCCGTCCCCCGGTGATCTGCCCCATTCCTCGAAAGATTTTTTTATTGTCACCTGATTATATCCTCTTTTTCTCCCTGTTTCAACCGGAAATTACCGCTCCGTGTCATTTGTGCTAAAAAAATTTATTCCAGCGCTCACTTTTTGCATAGTTATCTATTGACGTTGAATATTTTTCGGTGGTATACTCTTACACAACCTATCCAAGCCCGGTGGGCCTGGATGAATGGTATGTAAAGGAGATTATGCAAAATGAAAAAGAATGTTCTTGCTCTGTCCCTGGCTTTGGCCCTGGGTCTTGGGCTGACCGCTTGTTCCAGCAGCAACAGCGGTTCCGCTTCTAATTCTGGCTCCAACACCGATACCTCCGGCTCCCAGAGCAGCACCAGCGGCTCCAACACCGGCGCTGAGAAGCTGGTCCTGGGCACCTCCGCTGACTATCCTCCCTTCGAGTTCCACGTCCTTCAGGACGGCGAGGACAAGATCGTGGGTATCGACGTGTTCCTGGCCCAGCAGATTGCCGAGGATATGGGCGCTGAGCTGGAGATCAGCGACATGGACTTTGACATGCTGCTCAACCTGATGAACAAGGGTGATGTGGACATGGTCATCGCCGCCATGGAGCTCAAGGATGACCGTGCTGCCGCCGCTGACTACTCCGACCCCTACTACACCGATGAGGCTCCCCTCATTGTTGTGAGAAAGGCTGACCTGGATCAGTACAAGACCCTGGAGGACTTCTCCGGCAAGACCGTGGGCGCCCAGACCGGCACCACCAAGGCTGACATCGTCCTGGGCACCGATCCCGAGAAGCCCCACATGACCGATGTGCAGGACCTGCTGCTGCCCAAGGTCACCGATCTGATTGCTCAGCTCCAGTTTGAGAAGTGCGACGCCGTGGTTCTGGACGCCGCTGTGGCTCAGAAGTACGTAGCCTCCAACGACGAGCTGGCCATCGTCGAGAGCATCGACCTGGGTGAGGCCGCTGAGCCCTACCGTGTGTGGGTTGCCAAGGGCGATCCCAAGGGTCTGCTGCCCTCCATCAATGAGACCATCGCCAAGGTGACTGCCGAGGGCGGCGCTATGACCGACTTCATCGAGCAGGCCAACGATCTGGTTTCTCAGGCTCAGTAAATTCTTTTCGTTCTATCTGCCGTGCAAAGCCGCATTTGCGGCTTTGCACGGCTGTGTATTGGGAATTTTGAAAGAAAGATAAGGGAGTACAACTATGCTTGAATCCTTCCTCCAAATGTTTACCAATCCCGGTCCCGCCAGCTTCATCAACTTCACCTTCCTGCCCAAGTACACCTTCTATTTTGTACAGGGCGTGAAGTACACCCTGATGCTGTCTGTTGTGGCGGTGCTGCTGGCCGTGATCCCCGCCCTTTTGCTGGCCCTGATGCGGCTGAGCAAAAGCCGCATTGTCCGCTGGATCTCCGGCGCTTACATCGCCATCTTCCGCTCCACGCCTATGCTGGTGCAGCTGTACATCATCTATCTGGGTGTATTCTCCTTCATCGAGGTGCCCAAGATGACCATTTTCGGCTTCTTGCGTCTGGATCTGTTTATCCCCAGCGTAGTGGCTCTGGCGCTGAACAGCTCCGCCTATGTGGCTGAGATCTTCCGGGCCGGTATTCTGGCGGTGGATGCAGGCCAGACCGAGGCCGCCCGCTCTCTGGGCCTGTCCTCCTGGCAGTCCATGCGTCTGGTAGTCCTGCCCCAGGCGGTCAAGAATGTACTCCCTGCCCTGGCCAACGAGGTCGTCACCATGGTGAAGGAGTCCTCCATCTGCTCCGTGATCGGCGTGTACGATCTGATGTGGGGTGCAAAGACAGTCATTACCAACTCCTACATCGCAGTGGGTCCCCTGGTCCTGGCTGCCATCATCTACTTCTGCATCAACTTCCCCGCCAGCAAGGCCATCGAGGCCATTGAAAGGAGAATGCGTCGTGGCGACAAGCGCTGAGCTCATCCGTGTTGAGCACGTCATCAAGGAATACAACCACGGAGCGGTGAAGGCCCTTAACGACTGCTCCCTCTCCATCAAGAAGGGCGAGGTGGTTGCCATCATCGGCCCCTCCGGTTCCGGTAAGTCTACTCTGCTGCGGTGCCTGAACCTGCTGGAGATCCCCTCCAGCGGACACATCTACTTCAACGGCGTGGACATCACCGACAAGAAGGTAGACATCAACCTCCACCGCCGGAAGATGGGCATGGTGTTCCAGCACTTCAACCTCTTCCCCCACATGACGGTGAAGAAGAACATCACTCTGGCCCCCGTTCAGCTGGGTCTGAAGAAGCAGGATGAGGCCGACGCTCAGGCCATGAAGCTGCTGGAGCGCATCGGCCTGGCCGACAAGGCGGATGAGTATCCCAACATGCTCTCCGGCGGCCAGAAGCAGCGTATCGCCATCGTCCGCGCTCTGGCCATGGAGCCCGAGGTCATGCTCTTTGACGAGCCCACCTCTGCTCTGGACCCGGAGATGGTGGGCGAGGTTCTGGACCTGATGCGGGACCTGGCCCACGAGGGCATGACTATGGCGGTGGTTACCCACGAGATGGGTTTTGCCCGTGAGGTGGCCAGCCGGGTCATCTTCATGGACAGCGGCGCTATTCTGGAGGAAAACTCCCCTCGTTTTCTGTTTGATTCCCCTCAGAACCCCCGTACACAGGCCTTCCTGAGCAAGGTTTTATAAAAAATATCCGCGGCAGATCGTTTGATCTGCCGCGGTTTTTTTATGTGTTTTCCGGCACTGCCTTTTTCTCAGGGCTCTTGAATCGCTGGACAAACCCGATGATCTGTCCTGACAAAAGCACCGTCAGCAGGGAACAGGCCAGGCGCTTGAGGTCGATATAGCTTACCGACAGCCCCAGCACCACCAGATCGGTGATCAGGTAAGCCCACTGAATGTTCCAGTGCGTGACCACTGACATGCTCATAGCCAGGGCATCGTCCCCGCCGGGAGCACCTCCCGCCCGGACGCTGAGCCCCACGCCGATCCCTACGAACAGAGCGCCCAGCACCGCCGCCAACAGGGGGTATTGGGCCAGCTGCGGCCAGATGGGGTCGAACTGCTCAAACAGGGCATAGAACAAGGAAAATCCGCCGCCGGCAATGATGGAGTAGCCAATAAACTCCTTGCCCAGCAGGCGCCATCCCATCCAATAGCACACGGCATTGAGCACCAAACCTGTCACCGCCGGGGAAATTCCAAACCAGTGGTGCAACAACAGGGTCATGCCCAACACGCCGCCCTCGGTCACGCCGGATAAGGCGTGCACATTGTAAAGGCCAAAGGCTAAGATTGCGCTGCCCAGCAATGCCAGCAGACACTTCTTTGGCTTCAACAGGGAAAACAAAATAACAACTCCTTTTATCCCGTCTGCTTTCATTATATCTGTTTTCCCCATTTTTGGCAACAGCTATTGGCTGTTTATATCATCTTCGCCCTTTTTCACAATTATTTTCCACTTCTCGCCATATTCCATATTTTTATGCGGGCGGGAAGCAAAAAGTCGGGCCGGACATTTTGTCCGACTAGTGCTTATTTCGTTTAGTAGTTCTCAGCCTTCAGTTGGAAGTAATCCTTGGGATGAGCGCACACAGGGCACACCTCGGGGGCCTGCTTGCCCACGTGGATGTGGCCGCAGTTGCTGCACTGCCAGATCATGTCGCCGTCACGGGAGAAGACCAGGCCGCCCTCCACATTGGCCAGCAGCTTGAGGTAACGCTCCTCGTGCTCCTTCTCGATCTTGGCAACCTCGGAGAACAGGAACGCGATGTGGTCAAAGCCCTCCTCCTTGGCCTCCTTGGCCATGGTGGCATACATGTCGGTCCACTCGTAGTTCTCACCCTCGGCGGCAGCCTTCAGGTTCTCAGAAGTGGTGCCGATGCCGCCCAGCAGCTTGAACCAGATCTCAGCGTGCTCCTTCTCGTTGGCAGCGGTCTCCTCAAAGATCTTGGAGATCTGCACATAGCCGTCCTTCTTCGCCTTGGAGGCAAAGTAGGTGTACTTGTTGCGGGCCTGGGACTCTCCGGCAAAAGCGGTCCACAGGTTCTGCTCGGTCTTGCTACCCTTCAGTTCAGGCATCGTAAGTTCCTCCCTTAAAAATTATTTAATGCGAATAATTCTTGTTTAACTGGTTACATTATAGCAACTGCCCAAAGCTTTGTCAATCACTCTTTGTTTTTTTTAAGAAAAATCCCCCTTCAGTATTCCCAGATACTGAAGGGGGGATTCTACGTTTTTTTCGCGTTTTTACACACGCTTCCAGGAGGCGCCGCCGGGCACGTCGGTGATCTCAATGCCCTGAGCCTTCAGCTCATCCCGGATCTGGTCAGCCTTGGCAAAATCCTTGGCCTTCTTGGCCTGATAGCGCTCCAGCACCATGGCGTCCACGGCAGGGTCACCCTCGCCGGTGATGGTGTAGTCACCGGCAGAAGTGGTCTTCTGGGCAGCCTGCTCCTTGCGCACCTGAGCCGCCTTCTCCAGCAGGGACAGGGACAGCACCTGGTCAAAGTCGCCCAGAATGGCCAGCTTGGTGGCGTCGTCGGTCTTAGCCTTCAAGGCGTCGTACAGCAGGGTCACCGCCATGGAGGTGTTCAGGTCGTTGCCAACCTGCTGCAGGAACTTCTCCCGGTACTCTTGCACCACCGCCTGGTCGGCCTCGCCGCCCTCCTTCAGGGCCGCGATGCGCTTGATGAGCTTCTGGTAAGCGCCCTGGGCGTTGTCCAGGTTCTCCCAGGAGAACACCAGGCCCTTGCGGTAGTGGGACTGCAGGCAGAAGAAACGGTAGCTGAGAGGATCATAGCCCTTCTCCTCCAGCAGGGAGACGGTCAGGAACTCGCCCTTGGACTTGGACATCTTGCCGGAATTGGTGTTCAAGTGGTGGACATGGAACCACTGCTTGCACCAGGGGTGACCCAGGTAGCTCTCAGACTGGGCGATCTCGTTGGTATGGTGGGGGAAGGCATTGTCGATGCCGCCGCAGTGCAGGTCCAGATACTCGCCGTTATATTTCAGGGAGATGCCGGAGCACTCAATGTGCCAGCCGGGATAACCCACGCCCCAGGGAGAGTCCCACTTCAGGGCCTGGTCCTCAAACTTGGACTTGGTGAACCACAGCACGAAATCGTTCTTGTTGCGCTTGTTGGAGTCCTCCTCCACGCCCTCGCGCACGCCGACTGCCAGGTCCTCCTCGTTGTGGTCGTTGAAGATGTAGTAGCGATCCAGCTTGGAGGAGTCAAAGTACACATTGCCGCCGGCCACATAGGCATAGCCCTTTTCCAGCAGCCCGGAGACGATCTTGATGTACTCATCAATGCAGCCGGTGGCGGGCTGGACGGTGTCGGGAGTCTTGATGTTCAGCTTGGCGCAGTCGGAGAAGAAGGCGTCGGTGTAGTACTGGGCGATCTCCATCACGGTCTTGTGCTCCCGCTTGGCGCCCTTGAGCATCTTGTCCTCGCCGGTGTCGGCGTCGGAGCTGAGGTGGCCCACGTCGGTGATATTCATGACCCGGTTCACATCATAGCCGGAGTAGCGCAGGAACTTCTCCAGCACATCCTCCATAATGTAGGAACGCAGGTTGCCGATGTGGGCGAAGTGGTAGACGGTAGGGCCGCAGGTATACATCTCCACATGGCCGGGCGTGTGGGTGGTAAACTCTTCTTTTTTATGGGTGGCAGAATTATAAAGCAGCATAGCTGTCTCCTCCTTTTATCTCATGTTCTTGGGAACAAAGTTTCCGCTTTGGTACTGTTCATCCAGCAGACGCTCCACCAGCTCCAGCCGGGCAGAGAGAGCCTCAATACGCTCTTCCACCGGGTTTTCCACGCTGGTCTGGTCCACGTCGTCGGCATAGTGGGTGGTGCGCCCAGCAATGCGGACGATCTGGGCGGGGATGCCTACGGCGGTGGCATCCTCGGGCACCTCGCTGAGCACCACGGAGTTGGCCGCGATGCGCGCTCCGTCTCCCACCTTGAAGGGGCCGAGGATTTTCGCTCCGCAGCCAATGAGCACGTTGTTTCCGATGGTGGGGTGGCGCTTGCCCTGGTCCTTGCCAGTACCGCCCAGGGTGACTCCATGGTAGAGAAGCACATCGTCTCCCACTTCGGCGGTCTCGCCGATGACGATGCCCATGCCGTGGTCAATGACGAACCGGCGGCCGATCTTGGCCCCGGGGTGGATCTCGATGCCTGTCCAGAACCGGTTCCACTGGGAGACGAACCGGGCTAAAAACTTCCAGTTATGGCAGTATAACCAGTGAGCCAGACGGTGATACAGGGTGGCGTGGACCCCCTGGTACAGCAAAAAGATCTCCAGCTTGGAGCGGGCCGCCGGGTCACGGCGCTGATAGGCCTCCAGCGTCTCCATCAGGGAATGAAACATAGTATCCTCCTTTTCTCCGGGGCACACGGGCTCCGGCCGGCGCCGATTGGGGCGCATGATATGGTATGCTTACGGTTTCGGCTACGTCCCAACATCGACACGCCTCCAAGATCATTCCGTTTGTGTTACACATATCACTGCACCTCCTTCGGTCCGTTTGGAGAAAAACAAAAACGCCTCTCACGCCCACTTCGGGCATAAGAGGCGACGAATCGCGGTTCCACTCTCATTTCTCACTTGTCTGACCGCTATCGGGGCCAAGCCGGGCGGCATTACCCGCCGCGCTCCCGGACGCACTTCACATCCGCCAACCTAAGCCCCCTTTCAGCCGGTGAAGGGCTCTCTCTGTCTGCTGGGTAGGACGTTACTTTTCCGTTCTCTGCGCTTTACAAGTCAGTATATTACCATTGCTTGGCGTTTGTGTCAAGTCCGCCCCGTTTTTTGCCCCACAATCCCCCCTGTCAACCTGAGGTTGACAGGATTCCAGCTTCTTTTTCTTGTCAACTGCCCCGTCCTTTGCTATGCTGAAACCAGAAAGAGGTCGGAGAAATGGAGGGATTTCCATGGAATTAAAGGAACGCATTGCCCTGGCCCGAAAGCAGGCCGGGCTGTCTCAGGAACAGTTGGGGGAAAAGCTGGGCGTCTCCCAACAGGCGGTAAGCAAGTGGGAAAGCGGCCAGAACAACCCCGACGTGGCCTATCTGGCAGAGATGTGCCGGCTGTTCGGCGTGTCCTCCGACTGGCTGCTGCTGGGCAAAGAGACGGAACAGGCCTCTGCTCCCGCCCGCTGCCCCGACTGTCAGGCCATTGTAACAGGATTGGACAATTTCTGCCCCAACTGCGGGTGCTCTCTCAGGTCGCCTCCAAAGGAGCAGTATGCTCTGGTCTTGAGGTCTATTATTGCTGATCCTGTGGACAGCAATGTTCTCTATCGTATCTGTAAAGAGGGAACCTACTGTCCCACGTTTCCTCTTCCAGAAGACTTTTCCTCAGATGATGCCCACCGCATCCTAGGCAATGCACCCAGGGTACTGTTTCGCGGTCTGACTCTGGATCAGGCCCGAGCGATCGAAGGCCGCTTTTTCCACCCCAACGACTTGCTGATTTGCTTTGACCCCACCGGCGATGCCCCTATCCCCCGCCTGATGGACCAACCTTACAAGCCAAGCAACAAGCAGGGCATGTCCTTCGGAGCTACCGTGGGCGCGGTAATTCTGGGGGTTATTTGTGCGTTGCTCCTTCTCTCCATTTTATGAGACGCATCAATCTGACCCTGCTCCTGCTGGCAGGCGGCTTCTATCTGCTGAATCGACTGGTGCTCCAGACAATCATCGGAGGATGGCTTCACTGGTTTCTGGTGTGCTACGCCAACGACCTGTTTGCCGGGCTGGCCATAGTGGCCTGGACCGATCTTTTGCTGGGGCTTGGCCGTCTGCCCCCCATCCGCTCCTGGAAGCAGACAGTTCCTCTTCTGCTTGTCTGCGGTCTGGTGTGGGAAGTGCTGGCCGCCCTGTGGAAAGCAGGTGCGGTTTTTGACCCGTGGGATTTTGTAGCCTATCAGGCTGGCGGTTTGTTGTGGCTGCTTCTGGTCCGCCGGATTTCCAACATAAAAGCATAATATATGCCCCTCGTTCCCTGTTTGGGAACGAGGGGCGTGTTGTTTGTTTCAAGTTTCCAATTAGCCGGGAGGCCAGGTCATGTCGCGGCCAGCCAATACATGGAAGTGCAGGTGGGGCACACTTTGACCAGCCTGCTCGCCGATGTTGGAGACCACCCGGTAGCTCTCCAGACCCAGCTCCTTGGTCACCTTGGAGATGACGGCAAAGATGTGGGCCACCACCGTAGCATTTTCGGGAGTAACCTCAGCCACGGAAGCGATGTGAGTCTTGGGAATCACCAGGAAATGGGTGGGCGCCTGGGGCTCGATGTCGTAAAAGGCATAGACCGTCTCGTCCTCATAGACCTTGTTGGACGGGATCTGGCCGTTTGCGATCTTACAAAACAGACAATCGGACATGGATAAACCTCCTTTGTTTGTCAAGTAAGACCATTGTACCCCAATTTGTCGGGATTGCAAGATTTTTTTACTCCGCCACAGGCTGGAGGTTGTCCAGGGAGAAAGTCTGGCCCAGAATAGTGACCGTGCCGCCCTGAAATTGAGCCGGGTCATAGATCTGGTTAAAATCGAGAACCATTTGTCCCACGTAGGGCGAACACTGGGCATAAATCATGTTTCCTTCTATCTTTTTACCGTCTTTGTCTCGCAACGTCACACTATTTCCCCAGGTATTTCCGCTGTTCTCTTGCTTTTCCCAAGTGCTAAGAAGGTCCTTTAATATTCCGTTTTCGTTGGCCAAACGGACGGACAGGCTCACAGGAGAAAGATAAATTTCCTCCACCTGAACCAACTCATCTTTCAGTTTGATGGTTTGCACTGGCTCAACGTTCCATCCAAAGTTCTTGCCAGACAGAGGAATTTTAAAAGACCAACTGCCCGATACAACGGCTGGTGCCGAAATCACACTTCCGTCCTCTTGTTCCGTATACAACACGGAGTCGATTAGATCTTCCCAGGTCAACACGAAGTGATCCACTTGGCTGGCCCAGCTCTGCTTATTATCCTCTAGGTTTGCCGCTTCATAGTAATATGTCTCTAGAAACGACAGGACGTTGTCCCCCGGGTCCTCGTCTGTCCAGACAAAATCGCCGCCCATTGTCCCATAGGTACCATAGCCGCCACCCGGTTCCTGTCCGTCCGCTCCTATGGGAACGAGATCCCAAGTTCGGAAGCGGTAGCTCTCCTGATCCAGCACCGTTCCCTCTGGCACCGTCATCTCTCCCACCAACACCAGCACTCTCTGGTCAGAGTAGACCTGAGAAATATAAACCTTCGCCCCATTTTCCGCTGTGGAAGTCAAATCCACCGCCATAAACCCAGGGGCCAATAGTTGGGCATCCTCCTCGGTCCCGCCAAAATACTCTAGAATTCTCTGGTCCAACCCCGTCGCCATGGTAAACGCACAGGCCATCAGCAGCAGCGCCGCAGCCACCAGTATTGCCACCATCTTTTTCATCGGTTTCACGGTTTTTCCGCTCCTTTCCCCGCTCAGGAGGCGCTCCAGCATGGCCTCCTGCCGCTCCGGGGACAGCTTCACCTGGTCAAACACCCGCTTTAATTCACGGTTTTCCATACTCGTTCACCTCCAAGATGTCTTTCAGCTTCCACCTGGCCTGTACCAGCCATGTGCGGACGGTAGATGGGTTCTTCTCCAAAATCTCCGCCATCTCCAGCGTGGAATATCCCTGATAATAGTAGAGATAGATAACCATTCTCTCCTTCTCGGGGAGAGATAGGATGTATTCCCACAGTTCCCCGTCCTCCGGCTGTTCCCAGGTCAGTGTTTGAAATGCTTCCTCCCCCGCCCGCCGGGTACGCCACCAGTGCTTGAGCTGGTTTTTACAGTGATTGCGGGCGGTGACAATGAGCCACGCCTTCTCATGCTCCGGATCACGAAAGGGCTTGTCGTACTCCATTGCCTTTTGAAAGACCGTCTGGGTGGCATCCTCCGCGTCAGGCACATTTTTCAGCAGCATCAGGCAGATTTGATAGACCATGCCCACATGCCGCCGGTAGAGGGCGGCCACTTCCTCTCCGGTACGAATTGTTCCCATCCGCGACACCTCCTTTCCTGTCTCTCTGCTTATAACACAATGCAGCGGGGCAGAATGTTGAGAAACCTGAAAAATATTTCAGGGGCGGCCCGAAAGCCGTCCCTGTTTCATTGTATCACAATGGATACTGTTTCACTTGCAGAAATATTTTGTCCTCCATTCGATCTAAGTATCCAGATGGATGGTCTGCCCCAGAATCGTAACCGAGACCACATTCTCCGGCTTTACGATCTCCTCCGTCTGGAAGACACAGTATGCCGCTCCGGTGTTCTGGTCGTAGGTCTGGGACACTACGCGCCCCACGGCCACCGTTTCACCATCTGCCATGTGCAGGACCGCCCCTTCTTCCATGTAGTTCATCTCTGTCGGTCCCCACATCCGGGAATCGCTCCCCTCACCTTGCAGGGAGAAGGCCACGCTGATGGGCGAGAGATAGAACTCACCCAGGGTCATCTCTTCCCCGCTCACCTGGATGGGGGCGTTGACCTCATAAGTCATGCCGCTGTCCTCCTCAGGCAGCTGTACGGTACAGCTCTGCTTCTCTTCCGAGAAATCCACACTCAGTTTTCTCCCCCCGCTCTCCTGCAGCCACATGGGAGTCAGCGTCAAACTCTGCCCGTTCAGACTCTGGCCTTCGGCCTGCTGGGACCCTCTGGTACACAGGAAGGTGAGCCGATTGTTCTGTCCATCTTCCTGTTCCAGGATGACCGGGCCGTAGCCCCAGCTTGCCACTCCCTCCTGGCCCTGCGTCTGGGAGGCCACCTCCATGCCCAGCTCGAAGTAGTAGTTCTCCCCGTCCAGCACGGTTCCCTCCGGGGCAACGACCTCAGCCAAAACCGCCAGGGAGTACCGGTCCGCCAGCACCTGCCGGATGTGGATCGCCCATCCATTTTCATAGCGGAAGCTTTTCTCCACCTCTACAACGCCGCCGGACACCAACTGGGCCTGCTCCTCTCCGCCGCCAAAATACGACAAAATCCGCTGGTCCAGCCCGGTCACCACGGTAAATGCGCAGGCCATCAGCATCAGCGCCGCGGCCACCAAAACAACCGTCATCTTTTTGATCCGATTCACAGGTCTGACCTCCTTCTGCTCGGTGAGGAGGCGGTCCAGCATGGCCTGTTCCTGCTCTGCCGTAGGGGCAAACGCCTCAAACGCCCGATTCAAATCATGGGATGTCATATCCTTCCGCCTCCATTCTTAATTTCAGCTTTTTCCGTGCCCGAACCAGCCAGGTACGAACTGTGGATGGATTTTTACCCAACAGCTCTGCAATCTCCTGGGCGGTATAGCTCTGGTAGTAGTAGAGATACAGCACCAGACGGTCATGCTCCGGCAGACTCCAGATGAGCTCTTTCAGCCCAAGATCCTCCGGCTGCTCACAGGTCATGTTCTGCAGCGCGGCTTCACTCTCCCGGTTTCTGCGCCACCAGTGCTTCAGCTGGTCCCGGCACTCATTGCGGGCGGTGACGATAAACCACGCCTTTTCATGCTCCGGATCACGGAAAGGCTTGTCCTGCTCCATCACCTTGCGAAAGACGGTTTGGGTCGCATCCTCGGCGTCCGGCACGTTTTTCAGCAGCATCAAACAGATCTGATACACCATGGACCCATGGCGGCGATAGAGGTCGGCCACTTCCTCTTTGCTGCGTACATGGTTCATTCCGGACACCTCCTTTTGTCTTTCTATCTGATACACGATTGAGGGGAAAGAAATGTTGCAAACACGGAAAAGAAAAGGGACGGTCCGGGGACCGTCCCTTTTCTTGATCGCTCAGTAAGCTCAGTTCAGCTTTTCAGCCACAAAATCGTCCATAGAGGCCAGAGCATCATCCAGCTTCAGCACGTTCGTGCCGCCGCCCTCGTCGTCGCAAAGTCCGCTTGGCTCCGCTTCTGTCTGTCGGCAAAAGCTACACCCGCTCCCTTGCTCCTCCTCTCCCCACCGGACCCGCTTTGCTGGGCTCCGGCGGGGGCCCCAGAGATACAAGTTCTGTGCTTGCTCAAAATCCTTATTTGGCGGCGTCTGCGCCGGATCTGCGCATGGGCTCAGTTCAGCTTACCAGCTACAAAATCGTCGATAGAAGCCAGTGCATCATCCAGCTTCAGCACGTTCGTGCCGCCGCCCATGGCGCTGTCCGGCTTGCCGCCGCCCTTGCCGCCGCAGATGGCAGTGACATTCTTGATGATCTCGCCGGCCTTGATGCCCTTGGCTACAGCTTCCTTGCCGCACACGGCCAGGAAGGTGATCTTCTCGCCGTTGACGGTGGCCAGTACCGCCACCACGTTGGGAGCCTTGTCCCGGAGCATATCGCCCATCTGGCGCAGCTTGTTGGCGTCGGCATCGGCGATGGTGGCAGTCAGCACCTTCAGCTCGCCCACCTGACGGGCACCGAACAGGAAGCGGTCGGCCTCGCCGGCAGACTCCTTGGCCTTGAACTTCTCCACCATCTGGTGCAGAGTCTTGACCTCCAGCATGGTCTGCTCCGCCTTCTCACGCAGCTCGCCGGGCTTGGCCTTCAGGGCAGCAGCAGCCTGGAAGAGCATTTCCTGGTTGCGGTTCATCACGTCCAGAGAGGCCTGGCCGGTGGTAGCCTCGATACGGCGCACGCCGCTGGCCACGGAGAACTCGCTGGAGATGTGGAACACGCCCACCTTGGCGGTGTTGTCCAGGTGAGTGCCGCCGCAGAAC
>OFOU01000491.1_pt1 | contig 33250 bp, 42 predicted proteins | sample 1542061 | NCBI WGS metagenome assembly OFOU01 (sample SAMN04209239, study PRJEB22552) | human gut metagenome | biome: gut; material: feces | host: Homo sapiens | place: USA: Oklahoma
ATCCCGGAGCCTGGCAAGCTCCGCTTTTACAGCCTCATCCATTGGTATCACCTCCGTCCGCCAGATAAGTCTGCAGGATCTCTGACCGATACCTATCCGGGGTGGATGCGCCGTAGTAAATCAGCGCCACCTCTTCCGTGGTCCGGCACCCGGCCAACCACATATTGAGGCTGTTGCAGTAGGCCGTATGATGTCCGATGTGCTCGGAGGCCGCCGTAATGATCAGCCGCATGTCCTGGGCATCGTAAAATCGACACAGCTGGCCGTCGGCATGGTACTCCAGCTTAATGGCCCCCTCGGCCAGTCTGGCTCTGCGATCCAGGAGATTAAGCTGGTCATGAGGTGTCAAACTGTAATGCTCCATAGTGCCATCGGACAGCGTAACATCCACGCCGGCATAGATGGCCTGCTCACAAGCCAGCGAGATCTCCCGGTGTTTGGCAGACACCGCGGCGGCCAGAAGCTCCTCTTCCGAGGGGACATACGGTTCCGGCGGCAGCTCCGGATTCCCGTTAGGCAGCTCCGGCGGAGTATACACGCTGCCGTCATCGCTGAGATATACCGTCTGGCCCTCGTCACGATAGACCGTATCATACCCCGGGAGGTTGGCGCACTGCAGATCTCCCGCTGTGTACACACCGATATCTCCCCATTCTGTCGGGACAGATCCGGCAAAGACAATCCGGATCACGTGCTCCGATACCGGCGTAATACTCTGGATCCCATATGCCGGACCCGTGTGATTGATTTTGATTTTTTCCATTTTTTTTGCTCCTTTCGTTTTTTTATGTATATAAAAAAGACCCTTGCAGGTCCTGAATTTTCAAATTTATTTGATTGGCTAAATTGTATAGTGATTTGACCATCAGTGATGCCAAGATGGCTGTCGAGCGTAATTCCAAAGGTGTTTACTTAATGCTACGGAACAAAATCACAAATAATAGGCTTTCTTTGCTTTTGGATGAAGGTACTAAAAAACTTGTCTTAGATTCCGAAATATCTGGAGAATGGACAGGTGCTGACCCTATTATTACAAAGTCCGATTTAGCAAATAAAACCAAATCTGGAGTCGCCACAATTTCTACAAAACAAAATGATAGTACAGCGTTACAGATTCAATTCGATGAACCATTCCCGTCAAGGCCATATGTGACGGTATCACTTAATGCAGATAATGCAAACACCAACACTAAAATATCCGTTTTTGGCATTGATCAAATAGGATTTAAGGTTAGCATATATGATACCGCAGCTACAACCAGACGAATTGAATGGATTGCATCTGTATAATTATTTGCACATAAAAAACACCGAGAATCCTTGATAACCAGTTTTTATATGCGGACCAGAATGATCACCACCGATACCATTGACTATATAAATTATTTTGTTTTCGATTCGGACTCCTAATGGTGTATATTCATTTGATATTTGATAATACGAAGATATTATTGCTACATTGTACGCAATGGGTTCTATCTCCTTTGGAAGTGATATTGACAAGAAACTTTTGCTTCTGTCCGATTTACCTAAGTCAGTAATATTATATCTGGCGTAGACAAAACATATTTTTGAAAAAACAACGTATGCCACATCCATGTTTTGTACGGTTGGATTCGCCCCTCCATCAGACCAAGAGAAAACTGGTATATATGGTATGTATGATACTTTTAAATCACTATAAAATTTAGCCCCCTCTCCAGAAGTCCCGTCATGGCCTCCCCCGGATCCAGGCATGCTTCTTAAGCGGCCGTCTCCGCCCGCTTAAAAAAACCTCCACCTGGCCGCTGCTATGCGTATTTGCGATGGGACGCGTGCACGTTCTCCTCTTTGATCGTGCAGTAGATCATTGTCGTATCCAGTTTTTCGTGGCCCAGAAACTCTTTGACCTGCTCGATTGGCATACCGCGGCTTAAAAGGTCCGTTGCAATCGTCCTCCGGAACCGGTGCGGATGCACGTTGGCTACCCCGGATCTGCGTCCCAGCTGCCGGAGCATGTACTGTACTCCCGGTACAGTGAGCCGGTTATGTGGCGCATCCAGGGTTACAAAAAGCGGCTGCCTGTCCAGATCCTCCTGCGGCCGCGTCTGCAGATATCTCCGCAGATAAAACTTTGCGGAATCTGTCAGATATGTTTTCCTCTCCTTACTCCCCTTTCCGTAAACGACCAGTTCCTGCTTTCCCATCTCGATGTCCCCTACATTAAGTGCCGTCAGCTCCGACACCCGGACACCAGTAGAGTACAGAAACTCCACCAGAGCCCGGTCCCGGATATTCCCGCAGGCTCCCCGCAGCCGCTCCATCTCCTCTGGCGAGTACGGCTTTTTGATGGTTTTCTCCAGTTTCAAGGCACCCACCTTTTTAACTGGATTAGAGTGTACCAACTCCTCAGTGATCAAAAAATCCCAGAAACTGGACAGATAGTGCAGCCTCGTCTGCATCGTGGACATTTTGATACCCCGGCGCTCCCTTAAGATGCCGTAGTAATAACGCAGATCCATGCCGGTTATGTCCTCCAGGCGTTTGCCCAGGAACTCCTTGACCTGGTAGATCTCCCGGGTATAATGCTTTAAGGTCTTTATCTGCCGGTTGACTGCTCGCTTACTGGCCACAAACATCCGGATCTTTGCCTCGTCACCGTCAATTCCCGTCGCTGTGAGATCCGTACACGTCTCCTGGATCTCACAGCCGTGGAAATTGACATACAGGACGTTGCTGAGGTGCTCCAGCTGCTCCTGGCTGAGATGCTGTGACATCTCATTGATCACATTTTCGATTATTTTTTCAACCATGATTTCTCCCTCCTTCTCATTTATTATAAAAGGATGGAGGGATTTGGTCACATAAACAATCAAAGTTACGTTATTACTAATGTAAGACACCACAATATGCTCATGTTCCATCTCTTGGCCCCCGGCATCCTATCCGGGGGCCTTCCCTTTTCCGGCTAAATTTTATAGTGATTTGACCATCAGTGATGCCAAGATGGCTGTCGAGCGTAATTCCAAAGGTGTTTACTTAATGCTACGGAACAAAATCACAAATAATAGGCTTTCTTTGCTTTTGGATGAAGGTACTAAAAAACTTGTCTTAGATTCCGAAATATCTGGAGAATGGACAGGTGCTGACCCTATTATTACAAAGTCCGATTTAGCAAATAAAACCAAATCTGGAGTCGCCACAATTTCTACAAAACAAAATGATAGTACAGCGTTACAGATTCAATTCGATGAACCATTCCCGTCAAGGCCATATGTGACGGTATCACTTAATGCAGATAATGCAAACACCAACACTAAAATATCCGTTTTTGGCATTGATCAAATAGGATTTAAGGTTAGCATATATGATACCGCAGCTACAACCAGACGAATTGAATGGATTGCATCTGTATAATTATTTGCACATAAAAAACACCGAGAATCCTTGATAACCAGTTTTTATATGCGGACCAGAATGATCACCACCGATACCATTGACTATATAAATTATTTTGTTTTCGATTCGGACTCCTAATGGTGTATATTCATTTGATATTTGATAATACGAAGATATTATTGCTACATTGTACGCAATGGGTTCTATCTCCTTTGGAAGTGATATTGACAAGAAACTTTTGCTTCTGTCCGATTTACCTAAGTCAGTAATATTATATCTGGCGTAGACAAAACATATTTTTGAAAAAACAACGTATGCCACATCCATGTTTTGTACGGTTGGATTCGCCCCTCCATCAGACCAAGAGAAAACTGGTATATATGGTATGTATGATACTTTTAAATCACTATACAATTTAGTCAGCTGGTCCTGCAGAGCCTTACCCTGCGCCGCTGCCAGGGGCTTGTCCGCATCGGATGATACGCAGTTGTTGACGATCATTGCAAGTGTACAGCATCCCTTGCAAAAGGCTACCACATTGGACATCCATACCGGCAGCTTGATCTTGGACTTTAATGCTTCCAGGGCCGTGGCCGCCGGCGGCACTGAGGTCCCTGTCGTATAATCCTCAAATGCGGGCTCGTTCAGCTTCTGTAACTCTTCATCTGCCAGATCCCAGTTCCCGTTCTGGTCCTGGATGGAATAAAAATCGCTCTCATCAGGTTTTTTAAAATTAAAGTTTTTGGTATTAGTTGCCATTTGGTAAATCTCCTTTCGCAATCATGATGTGAGTGAGCTGCCGAAGCTCCTCATGCTGGTATCTCTGCAGTTCCTGGATCCGGTTCTTTAGATGCCCATTCCTGATTTTATAATGGGTATAGGCCGCAAGCTCCGCATGGGTAAACGTGCCAACAGATCCATATGTGTTAAAAATGTACTCGTATAAAATCTGCAGATGAGCAGGGATGGCCTCCTCGATCGAAGCCTTGATATCATCCATGTTGCCTGGGATCCCGGATATACCGGTAAACCGCACAGTCACGGTATACCGGGGGAAGTCTTCCGTAAGCTCTACCTCTGCATTGGTATAACTCTCTGCAATGCTCTGGATCAAGGAGGCCGTGGTTGTGCCGGCTCCTGCGATCTTGGCCATAATGCGCTCCCTCCGGTACCGGTTTGATTTGGACGCATCCGGAGTAATCCCCATAATCCGCTCCAGCCTGGTCAACGTATCCACTGCCGTGCTGACAAAACAATCGCTGACCGTCTGGTCGAGCCGGGCCTCCAGGTATTCTGTCTGCCCGCTCAAAATGGATTGGAGCAGTACCATGGTTTTGTTATCCGCATAGTAATCGGGTAAGAGCTTAATCAGCTGCAAGACGTCTCACCTCCGATAATGTCACCACTCCCATTTCCGGGATCTGTTTATCTGTTACAGTCAGATTGCCGGTCTGACCGTTGACCCGCAGCGTATCATAGTCCTGCACCCCCGGAGTCTCCAGAAGGATCCTGCCGATCTGGGCATAACTGACCCGACTGGAGACAAAAACTAAACCTCGCAGATACTCTGAAAGCAGCCCTTTAAAGCTCTCCTGCACCTCTCCGATCAGCTTACTCCCGTCCAACAGCACATTGGCCGTTACCGCCACGGATGCGGGATCCGGGCTCCCGACCGTCACGGATGCCCCGATCGGTCGCACCGTCTCAATGTAGGCCGATACCTCCGCCTCTAGGGATTTATTGATCTTTTTATCGGTATCCACGATCAGTACCCCGACCGTCCCCGGGCCGTTATCTAACGGGAATACCCTCGCATCCCCTACCCCTGGTACCTGGAGTGCCCACAGCTTATAGTGGTAGGCATTCCCGGAGGTCGCAGGGAGGCGGACCTTTTGATAAAACCGGTCCCGGAGGGCGCTATCTGTCTCCTCCTCCACTCCTGGCGTGATCACATCCGCCAGTGTAGCCGTCACTCCGCTCACGTTTGAGAGCGGCTGCAGCTCTCCGGTGTACTGGTTGCCAATGATACCGGCAGTCTCACAGGTCACGTGGTACTCGGTCGAGCCGATCTCCTCGGTAACCTTATAGACCAGGTCGCTGATCCCCCACCGGGACCCGACCGGGACTGCCGCAGACGTAGTCATTTTGCGTACTGCACTGGTAGCCGGTTTGCGGGATAACCCATGGGCCTCCACACATCGGTCCAGATACTCTCCCACAGCCGTATCGGCAAATACCAGGTCAATAAAATTCTGCATCTGGAAATCCTGCTGGGCCAGAAAATAAGCGGCCGGAGCCAGCGCGTCATAAATCACGCTCCCCTGCCGCTTATCCACATCACTCGGGACCCGGTCCAGCATCCCCTGGAGCAGCTCCTCAAAGGTCATACTGCCACCTCCTTATCGATCTCAAAGTCTCCGTATATGCTCGCCACTGTGCAGGTGCACAAGCACGTATCCCCGGAAAAATCGTAGGTAAATCCATCTACTCCCAGGATCCTGTCATCCCGTAAAAGCGCCTCGCGGATCATCCGCGTCATCTCAGCCCGCACGTAGGGCCGCTCCTCTCCGATCAGCTCCTTCCAGGCTATACCGTAGGTAAAATCATAGACCGGGTACTCATATTGCTCCGTGGCCAGTATCTTATATACCGCCTGTTTCAGGGCCTCCAGGCCGTCCGTGAATCCCTCGATCTTATCATCTGATAATTTATATGTCTGATTGGTATACGTCTGCTCCTGGAGCACCAGGGACGTCGTAAGCTCTGTCATATGGGGTCCCTCCTTACTTATACGGACACGGCGGGCAGTCCTGCTCCAGTTTGTACGGCTTGCCGATGATCTCCAGCACATAATACTCGCTGCCGCCGTCGTTCCGAAGCAGCCGTACCTTATCTCCGGGCGTCAGCTTGGCCGTCATGTTCCCGGAGAGTTTACCAGTCGGGACCGGAAGGGTGCCGATCTGGACTGATTTGCCCGTATAGGTCCCGATCAGTATCGCCGCTGGTTTCCGGCACCGTATGTAATTGTCCACGATTCGCTTAATCAGATTAAACAGATCTCTCGTTGCCATCTTATCCTTACTCACCTGTCATCACCTCCACCGTCATCGTATGGACCGGTAAAAAATCGTGAGTCACCTTTTTGACGATCAGGCGCCGGTCCAGCCTGATATCTGCGATACTCCCATAGATGCTGTTCCCGGCCCGGACCCGAAGATCTCCCAGACACTCCAGCTTCAGGGTCTCTTTCTCATGGTTATACAGTTTCAGCAGGTTGTTGGCCCGCTCCTGTGCCTTTGCGGCATTATCCACACCGGAGGGCGAGTTTTCCACATACTGCAATAACCCGTACCGGTTTACGGCTTCCTGATCGATGGCCGTACCCACGTCCATTTTCTTGTCGTTTTCGCTCTTCCAGGTCACTTTGACCCGGTTATAATATTCATCGTCAATGGACTTCTCCCAGCTGTACCCGGTGCAAAGGCTGTCGTCGCCCAACACCAGCGGGAGCTGAAGGTTACGCATATTCCACAGGCACACCTTCCCGTATTCGTCCCGCAGGCAGTACATATCCTGCGTGCCGATCAGGGTATCTGAGATCCCCTGGACCACATGATCCAGCCATGTTTTTTCGCTGTCTGCGATTGTGGGCAGTATAAAACCCGGGTCCTCAATGGTCCCGGGCGTCAAGGACAGGAACATGCACATATTCTGGACAAGATTTTTCAAAGTCCCGTTTTCCAGGACCACAATCTCTGCATGCTTGGTATACCGGAGCTGGTCGTAGGCCTTGATCTGGATCACTCCGCTCTCATCTCCGGACACCTTAAACACGCTGCCAAAAAAGATCCCGTCCTTCTGGTCGTTCTCCGTCAGACGGACCACATCTCCATTCTCCAGGATAAGCCCGTCGGCCAGATAGGAGATCTGCAGGCTGCTGGTCCCCTCGTTCAGGGTGTCCGACCAGGTGATCTCCTTACACATCTCCGATATATCATAGATTTTTTCCTGGGTCTCCACCAGCACTTCCATGGTCTCTCCTCCTTCCCTATGTGGGGATCGTAAATACCTGCCCCGGATAGATCAGATTGGGGTTTTTGATATCCGGATTGGCTGATACGATCTTAGGGTACTGGCTCCCGTTACCGTAATATTTCTTGGCGATTGCCCAGAGCGTATCCCCTTTCTGCACAGTGTGGGTCTTGTTTTCCGTCACCGCCGGACTTGGGGCAGGAGCTGCAGCCGGCTCTTCTTTTTTGACCACAGCCGCCGGAGTCTGGACGGCCACGAACCGCTTATTCGGGGCCTTGTATTCCAACAGCTTGAGGGTCAGGTACTTATCCCCTTCCTCCCCTGCCTTTTCCACAGCCTCCACGCTGGTCACCAGCACACGCATGCTGATATCGTCTGTGATATCGTTGGATGCGATAAACTGTACCGGGGTCAGCTCCTTCTGGGCGCTCCGGAACATCTTCTCATAATAATCTGCGTCCGCCCGGGCTCCGGACTCCAGGTAATGGTATGAGCGGCTCGGGAACTCCGCCTCAAAGGTAAACTCTTCCAGACTACAGTAAGACGGGACAGAGACCTGCCCGGCGTTTAGCACCTGGTAGGTCTCCACATGCATCTCCCGGCTCCGCTTGATCTCCTCCGGATTGACCGGGAGCTTATACTTTTTGCCTTTGTATTTAAAATAGATCGAGTATCCCATTTACGTTGGCACCCCCTCTGGTGCAGTCTCGATGATCTCCCGCAGCTCCTCGACCACGTGGCTCATCACACTGTCTGTATCGGCCTCTTTGGTGATGGGGCCGGAAAATTCCACCCGGATATTCGGAGCCAGCGTATTCTGGGCGATACGGGCCACATAATCCCGCTCAGCCAGCTTCCGCATCCACTCAATATCCTCTTTTTCCGTCTCCACCTTGACCGCCCCGCCTTTTCCGGTGCCCTTGATAACCGCCGGGTTCCCGGCAGTCGCAAGCTGGGAAAAGTCTATTTCTGACCCTCCGATGCCATCCTTTGAGCCAAATCCAGACAGCAGACCGGACAACTTATCCGTTACGCCATCCCCCCATGATGCTCCGGAATCAAACGCTTTCCGTACCCATCCATCTCCAAAGGTGTCAAAATTACTTGCTCCAGATTTAAAAGCATCCGTGATTGACGCATACTCCTGTTTGCTGTCGGCCGCGGCCGCGCTTTTTGCCGCGTAGTTATCCGCAGCCGTAACAAGGCCGGAATAGTCAAACTCTACAAAGGGCAGCTTGTTTAATTCTGCGGCGATCTTTGCGATCGTGGATACCGCTGTGGACATAAGATCGTAAAACCATGCTTTGATACCCTGGATTGAATTCCCAAATGCGATCAGCATATTGGCCCCCAGAGCGGTCACCGCCGCCCCAATCCCGAGCGTTACATTGGCTACGGTGAGCAGGAGGTTCCAGAAAAATTGGATAACCACGTTAATACCCCCGGCGATGATTCCGAATCCGCTGGAGGCCACCCCTGTCGCTCTTGCCATATATCCAGCAAAAATAAAGACAGCAGTCGTTAAAAGGATGATCCCGCCAACAATCCAGGTGATCGGACAGGCTGCAAGGGCAGTATTAAAGCCGTACTGCTGTACCGTGGCCATAAACGTGGCTCCGCTCTGCATTGCCGTAGCGGCTGCCTGCACATTCGTTGCTGCCGCGTGGATCCCCTTTGCCGTGGCTGACGCCATCTCCAGGCCATTGGTAACCGCAAGCACCGTGTTATATGCCACAAACGCAGCTACAAGCCCTCCGGCGATCGGCGCGATCAGATCCATATTTTCCGCGATCAGTTCCAGACCACCCAGGAACAGATCGGCCGCATCCGCCGCAAGGTAGATGGCTCCGGTCAGATTTTCGATCACCGACTGGCCTATATCCGAATTTAATATCTCATTGACCCGGGTCATGATCCTGCCAAAGGCCTGTATTCCCGTATTTTTTATGCCGGTCCAGACATCCGCAAAGGTTCTCGGCATGCTGTCAAATTTTCCGTTGATGTCATCCGCCGCCTGGAACATGGCATTTTTGATGATGTCCGCCGTGATCACGCCGTCCGAAGACAGCTCCTTTAACTCCCCTTTTGAGACGCCCATATACTGGGATATGGCATTTGCAACCATGGGGGCGTTCTCCATGACGGACCGGAATTCATCTCCCTGCAGCTTCCCAGCGGCCATTGCCTGGGTGAGCTGTAAAAACGCAGAATTCTGCTCGGCCTGTCCGGCACCGGATACCTTTAGGGATTTGTTTAACAATTCCGTGAAGCCGACGGCCTCCTGGTTCGTCCCAAAGGTATCCCCGGCCAGCATCTTCATTTTGGCGACGGCATTGGCCATATCCGTATAATCCCCACGGGAACGTCTGGCCGCCGCGAAAATATCCCCCTGGAGGGCGGTCTGCTCCTCCGGGGACGATGTGATCATACTGAGCCGGGCACCGGTATTAGTATAGGTGTCTGTGGCATCCATGCCGCCTTTCAGGGCCGCAAGGCTGGCCATCGTACCGATCAGTGTCCTCAGCTTTCCGTTGGCCCGTTCCGCCTTTCTCCCCATGTTCTCCAGGCCATCGCCATAGCTTTTGGTCTTGGGAGCAGATTCCTTGGATTTTTTTCCAGTCTTTCCGATGGCGTCACTCAGCCCGTCTGCCGCCTTGGATGCCCCCAGCATCTTTGTCATGGCCGTATCCGTCCGGCTGATCATCCGATTGATCTGGGAGCTGTATCCGTCTATGAGCTTAAACATTGCATTTAATGTTGGCACCGATCCCACCTCCTATCCGATCTGACTGGCCAGACGCTTCTCCTCTTTGATTCGGAGGTCGATACTGGCATAAATAAACGCCCTTTCCTGCTGGGTCATGCTGTCCAGCTCGGAGGGGCGTATGTGTAATTTCTGCAGGGCAAAATGCGCGTAATTGTATTCCGGATCCCCCTGCTCAATCAGTTTTTTACCTCTTCGACCTCATCGTTGATATCCTTATCCAGTCCGGACAGCTCCTGCACGGCCTCCATCAGGGATGCATACTCCCCAACGTAGAGCATGGCTGCCAGAGTCTTGGCCGCCCCCAGTACGCCATTGGCTTTCTGGAGCTCGGCATTATTGAGATCCGGCTCCACCACAGCGGCGGCAACCAGTTCCTGATTGTACCCGATCCGGTTAAACTGCTCCACGCCCTGCTTATCCACCTTGCGGTATTTCTTTAAAAGCTCCTCGTTCTCTTTCTGGGTGATGGGCCGGATCACAAAGGGGACCACTTTCCCGTCCGCTTTAAAGCGGGAGGACACCACGACCTCCTTGTTTTCGGCCATCTCCGGATGTAAAAATGCGCTTAATGATGCCATAAAAAGCCTCCTATCTCATATTTTCCGGGAGAGTGAAGCTCTCCAGATCGTCAATGTCGTCAAAAGTAAAGTCTGTATCCACAGTGCTGAGATCCTCCGAGGAGTCATCCAGTGCCGCAACAGGCACCTTGGCCAGGATGCAGTTACGCATCACCACGGTCCTACGGCCGATGGTCGATGCCGTATCCTCGTTGGTCGTCTGGATACTGATCTGCGGGGTCTTGCCCTCTTTAACATACTGCTGGTAGATTGCCAGCGCCGCCGGACTTACGTTGTAGAGCGTAAGGCTGCCTTTGCCCTCTGCTGCTACCACCTTGTGCTGTTTCATCCGGTGGCCGAAGAGGCGCTTAGCAATCACTGTAAACTCGATGCTGGCATCAATCTTCGAGAGCTCGAAAAAATAGCGGTTTTCCCCGTCCACGGTGATAAACGCGCTGCCCTCGACTGCGGATACCAGGTCGCTGATCTTTGTATATACTCCTGCCATGATACTCCTCCTTTATGATAAATGGACGGTGATGTAGATCTTTTCGATACTGTCTACTGGCTGAATGTAGGCGTCCACAACCACGGCATCAATATCCGCACCAGCCACCACGGTCACATCGTCGGGCTCAAAATTCTGGATCGCGGACATATTCTGGAGGGTCACAAAATAATCCACCAGGGATGCCTTTAAGAGCGATCTGCCCTCATCGTTGTTATTGACCTTGCCCACATAGCTGCTCTCGAAGATCGTGGTTACGTCATTGGCGATATTGTCGATGGTCCGGATCACCCGGTTTTTGGTAAACATCTTGCCCTTATCCACAGTGACTGTGGTAAGGGAGTTGATATCATACACCGCGGTCACGTTCTGGGCGGTATCGACCTTGAAGATAAATTTGCCGGCCTTGACTGCGTTCTCCATCTCTGTTTTTGTCATCCGGGGCTCCACGTCAATGGCACCCACGTATTTCATGCCGGTGTTGGATGTCGTGATGCTGGCTCCGGCCGTAGCTCCGGCCACCCATGCAGTCGTCTCTGCGGCGGTAAGGGTAGTGCCGTCCGTCAGCACAACCCCATGCGCCACGTTGATCACACCCTCATCATCGGCCACATGGTTTGCAAGCACAGCCTGGCATTTGACGCCCTCGTCATCCCGCATGGCCTTGATCCAGGTCGCAATGGCGGTCTTATTGGCCGTGGCCGTTGCCGGCGTGGAGCCATCAAACGGGTAGCACAGGGTATTAAACTGTACGGTCTTGAGCTTTGTTAAGGCCGCATTGACGGCCTCTGTGTCATGCCCGGTCGGGAGTTTATACACCAGCACCGTCTTGGCCTTTTTAAGGGCCTCTACGGCCAGCTTTTTGTCCTCTGCCGTAGCTTTTTCCGGCCAGGCGGCCTCAGTCGCTGTGATTGTGTACATAGCCCCATCATCGCCCACGGTCATCTCCTGCAGGATAACCACCGTGCCGCGGTCCCCAGGCATGATCGACAAAGGCTTGTTGGTCTTGATATTGAGATAGGCGCCGGGGAGCACCTTATTCTGGGAATCCCATGTTCCTGCCATGGTTTATACCTCCTTCATTCTGGTATTCTGATCCATGGTCTGCATCGGCGTATGATCCGGTTCCCGGTATTCCCGGTAGTCCACATCAAACATAAAGTGCAGCACCTGGTCCTCAATCTTTAAGTTCCTGTTTTTAATTTTAAAGCCCGGAAGCGCAAATTCCCGCGTCAGATCCTGCCCGATGTTCCAGCACTCTTCCTGCAGATCCGTCCGGCTCTCCGGAAAATACAGCACATCCATGCTAACAGAGTTCTTCAGCCGGCCATTGATGCCCCTGGAAGGATCCTGGTCATAAATCGTGACCAGGAAGCTCGGCCGCTTAAACTTCTGCGGCACATCCTCCCGATATACCGAACATTCCTTGACCGCCTTCAATTCGGCGGCCACCGCCTCATACAATTTATTTATCATGTTTCTTCTGTACCGCCTCCACTTCTTTTTTAAAGAGTTCAATTAGCCTTTTGGAGACATAATTCTGGGTTTTCTCCAGCACATAGGTTCCCTTCATAAATCCTTTCGTGGGTCCGCCTTTTTTTGTGACGATCCGGTGACCATAATTCCAAAAGGACGCATACTCTGCGTTATTGACCAGTTCCTGTTCTATTCCATCCGCAACTTTCACAAGCGGCTTCCTGATCCAGCTTTCATGAAGTTTTCCTCCTACTCCCGGAACACTTACCCTAAAACTAACGATCTTACCAGCATCAGGGCCATTTTTAATGGTGAATGTTACCGGATTCGGATGATTTCCAATCGGAGTATGGCGTTTTGCATATTCAGCGCCATCATTGACCGCCTGGTTGAGTACCCGTACATCAATCTCCCCGATATCCTCCACCATGGCCATCAGCTCCTTCCGGAACTGGTCAATGGCTGCCTTATTCCGCCGGTAATTGCTGCTGCTCATGCCTCATCATCCCTTTTTACCTCACACTGCCACTGATAGGTGTACGGATGACACTCCCCCACGGAGAGTTCCAGGATCTTTCCAGTCCGAAGCTGCACCGTGGCCCGGTCTCCCTCCTGGATATCCACATCCAGACCGCAGAAGAGTGTGTGACTGTTTACAATGGACGGATTTGGGGTCCCGGTTGATATCTGGCCGGAAGAACTGTAGCGGCAAGGTACCCCCTCCATCACAGTATAAAGCTCCTGCTTATCATAGTCGCCTGTTTGTACGTCCCTCCAGCGCCATACGGTCATAACCGCATCATACATGGCTGCATACGGATTAATCATAGCCTCTCAGCCTCCTGTGTCGCCGCAGGTCCGCTTTATCGCTTGCGGACAGTCCATAGATACTTGCTTTTGTATTCCCGTCTGTCTGGGCCCAGGTGATACTGCCGTCGCCTTCTTTTATGCTGGCCACCTCCGGATGATACCCGGTCCCGTTGGCCTCCTCATAGTCCAGGATCCCTTTTACCTTCTTCCGGATCACCGGCTCCAGGATATCCGGGATGCAGTCCTGGGACAGGTTGCAGTAATCGCAGACGGCCAGGATCGTGTCAGAGATGACAAGATCCTGTGCACCATCCAGCAGTTTCAGATTTTTTTTTACCTCGGCCATCATCTCTGTACGATCCATATGTCCCTCCTATTTTCTCGCGATAATCCCGGCATCCCTTAAGGATTCGAGCAGGGCATTAAACTCCTGCTGGGTAGGAGCCGCTGCCGCATCCGGCACAGCTGCTCCCACTCTGCTCTCCAGGATCTCCCGGACCTTCGGAGGGATCCCGCTCCAGTCAAAATTCTTATCCATAGTCCGTTACCTCCTTAAGCGGTAGTCAGGCCGGTGATGGACCCGTGCATGAATGCCGGACCATGATCCAGGCCGAACTGCCCGAAGATCTGTCCCTCTTCGGATGCGCCGGTCTTTGCCAGCTCTTCGTAGAAGAAATTACCCTTGCCAGGCACCGGCTGGAACACAGGAGCCAGCACAGACATCTCCGCAGCCAGCACGCTGTCCTGCGGCATAAAGCGGTCAAGGCTGATGCCGATGTTGCCGAAGTCGGTCTCGATCTGCTTAATGTTGGTGCCGCCCACGTTTCTGTCTGCGGGAGCGTAGGAATAGATCTCTGTGATGATCTGCTTCTGGAAGCTGTTTACCCAGAGAATCAGATTAGAGAATACCGCTCCTGCGTCATACATCGCCTTAAAGAGCGCCTGCATGTTGGCCTTGGTCAGCTTTTTACTGCCCGCAGCGATCGTAGTCCCACCATCCCCGGAACACACCGCCAGAAGGCCACGGGTCTTGTTTGCCACGCCTGCGTTGGTTGCCTTCTGGTACACGCCATTGATAATGGTGTACTCAATGTCGCGGGAGATCTTTTCCAGCTTCCGGGCGATCTGCCAGTCTTTTTCTGTCGTCTGCACATTATTCTGCTGTCCGGCGGTGTTAAGACCGCTCATCCGGCCGCGGTTGGATTCCTTAACGTAGGAGATGGACACCTTTTCGTGGAAGATCTGGGTTACGTTGGTATTCTGGGTCCGCACGATCTCCTCTGCCTCCGGAGCTGTCAGAGACGCAGTCTCCGTGATCGCCGGCTGTGCCGCCTCCGGAAGGCTGTACTGGGAGTCGGTCGGGAATTCAAAGTTCTCAGTCTGCACGCCGCCGGTCAGACCGCCGATCATGCTGAGGATCGGTGCGTTCGTGGGGTCTGCCGTAAACAGATCCCCCGCATAGTTAGGTAAGTTCCAGGTAGTCCCTGTTCCCTTCTGATTTGCCATGTGTTATTCCTCACTTTCCGCCTGATTCAGGCTAAATAATTCGTTTCTGGCTGCAATACGGTCCGCCAGGCGGGTCTTGGGGTCGTTGATCAGCTTCTCTAACTGCTCTCTCCTTGCCTTGTCGCCGGTGACCTGCGGAGTGGTCCTGCCATTATTGAGCGGGGTCTTGCCGGATACCGGAGGCGTAAACAGCTCTTTGTAGGTCTCCTTTACGGCCTTGAGCTGCTCAGAAAGGCCAGACACAGTGCCGTCCTCCGCCAGGATCAGCTTCGTGCGGTCAAACTTGTCTGCCACCAGATCCGGATACTTGCAGTCCGACAGCTGGTCCTTGATGGCGCTGGTCAGCTTCATCTCGTTTGTGTAGATGTCAATTACAGCCGTTGCCTGCTCTTCGGTCAGGCCCTTTGCAATCAGTTCTTCTTTCTTCATGTTCAGTTTCTCCTTTCGATTCATCTTCGCTTGTTATCCCGGTCGCGTTTTCCGGGTGATGTCTCCTTCTTTTTCGCCTGGGATACCAAAAAAGGCGATAAAAATAACGCCCAGGCCTATGCCTGCGCGCTTTTTTCAGTTTCATAAAATCCGATGATGCTCTTTATCCGTATCAATCCTCGGGTTCCATCCGCAAAGTCCAGTTCCACAAAGCCGTCTTCTGGAATCACGCTGTCCTGGAGCAGATGGCACATAACAGGATACGGCATGCACACTCCCGCAAGGACGCATCCGCCCTCGCACATGATTTCGATCATAACTATTCCTCGTATATAATATCTAAGCCATAGGCAACTGCAGCATCATGTTCAATGCGACACCCTCTGGCATTTTCCCAGCCCTTGCAGAAATACGCAGCATGACACAGAGACATCTTTTCGAGAGACTTTGCCAAGAAGCAAAGTGGAATCTGCACCACACCTCTCTCGTTCATGCTTTCATTACTGTACCACTCATCCGTAAATAGGGTATTTACAATCTCATAACCTTTTTCTTTGAGAACGGCGATTGCCTTTTCTCTGGTTGCTCTGATTTCTTCATCTGTTTTTCCAGCCATAGGCTGAGATAACATTGCTTTTAACATATCTTTTTGCTCCTTCCTGTTGCGATGCCGCAACGCTAAAAATGGGTACAAAAATACCACCGGCCATTACTGGCTGGTGGTATCCTATCTGTTTATTTATGCTAATCCAGATAATTACTTGGCAGGCGCACGTTTCTCCTGCATCTCTCAGGTTTCCCTTGTCAGTACCAGCGGCGTGTGGATCGTGCGAAATTTTCCACCTCAAATAATTATCCGGGTAAAGCCATAATAAAAAGGAATCTTCGGCCGGAGCGTCACTCCCGACATCTCTTTTGCCCATTGCACAAGGCATGCGGCGCATGAAGACGCTTTTTTCACCTCGAAGATAAAAAACAAGAAGTTATCCGGCAGGCGTCGCCTCTCCTGCATCTCTTTTGACCGCTAGGGTGCGTGGTTGCAACGAAATTTACCACCTCAGATAACCTCTTGTTTATTGTATCTTTATCATACATCAATTATTCTTTTTTGTAAAGGACTCGTTTGTTTTTCAAATAGTTTTCCAATCTTTTTTCACTAATTTCCCAACACGATATGACTGAATTTTTATAACCAGGCTCATCCTTATGAGTGCATACACGAAGAACTAACTGCAAATTATCGCCTTTCATTTTAAACTTTTTAATAACTAGCCCTGTATTATCGTGCTTATCGTCTGCAATAATATAATCCGGACTTTCAATAGCTGTTCGCATTTCTTTCATAGCTGCTTCATAAGCATCCGGATGCCGATCCAGTATATGCTGAATCTGATTATCTGTTATAATAACCTCATCCGTCACAATATCATCCGTTATGCATTTGTAGATATCCCTGTCAATTTTGCCAACCGAATGCACCCGTATTTCCTCTTTCGTATTTTCTGGCTCTATTGTATCAAATTTTGAAGTTTTTTCAATAAATTTCTTCTTCCACTCCCTATAACTCATATCCGCGGGAACCTCATAGGTCTTTCCAGTCTCCGGATTCCTGGCTACCCTGGTGAGACCTTCGGTCGGAGTATCGTCATAGTGGGGGACTGTGGTGCACCGGCACAGTGGGTGGAAGGGCGGCATGTTGACGCCTACGACCTCTTTGCCTACCTCATACACCTCGTTATCCAGATCGCCGCATATACTGCAGGTCTTGCTGTCCAATGTGGCGAGGATCTCGTATTTCGGCACACCGTCCTCTGCATATCCGGCATGGGCGGCCTCGCTCATCAGGAACGAGCTCTCCGTGTGCAGGAGCCGGTATGCGTCGAATTTCTTGGAATTCATTTTCTTGGCAAACTCTTTCGTCAGCGTGGAAGGATGCTTTCCCTGGATCAGCATCGTGGTCACCGCCTCCATCAGCTGGGCCTGCAGATGATCCTTCTGCTTCCAGAGCCTGGAAGAGAATGCCGCACCGTTAAACGGATACTCCAGGAGCTTTTCCATTACGGTCGGGCTCACCTGCGCGAACTCCGCATGAAAGCCATGGTACTGGTCAATGTTGTACCAGGTGCGATAATAGGTGCCCTCGTAGATCTCCTGCATGGTCTTTTCCGCCCCCGCCTCATAGTCGATGGCATACAGTTGCCGGAGGATCGCATCCACCTGGGCCTCCAGGGCCTGGTAACGGGTGATCCGGGCCTTGATGGACATATTATTGACCGTCTGGTTATATCTGCCGATATTGGCCATTGCCAGGTCAATAAAGTCCTGCAGCTCTCCCAGTTCTTCTGCATCCAGCTTCTTCTGGGCGGCTGCGAAAGACAGACCGTTCTCTTCGGCGTACCGGAAGTAAAATGCCTCAATGGTCTTCTGCAGCTCCCTGCGCGTCTGGTTAAAGGCTTTTTCCAGGCGCGTGAAGTATTTGTTGACCTGCATCTCTCCGGTCTTATACATGGCCTCCTGGCGCTCCTGCCAGTATCCCATTAAGCCTCACCTTCCTCGTCATCCGGGTCCGGCGGGAACATATCGGATAATTCCGCCTTCTCAGCTTCCCGCTGGGCGTTTAATCGCTCAAGCTCTTCCGCTGCATCCTCGACCCACGGATGGTTTTTGATGATCGTCTCATCCGAGATGATACCCTTGGATGCGGCGCAGTCGGTAATAGCCTGGCTCTCGTTGATGGCAATGTCCCGGTTAAATGTCACATCGATCTCACAGCCTGGATGCGCTCCGGCCCCGATCAACTCCAGGTATTTGTCCACAAAACCAAACAGCTGCTCCATGCCTGCCTTAAATGCAGACTCCATCCGATTGCATTTAAGATCCAGGCCGGAATATATGAATTTAAGAGCGATGCCGGAGGGACTGTTGCCCAGTTTGTCACTGTTTTTATCCACTCCTTGGCCGAAATCGTAGATATCCTTCCGCAGCGTATCGAAGTCATCCTTGGCCGCCGCGATGTCCACCGGTGCTGTGATTGCTTCTGCTCCGCCGTCCTCGTCCAAAGAGATGGCCCGGAAATAATTCAGATCCCGCATAAACTCGCCCAGATCATGGCCTCCATACCCCTTTAAGGCATACACAATGGAACGTACCTCATCGAGGAAATTGGCCACATCTGACCGGGCCTTGTCATATCCGTCGATCAATGACTTCACAAACTTAAGATCCGGCAGCTCGTAGTCATTGTTTTTAAACGGCACAAACGGGACCCTGCCCCAGTTCCCTGCCTCTTTGCCGATGCAGAAGTGCTCCACAAACTCACTGTCCTCATCCACCGCCGCATCCAGGTAGCGCTCAGAGTCCAGCCGCAGGTCCCAGCCCTCGCCCTCAGAATCAGAGACATAGTAAGCAACGGCTTCCGGAAGCCAGTACTCCACTTTGGTGACTGTCTTCTGCTCCTGGCCTTCGATGACCTGGACATCATAAAACCAAATAAAGCCGTCCAGCTCCTCATGGTCGTTATCCCTCCAGAGTGGGATCCCCTGCTCCGGCGGGACGATCACAGTCCGGAATCCCCCATCCTCATCAAGGTATGGGTGCAGCCATGCGATACCCGCATTGCTGGCAGATACTCCCAGCCGCATCAAACGTCGGTCCTGGAAGCCTTTTCCCAGGGCGTCCTGTACCATAGCCAGATACTCCTCGGACTCCTCGCAGGTCAGCGTATAGGGCTTAGCGAGCAGATAATTAACCTTGTCCTCGACCAGCAAGTGCATAAAGCCGTGCGCCCGCTTATTGTTTGGCTTGGACTTGTCCAGCACCCTCTCTATCTGCCCGGTGGTCTTATCCTCCCGGTAACGGTACATCTTCCGGTTCATGATCTCCGGGTTATCCACTCTGTAATATGCCTCCCCGTCTAACATCCACCGCCGCTCCCTGGATCGCACAAACTCATCCATGTAGAGCCGGCATAACTGCATATTAGTCATCCGGTTTTTATTGGGGTCAAATACAATATCCATCTAATCCACCTCACTTCAGGATCCGGATCCCTGGCCGCATCCGGATAATTGTCATACAAAAATATCTGAGGGCATCGAGACAGTTATGAACTACAAACCCACCACAAATGCTAAAATTGTGGTGTCTCAGCACTTCCATGTTGTAGACGTCTTCTCTTCCCGCCTCTTGAATGCTTACGATTTTTACAAACTGAACAGTATTTTGTACTTGCGTATTTGTTCGCACGGTATTCTCCTCCGCAATCTTCACAGATTTTCACAATTTCATCGCCCTTCCGCAGATCACAAACCCTTATCCATCCTCTGCTTGTATAAACCGGATGCTCTGCGGTCGCTTTTATTGCGCTTCCATCTGCCATTTCAATACTGTAAACAACTGCATTTTTTTGTGTCATGCGGACACGGCAAAATAGTGATACGGTTCTTCTTGCCTTCTTAACATCGTAACAATACACAAATCCTCTTTTCCCAACCAGATCCCTAATAGGTATCTGACCGTGCGGTGTGTCTACCAGAGTGTCACCAGCAAGACAATGATCGTGCTCCTTTACAGGCTTGTCCTCTCCCTTATCCGCCGCTTTTGCGTCCCAGATGTAGGACGCAAACTCCTTGATCAGATTATCGCATGACTTGTCTATAAAAATAGAACCCGTAAGCAGCAGTGTGGCTACCAAACGGATCCCATCTAAAACATCATTTTTTGCTTTTTTGACCTTAAAGCCATCCTTCTCCAGCTGAGCCTTGAAACTGGCGGCCGCCGGATCCAGGATCACTGCCCGGATTTCCAGGCCATTCAGCCAGGCTTTTAAGTCCGCCGAATACTCCGCATCAGTCTTCTGCCGGCCCTTATCCCGGCCGGAATAATAATACTCCCGCCGGCAGTACCATTTTTTATCCGCCCCTTGCTGCCACAAAAGAAAGGCTGTAGGGTTTTGGGTACCGTAGTCACAGCTGACATACTTATCGCCGGTCCAGAAGTCATGCCCTGTCCTGGCCTTATATGCAGCCGCCAGAGCCTCTGTATCAACGGTGTGCTTGTCTGGATCGAACATATCATAGATAATACCCTCGGCCATCGCCCAGAGCCCCATGATGTAACGCTTGAAGAACACACCGGTGTACATGCTCCGGTACCTGACCTTGATCTCCTCCGACAGGCTCAGATTATCGTCCATCGTAAAATGGACATACAGTAGCTTTTTTAATCCTGGATCTGTTCCGGCGGCCTCTGCCTCCTCCCGGATCCGGGCCGCCCTGGCCTTACCGAGATATCCGATAGCCTTGTCGATCCAGTTGACTTTAAACCAGTGATATGGTCCGTCCGGGTTACAGTTAAACCAGTACTTTGATCCTGCCACAGAGCATCGGCCAGTCGCCTGGTTGACGAAGCTCTCCGGCATGAGGGCAACCTCATCGCAAAACAGGCCCGCCAGTGTAATACCCTGGATCAGATCCTGGGACCTCTCGTCCTTGCCACCGAAAATGTAAAAATAGTTGGTGACCGGTCCGCGGCTGATCTCCACCAGATTATCAGCCCGGTGGTCCGTGACCCGGTAGCCCCGGCTCTTAAGCATCAGCTTAAGCCAAAATAACACATTTCTGCGGAATGACCCGATGGTCTTGCCGCACATGGCAAAGTTCTGACCGGAGAAGGTACTCATAGCCCACATCACAAAGGACAGGGACATGCAGACCGTTTTACCGGACCGGATCGCTCCATCCGCGATGATACCGTCATAATCCTTTACCGGACTGTCCGGTGCCCACCAGGTAAGGATCTGCTTCTGCCGGCGGGAGAACGGCTGAAAGCGAAAAATCTGAACCTTAGTCAAGATATTCCGCTGGCCTTTCAGCTTCTCCAGTTTCTGTTTGGTCTGGCTGATCCGTTCCTTAATCGTCATACGAATCACCCCACAGATCTCCGGCTTCGGAATTTAATGCTTCCAGGAACCCATCATCCTCCACCTCTGCTTCCTGGCCGCCCAGCTTGAGGGCCGCCAGGTCAAGCCGCATCAGTTCGATCTCCAGGCGGGCATCATCCACGCCGTATCGGTGCAGGGAGTCGATGGCTGCCTGCTTTCGGGCCTGTACACGGGTCAGGGCATCCTCTATGTTCTGGATCTGACCCAGCTTGCCTCGGTACTCCGTGAGATCTGTCTCCTTGTCCTTTTCAAGGCCCTTTTTATGCCCAACCGCAGTCATACCGGTTTCATCCCCCGACACCTCCCCGGAGTCATCCATGGACGTCCGAAGCAGATCGATCCGCTTCAGCATCCGGTGCTCCCTTACAGTCAGCAGCCGGATTTCCTGGAGGAGCAGCTGCTCTTTATCCGGCGGGACAGCTGCAGCCAGCTGCCGCTCTTCCGGTTCCAGGCAATCAAAAAGGAGAGTCTCAAACTCCCCTGTGGTAACTGCTTTCTTGTTTCCCGGCGGACCTCCGGAACTGTTTTTATTGCCCGGCTGTGCCCCTCTCTTTCTTTTCGAGCGTTCACTTTTTCTATCCGAACGTTCGCTTTCCCACTTATGCGTGGATTTCCACCGGCGGACCGTTCCCTCCGGCAGATCCAGCCGGTGTGCGATCTCCACCAGCTTCACACCCTTCAGGTACATGGCCTTCGCCTCATCAATTCTCGGATCCGGCGCTCTGGCCATGTCGATCACCTCCTATTCGTTGGTTTTTGGGTAAAGGAAAAGAGCCACACGGTGGTGGCTCTTCGGATTCTCATTACTTTAAGTACTGGTTACATTTAAGTCTTCCTGTATGACTTTATATACCCTTTTTAATATCATAAATAAATTTGTTAATAGTACAAAAGTCAGATAGTATAAAACAACACTCCCCACATAGGAATACTTCTCTGCAAAAAGATAAATGAAGCACATGATTAGAATTACAATGCTGATAAGTATCTCAAACATTATCGCATAATACGTTTCCTTTAATAATTTTTTGGATATTTGAGCATTTCCATCATTGTAATTCTTATTTCTTCCTACTCCTTTATACATATCAAGTGTTAGTGTCAGTAGAGTAAAGAACATAGATGTTAAAATTGATATTATTACTGTCAAAGAATTAATAACTTCTTCATCTATTTTTTTTATTTGAACCAGTGAAAATGCAATCAATAATGGGACTCCGTAGTATAAAAAAATCGTAATCTTTGAAATATTCCCATTTCTGTCTGCAAAGCATTTCCAATGTTGCTCAACTATTTCGAAGCAATTCAGGTAGTCCCTTTTTAACACACACCTTCCTACTAGCAGTATTAATAGAGATAAAGCTAAGAGGCCTGATGGGCTCAGTACAAATTCTCGGATTTTCTCCATGTTATCATCTCTTTCTAATAAAGTAAGCCTTTTGCTCGCAAATAGAACTCAGCAGTTGTTTGCATTATCTCACACAGGCTTGAGAAATTAGGGTTTCCCTTTTCAATAGCAACCTCATCAGTGATATCTTCCGCCGCTACCAAATTCTCTAGATTCTTTAAACTGATGGATTTATTTCTTTTCCCCATTTTAAAATCCAATTTAAGATCATCCACTTCAAATCCTTCAATCTGAACTACTTCATCATATCTTTTTGTACCATTCATACATGCCTTAATATCACTTAATTTATTGCTTAAGAATCCACTCGGCTTTCTTATAACTCGTTCTTCCACAATATTTTTAACATTTCTGTCAACACCATATTGATCCGCAACATCATTCGGTATGCCGTGACGGATAATGCGGATTGACTGCAAAACACCATGTTCTAAAAAACGCTCCATGTATACTTTAGGAACAATTGTCCCCATCGTAATTCTCAAATTTGAATTAATCGCTTTAACATATGCATCAATGCGTTTATTCATTACTGATTTTATTCCATAACGACCTATTGACTGAATTGTCACAACGCCACTTTTAAATTCACCACATGGTACCATAATGCAGCATCCAAACGGTAATACATCTGCTTCTGTCGCACTTCTCGTGTATGATGTTATTCCAGAACCACTATCTACTATCTCCGATTCCACTCCATAATCTCCCGTCTTCACTCTCAAAAACAACACTTCATATCGGGCTTGCCCGTTTTCATTTTCTATTAGTTTTCGTTTTATATCGTCAACAGTAAAAACTGATTCATTATTTCTATTATTATCATACACTTTCAGATCATTTTTTGCCCCTTTTTCAATAATATCCAAAAAACCCTTCCCATAAACATCATGCAGTTCGTACTGGAGATCATTAATATCTCGAACATTAATACCATACGTTGTTAATCCAACCCGCATCATAATAATTCCCCTTTTCGACATTTTTCTTTATTATATCATATATAGAAAAGGGAATTATTGCTAAAAATATTTATTATCTTTGTAACATATTTCTGTCACATTTTCAAATAAATTTTCGTTATATGCCAAATAAAAAGGCACCCTCTTACAAGGATGCCTTCCAACTACCTGGAATGTCTGGGGGGGAGAATCCCAAAACCAGGTAAATCAGATGTACTGGAAAAATCCAGCATATTAATTACCCGCTATCTGATATCGCGGACTTCAGCCCTGCCGCCCGAAGGCAGCCGGCCGCATCGGAACACCAGGACTTGAACCTGCGGCTCGGTTTTACGGCTCACGCTTCCTCCCGTCCGGGAAGATGTTCCGTCAATGCCCGCCTGGGATGGACGGGCTCACGGGGATAAGTACTTGGATGAGGAAGATGGGGCCGGCAGCTACTCCGCCTCCGGCTCCCAGTCTATAGACTACCACGTTTTTACCGAACATTGGCGAACATTTTTAAAATTTTTCAAAAAATCTTTTCGCCCGCATCCGGCAGCTGTCCGCAGTGTAAGAAATCCTCTTTTTCGGAAATGCCCGATTCATCTGCCTGGCCACCTGCTCCCAGGTAAGCCCGTCGATGTAATACAGCCGGAACATGATCCGGATCTCTGCCTTCGGGATCGACTCTATGTATTCCTCTGCCTTGCAGGTCAGCTCCAGGAGCTCTGCCTCCTTCTCTTCCAGCATCTCCCTGTACTGGTCCCGCATCTTTTCCTTCCGCTGGTACTCCGGTACGGGGATCCCCGTGATCTTGATCGGACCGATGGTCCCGTCCTTCCTGGTCCCCCGGACCGTATCCGAAACGATTGGCGGATCCGATAAAAACCGGTCCAGCTTCCGGATCCTCTCCCTTAAATCCTTGATCTCCTCCATAACCTCGCTGTATTGGACTAAGACGCTCTGGTCCAACGGCCTCACCTCACTTCAAATCTCACACCGTATTTCTCGTACACTTCCTCGCCGATCGCCCGGATATCCACATTGTCGTTTTCAAACGTCCGGTTGACCTCTTTCACCACGGCCTCGGAAAACTGTAAAAGCCGTGACCTCCGGTCATTCTCATCCTCAATCGGTTTCCAACGGAATTTTTCACAGAGGACCTTGGCTGGCACCGCCAGGAGAAGGCACAGGACCTTTAGGATCTGCTCCTCGTCTGTTTCTCCTGTCAGCGCCGCCTCGCGTGCGGCCCACTCCTTCTGGATCCGCTCGTCGATCTCTCTGGATATGCTGGCCTTAAGCTCCTCCTTCCGCTCCAGGACCGCCTGCTTCCTAATCTCATTGATCTGGGTCTGGGTCAACGTGTAGACCGGCTCCTTCCTGGCCCCTGCCTTTTCCAGCCGCCTCCTCTCCGCTCTCGTCATCACCACCGCCGTCCTTTCTCATCCACGATCGTCACCTTGCCCAGGATCCGGAGATGGAAGATCGTGCACATTGACTTGATCATCCGCCGGAACATGACCACGTTCTCCGGCGGCCGGTCAGCCTCCCGGATCGCTCTGCCCGCAGTCGGATCCTGGTATCCCTCTTTATTTTTCATCGCTCTTCCTCCTCCCTCCATGGCACATCCACTAGCTCTGGACACTCTACGGACTGGTTAAGTGCCCACATAAGATTCCAGGCTGCCGCCCTCAGATGGGGCTCGTCTGTATCGCCGCGCATATACTTGACCAGGTGCCGCATAGCCGAGTCGCATAGGCTGTGCTGCGGGATCCCCTTGTCCACGTTGTGCTCGCCGTACTTTAGGGCCCCCTCCTCACAGTGCTTTGACAACTCGATCAGCGCCGACAGAGGGAGGAGATCCATCCTCCCCTTGCCCGCATGCATGTCCCGGACAGCTCCGGTCCCAAATTTTGTACGGTCTCCGCTGTCTTTAATCATTTCGCTTCCTCCTCTGCCTGCTTGAGATGGTTATGTACGCTTCCTACGCTGATCCGCATCTCATCCGCGATCTTCGCATAGCTCCATCCGGCCTCCCGCAGGGCCTTCATTTTCCCGATGTCCACATCCAGCTTTCCCTTTGCCGCCGGTCTGGCCTGCTTCAGTTCCTTCGTGAGGTCCGACAGAGTCTTTTCCACTGGTGGCTCCGGCGCATCTCCGGAAACCGCCGGAAGGATCTCCCAGCCGCCTTCCTGGCCGATCGGGGCCAGAACCTTGATCTCCATCCCCTTCGCCGCCAGTTCCAGGGCTTTTGCCATATCAATCTGTTTCACAAACATATTTCTTCCCTCCTGTACCTATTCCCTGGCATTGATCAGATCCATCCACATCACGCTCTCACATACTCCGCTCTCCAGCTGTACATGGACAAAATACTCATAAATGCCAATAACAACCGCTTGTCTCGGGATCCCGGTCTTAACTGCCCCAAATGAGTCTTTGGCGCATGCCTTCTGGGTCGTTATCATAACCTTTGACCCGATCTTAATCTTCTTTTTCGCTTCTGCAATACTCCGGATTTTCAATGGTTCCCCCTCCTATTCCCCGCCTTTTTGAACAGCCTTTAGGAATTCCACCAGCTCCGTCATGCTGTCCGGATACCAGCTGTATTTTTCGTGCCAGGCCCACTTACGGGATCCGTACATGGGATGTTTCGGCGGTTCCGGGCCGCCCACCAGATGATAATAGGCGGATACATACGCATCACCGGTAAATTCGTTCCGCTCATCATACTCCTCCACGATGAGCCGGGCCCCGTTGTCAAAATCATACTTGTAATACCGGCATCCGATATGGTCATCTATGTACCAGATGCCCCATTCCTGGTAATTCTGGAGCCACTCTTTCCTTTGGTCGTTATTTTTCAGCTTCGGGAGTTCCGGCTGCTCCGTTTCCTCTTCTTCCACGCCTTCCAGATCACACAGCATCCCGGCCAGGGCCCTGACCAGCAGCTTTTTCTTTCTGACCATGTTATCCGGAAGAGAATCTGTCTGATCGATTGCCAGCATCTCCTCCAGGAAGCTCTGTTCCTTTTCCAGCATTCCCCGAAGTAAATCCTGGTCACTGGCGGCTGGTTCCTCCGGATCCGGCTCCCCGGCCTCTACGGTTACTGACTCTTCTGACGGCTCCTCCAGGCTCTCCGCTGCCTTATCCCCGGTATCCAGGGCTTTCATGGCCCGCCCGCATATGTACTCGCATGGCTCTTTGCAGTGCTTGCAGCATGGATCAGGCTCCCCGTCTCCGGCCCGGTGATAAGCCAGATCATGGTTTGTGAACTCACAAGTATCTCTTACATGTTCCCGGACCTCCTCCAGATGCGGAAGGATCTCACAGGGAAACGGATTTCCACAGGGAGCTTCCACACACCATCGGTCTTCCTTCCGGATCCCGCACTCCGCGGAACAGGAGAAACAATCATGGCCGCCCTCACAACCCGCAGTCGCAATCAGACTGTCTGCTGGATATATCCTGGCCGGAGTACCATATGCTGATAATTCTCCGCTGCGGTTTTCGCAGCACCCCGCCTCTTTCTGCTGCGTTTCCGCAGCAAGCTCCTGCTCGACCTCTTCCAGAATCCGTTGCGACGTCGCAATTCTTCCCTCGCGTCCCGCGGATGCATGGCATTCCAGCCGGCAATCTCCATGTTTTACGCAGTCCCAGCAGCAGTGTGTACTGCAATCCACTCCAGTCCCCGGCGACTGTTTTGCCTCTTCCGGAAGCGTACATGTAAATCCCGGGCGGTGTATGCAGTCTCCTGGTTGACTGGCTGGGAAGAAATCCTCCGGCCGGATCGTGTGGCTCTCTGAGCTGCTGCATTCCGAACTATTCGGAATTTCCGGATCCTTCGTGGTTTCTGGCTCTTCCACCGCTCCCAGGAAATCCTCCAGGCTTACCTCTCCCATAGTGAGCTGTCCCGGGATCTCATAATACGGGATCTCCTTTGGCCGTTTTAACTCCCGGATCTCCCGCACAGTCATCTCCGGCGTCACCTGCTCCATCTGCTCTGCGTCCAGGGACAGCATCTCCTGGAGCTGGGCTCTGCTGTACTCCCGGTACTCCGCTGCCATGACTGGGCTGTTCCCGCCGACCGAGAATCGGTCATTCCGGGCCATGTACCGGGACGCTGTCGATTTGCTGAATCCGTATTCTCCCCAGGCATACTCCCATATGTTCCTGTATCCCGCATCCCGGAAAAGCTCCCTGTCCCGGATCACCTTGAGATAATATCCGACAGCGATCACATTTCTTCCGGCATCCAGCAGACAGGTCTTAATGCTCTGATCCGCCTGCTCCAGATCCACCATTTCGTAATAGGCCAGTTCCCTTCCTTCCATCTACCCCTCCCCCTTCTCATTCTTCTTTCTCATCTCTTCCCAGATGATAGATTCGTAATCCTGGTCCCGCTCATCAAAGTTCTTGAACCGGTTCTTACTTCCACGCCCGCCCGAAGGCTGCGGTCTGGCCGAGTCCTGGGATCTGCCTAACCAGCCATTGATAAACTTTTCGATATCTTCGGATGTCTTCCTTTTCTTGGGGTGTACATCCAGCCATTTGATCATTTTCCGGAATTCCAGAGCGACATCAACAGACGGATATAAAGATCTGTATTCTTCAACTAAGCTCCTGGGAACCGGATACATGCTGCCATCGGGCATGGGAAGCTCATATATGGGGCTTCCCGGCTGCTCCGGGCTTCCATCTTTTCTTTTATTTTCTTTACTTTCCTTTTCTTTACTTTCCTTTAGGGATTTTTCCCGGGAATTACCTCCGTTTTTCCCGGAATTATCCTCGTTATTCCGGGAAGTATTTAAAAAAGGGTTCACTTTTATAAAGGGTTCCGTATTTTCTGGTTTTAAAATCCAGAACCCCTCTATATGAACCGGGTTCTTTTTGGCACGTTCCTTTACGGCCAGCTGGAACCGCTTCTGTATTCCGGCTGAGGTCAAGACCTTGTCCGACTGAAAAAGTGTGTGATCAAACAGTGACCGTTCCAGTAAGAAGTTCAAGACCTGCATCACCTTCTCCGTGCTCATTTTTAAGTCATCCGAAAAAATATAGATGCTGTCATCGTTGAGCTGGAGATAATATCCCGAACGGTAGATCTCACACAGCAGGTAAATATATACCGCAATCCCATCTACTCCGTAACGGGCCTTCAGAATCTTTATCTTTGGGTCAGAAAAAAAGGTAACATCCAGGGGAAAGTAGTCCAGCCCTTCCTTTTGCGGCCTTGGCATATCATTCCACCTGCTTTCCAGGGGGGAACGGCCGGTCCCCCTGTATCTCATCCGCTTCCTGACGGATCTGTGACATATTCCCAAGGAAGCATGGCCGTTTTTATTTTTCTTATTATCCGATGATCGTGATATGCTCCAGGATCTCCTTCGGCGCGTCTCCGAGTTCGTTTTCAAAGTATTCCTTGATGTTCTGGACTGCCTCGTTCTTCCAAATGCCTCCCTCTGCCTCCACGATCTTAAAGGCCGGGATCCCTTTGTCGCTGATCCGGAACACAAACTGGCTGCGCGGCTGCTCCACTTCCTGGAATGTGCGGAACGGGATCAGCCCCACCGGATTCGGCACGATCACATCCGCCTTCGATGCCACACCCACATTCATCGTAGCCACCTGCGTCCTGCCGTCATCCGAATAAGTCTGCTCATTTTTCTTTTCCACGTTGCCGGCAAATTTCATGATGGCCTCCAGGTCCGGGGTCATCTGGAAATTGGACTGGAGTGCGATCATGAACTCCTCCTGGTCATACCATCTTCCGAACTGGAATTCGGATGTTTCTGCTTTTGAAGAGAAAAGGTATTCCCTTTTTCTCTCCCCGTCCAGGAAGGAGACCAGGCTGACCAGCTTCGGGCTCTCCACATGGATGATCATATTATTGCCCTTAAACTCCTCAGAGCAGCGTAAAATATACTCTACCATCGAAGACAGAGTGGATGCCTCCACAGCTTCCGCCCGCTTCGGAGCCCCGTAGCGCTCCAGGCGCCGGTTGGCATACGTCTCCCCGCAGATCTCCAAGACCTGTACCTTCTCGGAGCTGTTTCCCAGCCCCACCACATACTGTAATGCTTCTTTTAATCCTTCTAACATATCTGATTCTCCTCTCTGTTATCTGGTTATTCAGTTATCTGGCTGACCGGAGGTCAATAGGCCCCCGCCGCTCCTCTTCTAAAATCTCTCCCGTATCCGGGTCAAACGATTTTTCATGTACCCCAGGATCCGCAGGGACCGCATCATAGGCTCCTGTCACGGCCGGGCGGTTATTTCCATACTCGGACATTTCCACTCGCCCGGTACGGGCATCCTGGCCGATCAGGAATACTGTTTCTGTCTTTGCGATCCCGGCCAGCTTTGTCTTGATGTTAAATGCAACCTGGATCGTCCCGGCTTTTGAGGGCTTAAATTTGAGATTTATGGTCATCCCACGGGTGGCCTCCGGATCCATGTTGGGATCTATGATATTCCGTCCGATCTGGGCCAGAGCCATGGAAAACTTTTCCGCCAGCTCTCCTCCGGCGATGTTGTCAAACGTGATCGGCATCTGCTCTCACCTCCTTAGTCGTTAAAGAACGCCGATGCCATATCCATCTGCACACCGGCCTGTCCTCCCTGCTGGGTGGGCGGGGGAGTCACCGGCTCCTGGATCTGCGCCGGTCTCTGGGGCTGAAGCTCGGAAACGGCTGCATCAGCCTCTGCCGGAGCCGGAGGAGCCAGGAAAGAGGCTTCCGCTCCGTCCCCCTCCTCCTCACTGTACATGCCGGAGAAACTTTCCGGAAACGCTTCCCGGAGCGCCTGTACCAGAGCCACCTTGCGGATCATCGTAGCCGGTTTCTTGGACCACTGGCTGTTTAAGGAGCCATCCTTCTTCCGGCCGGCATACTCATCAAAGGATACCTCAATACGATATGTGTGGGACCGGTCCTTCCGGTACACTTCCGCATATCCCCCCACAAGCTCCTCTCCGGGAAGTTTCAGGGTTCCGGTCCTGTATACGACCTCGTTCCCGGACATTACGATAATACCGGCCTCCATGCCGTCAAATCCCGGTGTTTTTTCGGCCCGCTTCATAAACGCTTCTTTGCCAACGACCATCGTGGCCGGTTCGTTCCCATACTTGATGCAGTACGCCTCTTTTAACCACGGGTTTAAGCCCGCATATTTGCAGAGATTGATAAACATGACAACCTCCTGCATGGTCACCCGCTCTTTGTCTCCGCTTACCAGGTAATCCCGCACGGTCTGAGGGGTTAAGACGATCGTCTCACCGGCCACCTCAAATTCCACACGGTCTGCTTTCGGCTGTGTTTTTGTCAGACTGTTTCCTACTGCCATTTTTGTTTCCTCCTTTTTACTGCTGCGGAACGGGTCCGAACTGGATCCCGTTATCCTTTAAAAACTGCTTTAACTGCACCATCTGGGCCCTGGTCACATACACCCGCATATCGATCGCAGTCACGGGCTCCTCCGGCTGCGGCTCTTCTGCGGCCGCTGTGGGAGACGTCTCAGCCTTCTGTCCGGCCCGGATGATCTGCTCGGTCTCCTTCTTTTCCCTGGCTTCCCGCTCGGCCTTCTGCCTGGCACGCTCTGCCTCATACTCCTGGCGCTTTCTTTCTGCCGCCTCCAGGCGGTTCTGCTCGGCCAGTGCCGCGCCGATATCATAGGTCTTTAAAAATACGGCTTTCATGTCGGCGGCATAGGGGCTGTCCACCTCATTTAAGACTGCAAGGCCCTCATCCACCCTCTGGATCATGGCAAGGATCTCCGTCTTGACCGCTTTCATAGTCACGCTGGCATTGGCATATTCCGGCCGCATGACCCGCTCAAAGGGAAGATACTCCCCGATGTCATGGATGTTGTCCTCATAAAACTCCCGGATCTTATCCGTTTTCTCTTTCCGGAGCCGCTCTTCATATGCCTTTACCTGGCTGTCGATATTATCAATGGCAGCCTGTACGATGGCCACCAGTTCCTTTTCTTCCCGGTCAAACTGCTCATACGGCTCCAGGTACTTCCTTTTGATCTCTTTCCGCTTGTCCTCCAGGGCCTCCGTGAATTTCCGGAGCTTTGCCCGGTCCGCCCTGGCCTGTTTGATGGTATCATCTGTATACACGGCCATCTCATAATCCCGGACCGTCTCCGAGATCTCCGCCTTCAGTTCCTGGAAATTCCATTTAACCACCTGTGCAAACCCGTTATCCTGCGGGCTGTAAATCTTCAACTCCATAGCTGCCTCCTAAATAACCGGAAGGATGAGATTCGGCCTCCGCCCGGAGACCACGCAGTCCCAGAAGCCCTTTTCGGCCTCCACGAGCCAGCGGATATCCTCCAGGACCTCATCCCTCTCCATAAAATAGTGCTTTGTCGTGATCCGGAGCTCTCCGCTCCGGCTGTCCTTTAACTGTGCCTTTAAGACCACGAAATCATATCCCGTCACAGCCAGGTAATGGAGGATCTGGCAGTAATACTGGTCCGGGATCCTCCCGTTCCACTTGACGGTCTGCGCTCCCTGGAGGATCTCCGTGGTCTTGATCTCCAGGATCCCGTGCCGCCCCTTCGGATCCACAAGCTCCCCGTCCAGGGAGGCATGCATCCAGGGGTACTCCGGGTTAAGGAACATGTTGTTCTCCTCATACAGGACCTGGTACTGCGGGAAATCCATAGCAAACAGCGCTCTCAGATGCCCCTCTGCCTCGGTTCCATACCGGACATAATCCCGGTCTGAGATATCCTCCGGAAGTACCAGCCCCATCTTCTCCTCCCAGAGCTGGACGTTGTCCTTATAGGGACTCAGCCCCACACAGGCAGCCGCATCCGACCCGCCGATATGGTTTTTTCTTGCTTCCAGCCAGGCGATACGATCAGGAAGTACATACTTCTGGGCTGGCATCATCCTGCGATCCTCTCAATCACCTTTTTCAGCTCCTCACCCAATGCCTCCGCTATGTCTTCCTGAATTCCGCAGATATCAATTCCCATACCGCTGTATTCAGTTCCAACAAAGAGTACGTTACCTGCAATCGGACAACCATGCCTGTCTGTCATGTACAGCCAGCTCCCCAGCATATTCGACTCCAGATTCTTAAGCAACCCTTCCTCGTCAACCAGCATCACGAGCGGAGTTCTTTTGTTCTTCATCCCCAATCCTGTCAGAATCCTTGTGCAGAGTCTTTTCGGCTTTACTATTTCATAGAGTTCACAGTCCTCGCCGATCAGTTTGCGGAATGCTTCATTGTGAGTCCGGTAGGCTCCACCTTCCGGGTAGTCGTGAATGGTCACTTTTAAGTCTGTCGAAACCCGAATCAATTTTTTCATTGATTTCCTCCTGTTTTTGCCCTACAATAAGGGTGTGTGAATTTTTTACCTGAGTCCCCTGGAAGTTGCCGCTTCCGGGGATTCTTTTTCTTCCAGCCATCTGAAGTACATCTCGAGCGCAAAGTGGATGGCATGTGCCATGGTGTAATCCTCCGGACGTCCCAGGGACCGCA
>OFOU01000499.1_pt1 | contig 32881 bp, 24 predicted proteins | sample 1542061 | NCBI WGS metagenome assembly OFOU01 (sample SAMN04209239, study PRJEB22552) | human gut metagenome | biome: gut; material: feces | host: Homo sapiens | place: USA: Oklahoma
TGCTGTAAAAAATTTAACTTTTTTATATCACCTCTTGACATTTCTTAGCTGGACTATCGAAAAATCCGGACAGGGCGGCCCTCCAATAAATCCAACTATATTGTCCGCTGCTTTTTCTTCTTGAATCATTCTAATTAATTTTTGCTTGTTTTTACCTTTCGTATAAATCAAAGCACTTTTATTTGAGTATCCCAAACGAGGTTCTCTTATTTGTAAGTTGCTTCTTGAAAATCTATATGCCTTCATAAAGCGACTCTCATACTCATTTACAAACACTATTTCATAACCATTTTTTTCAAATGCTAAGTCTAAAATTCCCGCACCTGAAAAAAATGAAAATATCACTATATTTGACATCTATTTATCAACCTTATCTGCTATTTTTTTATATTGCTGTTGATTTGAAGACGTTTTTCAATGGGTTTTATTACCCCTGAAACTGTATTTACATAATTCAAAAATAAAGTTCCTAACAATAATCTATCACTCCGGGGAATGCGTTTCCATTCGTATCCTTTGAATAAATCTTTGACTAAAAAAATTTCTTCCACCTCAACAAAATCTATTTCGTATATTGCTCGTTCTAATAATTCATTGACATCAGGCATTTTTCTTCCCTCGTATATTCATCATTATCAACAACGTTGTTAACAATAATTATAACACACTGCAATAGAAAATCCTAATTTTTTTGCTAAATCAGTAGCAATCAGTTCAACCTTGTGCTTTGCAAAACTAAATTCCACCCTTTTTCTATTACCCGTAGAACTTAATCCTACAAATATGTGGGTAGCTTTTATCTTTACAAATTTTCATGTATGCTGTCCTTGTGCTGCTGGTATATTCAAGGATTTTCAGTTTAAAACCACTATATATTGTAGTTATATCCATCTATTTCTTCCCATTTCCACAATACGTCATCTTTATCACGACTTCACAATGCCCCGTAAACGGAAACATATCCACTCCCCACGCCTCTTTCGCCTCGTACCCTTTCCTCTTAAACACCGTCAGATCCCTGGCCAGGGTATCGGGGCCGCAGGAGACGTACACCACCCGGGCGGGCTTTAAGGTGGCCACCGCGTTTATGAATTCCTCCGTGCTCCCGCTGCGGGGCGGATCCATGAACACCACGTCCGCCTTTCCTCCCTGGGAGGCCATCTGGATCATGAATTTTCCCGCATCGTTGCAGTAAAACCGGATATTTTTTACTCCATTGACCTTGGCGTTGGTGACCGCGTCCCGGACCGCATCCGGATTGAGCTCCACGCCGATCACCTCCTTCGCCTCAGGCGAAGCGGCGATGCCGATGGTGCCGATGCCGCAGTAAGCGTCGATGACTGTCTCCTTCCCTGTGAGCCCGGCAGCCTGAATGGCCAGCCGGTAGAGCTTTTCTGTCTGGACCGGATTGATCTGGTAGAAGGATCTGGAGGAGATCCGGAACCGGAAGCCGCAGAGCTCGTCCACGATAAAGCCAGGGCCGTAAAGCACATGCTCCTTTTCTCCCAGGACCATGCTGGTGCCGCGGCCATTGATGTTCTGGACCACTGTGGTGATCTCCGGATGGGCCGCCCGCAGAGCCTTTACGAAATTATTTTTAGACGGGAACACAGGAGAAGCCGTCACCAGCACCACCATGATCTCGCCGGTGCTGTGCCCGGTCCTGATCAGCACATGGCGCAGGAAGCCGTACCCCGTATCCTCATCATATACCTTCATTTTAAACGACGGAACCAGCTCCCGGATCGTCCTGATGATATCGTCTGCCTTCTGATCCTCAATAAGACAGGTATCCACCGGAAGAACAAAATGGGTCCCCTCCTTGTATACGCCGGAAATGATCCTCCCCTTCCGGTCCCTGGCTATGACCGCATGGACCTTATTTCTGTAATGCCAGGGGTCCTCCATTCCGATCACGTCACGGACCTGACAGAATGGCTTTAAAAGCTCTGTCAGCTGTTTCTTCTTTTTCTTCAGCTGCTCCTCATAGGGCACGTCCAGATACTGGCAGCCGCCGCATTTCCCAAAATTCGGGCACAGGCCCTTTGCCTTCTGTTTTTTTCCACTTTCATTTCTGTTTTCCATATACTTTATCTCCATATTCTTGCTTTTTCTTACGTTTCCATTATAATGATGTTGGGACTCCAAAGGATCTCCGGCGATCCCGGTCCGCTCTGTCAGGAGCCCTCCTGCATTTCCCGGGATCAGAAGCCACTTACAGGCCCGCGCCGGATCTATGGCCCCCTGTCCCCACATCCCTGGACGGCATCCCCGGATCCAGGGGCCGTACTATTACGATTATAGCGTTTTTCCCCTTAAAGTACCAGCGTTATTTCAACGCCCAGTCCAGACAGAAAGGATACAAAACATGGATTTTTATATTGATGAAACTGTATATACAGGCAGTCCGGAGGACATGTCCGGCCGTCTCCCCAGGGAGGTCCGCACCTACGCCCTTCTGGATACCCTCGGCATCCCCTTTACACGGGTGGACCACGACGCTACGGCCACCATCGACGCCTGCCTGGAGGTAGAAAAGATCCTTGGGATCCACATATGCAAGAATCTCTTTCTCTGCAACGCCCAGAAGACCCGTTTTTATCTTCTGATGATGCCGGGGAATAAGAAATTCAAGACAAAAAATCTTTCAAAGCAGATCAATTCCGCCAGACTGTCCTTTGCCGGAGACGAATACATGGAGCAGTTCTTAGACATCACTCCCGGCTCTGTCAGCATCCTGGGACTGGCCAATGATAAGGAAAACCAGGTCCAGCTGCTCATCGATTCTGATGTATTAAAGGATCCCTTTCTGGGCTGCCACCCCTGCATCAATACCTCCAGCTTAAAAATAAAGACAGCAGACCTTACGGAAAAATTCCTGCCTGCTGTCCATCATTCGTATATCACGGTGGATCTTCCCTGGGAAGACTGACCATCCGTTTTCATAAAGCTCCAGGCTGCCGGATCCGGGCCTGGAGCTTTTATTTTATGCGGGAAGCGAGCCAGTGTCCGTGCCTGCACGAGACCTTGGCGGCTGCCGCCGTGACCACAAGAGACCTGCGCAGCGTGTTCCTTATGGTCTACTGCATGACGCCGCTTCCATTAAAGGAGTACGTCACTCCATCAATGACCATGGAGGTATTGGAGACCATGGCTCCCCCGGCTGCCGGATCCATATAATACCAGTTTCCGTCGGGGCGGATCCAGCCGGTATAGCGGCCTCCGTTGTTTTCAAAATACCAAACGCCGTTTTCTTCCTTCCACTGGCCGGGCGTGGCGTCCCCTGCCTCCAGGGCTGGAGCGTAATCCTTAAAGGCAAATTCCAGGCACACGTTTCCATTGATCCCGTCGATCACGCCCTTATCAGTGGCCTGCCACATGGTCCGGTTGGGATAATTGTGGTCGCCGCCGTATCTGGCCAGCCAGATATCATAGGGGATCTGGTTCGTATCCATTTCTGTCGTAAACTTATGGTAGTCGCTGTATACAATGGGCGTGTATCCTGCCTCCGCCACCACACGGCAGAAGGCGTTGGCGATATCCGTCAGCTCCTGGGTGGAGAGATCCAGGATATACTGGGACTCGATATCCACTGCCAGGGGATAGGAAACGTTATAATTCTTCGCCACATCCACCGCATACCGGGCCGCTGCCTCTGCCTCCTCCACAGTCCTTGTCTGGAGATAGACATAGGGCGTCACATGGACGCCGTTGGCGCTGGCCTCCCGCATGTTCTGGTCAAAATATTCATCCATGGTATATTCTCCCTCGTAGCCGATGGACGCCATCCGCACCAGGGCAAAGGAAATATCGTCAGCCGCTGCCTTCCCCCAGTCCACGTCTCCCTGCCACTTGGACACGCTGACGCCCCGGAGGACTGCGCCGTCGATGGCCTTTCCCGTATCGTCCACATAAACGCCGTCCACCTTCGTCCAGGGGGTAAACGCACTTTCCGCACTTTCCGCATTTTCCTCCGCCGGTGCTTCAAAGCCCGGGCCGATCTGGTTCTGATCAGATTCCGGCGCGCTGACCGACGCCATGGCTGTCATACAGGGCTGCACAAAAAAAACTGCGGTCAGAGCTGCTGCCAGGATGGTTTTCATATTCATGATCTCGTCACCTTTCTTTATAAACGTACAAAAATTTACAGCTTTCCATATATATAGATTATAGCACCTGCTTCCCTGGATTTCTATTAACAATTTATGAAGAAAATGCGGCAGAATTTACGCAGGAACCTGCCCTTTACTTCCAGAAACTCCCATGCTATGATTAAAGCAACGACTTTATATGCACAGGAGGAATCATGGACGTACTAAAAAAATTTGCAGCCTATTATAAGCCCTACAAAAAATTCTTTTTCCTGGACCTTTTCTGCGCCACCATCATCAGCGCCGTGGACCTGGCCTTTCCCCAGATCTTAAGAAGAGCGGCCAGCGACTGGTTCACCCGGGGCCAGGAAGCCATCCTGCGCTCCCTCCCCCTCCTCTTTGCAGGCCTTCTGGTCCTTTATGTGATCCAGACCCTCTGCAAATACTATGTGACCTACCAGGGCCATCTCATGGGGACCTGGATCGAGCGGGATATGCGCCGGGATCTGTTCGATCATTATGAAAAGCTCTCCTTTTCCTACTATGATAAAAACAACACCGGACAGATGATGAGCAAGCTGGTCTCCGACCTGTTTGAGATCTCCGAATTCGCCCACCATGGGCCGGAAAACGTGTTTATCTCCTCCATTAAGATTGCCGGCTCCTTTGTATTCTTATTCCTGATCAACGGGAAGCTGGCTCTCCTGCTGGCCGTGGTGGTCCTTCTTATGGTGCTTTTCTGCTGCCGCCAGAACGCCCGGATGCATGAGACCTTCATGGACAACCGAAGAAAGATCGGCGACATCAACGCCAGTCTCCAGGATACCCTGTCCGGGATCCGTGTGGTCCAGTCCTTTGCCAATGAAGAGATCGAACGGAAAAAGTTCGGAAGGAGCAACGAGAATTTCGTCCGCTCCCGGGACAATAACTACCGGGCCATGGGAAAATTCCACGCAGGCACCCTGTTTTTCCAGGGCATGATGTATCTGACCGTCCTGGTGGCCGGAGGATACCTTATCTCCATCGGGGAGATGGAGCCAGCAGACCTGGCCATGTACGCCCTCTACATCGGAATTTTCATCAGCCCCATCCAGATCCTGGTGGAGTTTACGGAAATGCTCCAGAAGGGCCTTACCGGCTTCAAGCGCTTCCTGGCAGTCATGGAAACAGAACCGGAGATCGAGGATGCGCCGGACGCGAAGCCCCTTACAAATGTACAGGGCCATATTTCCTATGAGGACGTAAGCTTCTGCTATAACAGCAGCGAGCCTGTTTTAAGCCATGTTTCCTTTTCCATCCCTGCCGGCAGATCCATCGCCCTGGTGGGCCCCTCCGGCGGCGGAAAGACCACCATCTGCTCCCTCCTTCCCCGGTTCTACGATGTGACCCACGGAAGGATCGCCATTGACGGCCAGGATATCCGGAAAACCACCTTAAAGAGCCTCAGAAGCTCCATCGGCCTGGTCCAGCAGGAGGTATACTTATTCGGCGGCACCATCCGTGAAAACATCGCCTACGGAAAACCAGGAGCCACTGACGAGGAGATCATTGCCGCCGCCAAAAAGGCCAGCATCCACGATTTCATCATGGAGCTTCCTGACGGCTACGACACCTTTGTGGGCGAGCGGGGCGCAAGGCTTTCCGGCGGCCAGAAGCAGCGGATCTCCATTGCCCGGGTATTCCTTAAAAATCCGCCTATCCTGATCCTGGATGAGGCCACCAGCGCCCTGGACAATGAAAGTGAACGCCACATCCAGAAAAGCCTGGAGGAGCTCTCCAGAAACCGCACCACCATCACCATCGCCCACCGTCTCTCCACCATCCGGAATGCCGACGAGATCATCGTCATCGACGGCCAGGGCATCGTTGAGCGTGGAAGCCACAAAGAGCTCCTGGAAAAGAACGGTCTGTATACCAGATATTATGAAATGCAGTTTGAGGGCCTGGAGGAGGCCTAGTCTTCCGCCATAACAGAAAAGACCCGGCCGGAGAGCACTGGAATCTGCTCACCGCCGGGCTTTTTCACGTTTTTTACTATTCTTCCTCCACCGTATCGCCCATCATTTTTAAGACAAGCATGGCTCCCAGCATCAGGACGATGCCCACAGGAAGGGCGATCCAGGCAGTCTTTACAAATCCTGCCACAATGTACGTCACAAAGGATACGGCGGCACAGGTCACCGCATAGGGAAGCTGGGTCATCACATGGTTCACATGCTCACACTGGGCTCCCGCAGACGCCATGATGGTGGTGTCGGAAATGGGCGAGCAGTGGTCTCCGCAGACAGCTCCCGCCATGCAGGCAGAAATGGAGATGATCATCAGCTCCGGATTGGTATTCTGGAACACGCCCACCACAATGGGGATCAGGATACCGAAGGTCCCCCAGGAGGTGCCTGTGGCAAAGGCCAGCAGGCAGCCCACCAGGAAAATAATGGCCGGGAGGAAATTCAGCAGGCCTCTGGCATGGTTATACACCAGATCTGCCACATATACGTCCGCACCCAGGCTGTCTGTCATGGCCTTTAAGGTCCAGGCAAAGGTCAGGATCAGAATGGCCGGTACCATGGCCTTAAAGCCCTCGGGGATACAGGCCATGCAGTCGTGGAAATCCAGGACACGGCGCACCTGGTACAGGACCAGGGTGATCAGAAGGCCGAAGAAGCTTCCAAGGGTCAGTCCCAGGGATGCGTTGCTCTCCGAAAAGGCAGTCACAAAATCCACGCCGGAGAAAAATCCGCCTGTATACAGCATACCGATCACACAGCAGATAATTAAAGAAATAATCGGAATCAGGAGATCCATGACCGTTCCCCTGGAGATCACTGACGGATCGGATTCATCCGCATAAGGCCGTCCCTCTGTGGTAAAGAGATCCCCCTTGACCGCGTTCCTTTCATGCTTTAACATGGGCCCGAACTCCACCTTCATGAGCACCATTCCCACCATCATCACAATGGTTAAAAGAGCATAGAAGTTATAGGGGATGGCCTGGATAAAGATGGAGAAGCCATCCTCTCCCTCCACGAATCCCGTCACAGCCGCCGCCCAGGATGAAATGGGGGCAATGATGCATACGGGAGCTGCCGTGGCGTCGATGAGATACGCCAGCTTTGCCCGGGAAACCTTGAACTTATCCGTCACCGGCCGCATGACGCTTCCCACAGTCAGGCAGTTGAAATAGTCGTCGATGAAGATCGTAACCCCCAGAAGGATGGTGGCCAGCTGGGCCCCCACCCGGGTCTTGATGCCCTTTGCCGCAAACCGGCCAAAGGCAGCGGAGCCGCCGGCCTTGTTCATAAGACTGACCATGGCTCCCAGGATCACTAAGAATACCAGGATCCCCACGTTGCTTTCATCGGTCAGGACTCCGATGATGCCGTCCTGGAAAATATGGACCACGGTCCGCTCAAAGCTCCCGCCGGAATACAGGATCCCCCCTACGGCGATCCCGATAAACAGGGAGCTGTAAACCTCCTTTGTGATCAGCGCCAGTCCGATGGCTACCACCGGCGGCACCAGCGCCCAGAAGGTGGAAAACAGGGCGGGGACGTACTCTGCGGTCTCCCCCTCTGCCCCAAGGGCCGTCATGGCAAAGGCCATGAGGAACATGGACGCCAGGGCCAGTACAGCCAGGCTTTTCGTTTTCGTACTCTGCATTTCTCATACTTCCTCTCTTGAAAATCAAAAACACCACAAACGGCAGTCCCTTACGGAAAACGCGTTTGTGGTGTAGATCATGCAGATAAAAAGCCATACAGGCTGGAACCAGCAACACAAGATAGCGCTCCACGTATCGTGACAGTACGCCGCATCTTCTGCGTCGTACCAGGAACCCTGCCCCGGACCGGGCAAAACTCCTTCGGCGGTCTCCCCTTTGGCGGAAAACGGCGGTCCAGCCTTGTCTTCCGTTACTCTTGAAGCCCGCGCCTCTATCCTATTGAACCTGCCAGGTGTGCAGGTGCTTTTGTCATGGGTTATTGTAGCATACCTTTCTTAAAAAAGAAAGTACATTTCAGATTTTCTTAAAATTCGTTAAAATTCCCGAAAATCACATCCCAACTCCATGGTGACGACGACATTTTCGTCCACTGTATCTCCAGCCTTAAAAATATAATCACGGCCATGAGCTTTTCATCAGCTCCAGAGGCTACCTCCAGTTCCTTTAGGGACATTCCTGCCTCCTATGTCTGCTGCATCAACACCCTCTTGCCTTTTTAGTCATCCTTTTCCCCTCTCGATATTTCCCCTTTAGCATAAAATATATAGCTTTATCCGTATTATCCTAAAGGCACACATTGTGAGCCACACTCTCGATGTAATCTACTTACCTATTTGTACCAAAAATAATAAGATAGAATACTAAAAGTGTGCCATGCATGATGCCTGACACACTTTCAATGAATGGATTGGCATATTCAATTTAGTAAATGGTATTTGTTACAACTAGATTTTCTCCACTTATCTTTGCAATCAAAGATCCTGATGCTCCTAATAACTCTGGCAATGGATCTGGGACGGTATAGGTCAACTTATATGTTGCCTGAGATGATGTAAACTTTAAGGTATCACTTTTCACCGAAAGACCGATAGCAGTGTAGTTTTCATCATATGCATTTGTAATCTTACCAGAAGCACTAATATCTATTTTATAAAAAGCACTTAAAGGGCCATATAGATAAATATCCCATGTCCCTTCTGACCAGGGTTCCGATGATCTGGTTGAATTATCATCTGGTTTGATTCCCATGGTGATTTTATTTCCTTCGGTATCATAATAAGTATAGATTTGCTCTGATTAATTATTTAGATTAAATACTACTGTTTTCCCACCCATTGTTGTAGGAACATTCGATGCAGCTAAAACCGAAAACGAAAAACAAAATGTAAAGATAATAGATAATACAACCGACAAAGTTCTTCTTTTTTTCAAAATATCTCTCCTTCCTTCTTATTACTTTATTTTTTTTTATGCCAATCCATTTTATCTCTAATGAAGTATAGTATCCAAACTAATACACAAACTATCAATAGAATATAATTAAAATTTAATACCCAAAAAAGCATATGCCTACTTTTACATACTAATAAGAAACATACCAAAACATCAGCTAATATAAGAAATAATATTATTTTCGCACGATTCGGCTTTTTATTTTTTGACTTACCAATTATCTCGTAGGAATTTTTATCTGAATTTTCATACGGCTGATTTTCCAATAAATCATCTATAGATAAATGATATAACTCACATATTTTCTTTACAAACATAGCATCTGGACAGCTTTTACCATTTTCCCATTTCGACAATGTCTGTCTACTAATTCCCAGCTTTTCCGCTACTTCACTTTGTGAAAGTGCTTTTTCTTTCCTTATATTCAATAATTTTTCGCTCACTTTCATATATCATCATCCTTTTTCATTTATGTATGCCAAGTATACCATTTCCATAACATATTTAGCAAGAATATATTCGTTGCAAGATGTTAATATTCGTTGCATCTCATTAATATCTTCACATTAAATATAACAGATGTATTGTTATAATTTGCAAATATTAAATCTTCAGTTCTGCCTCCAAACTTTTTTTTATTTCCTTCTGTCCCTCATAGAACTTATTTCTTCGATTACATATCCCTTTAATATATCTAACAGTATCATAAACACTCTAACTCTGCTCTTTCTCATTTTTCTTGTATTCTGCCATAAGAAATCACATTTTTCTATTTCTATTAATATACGTAGTCTTCCAGCACCTAACAGCCAGATTAATTCTAATCCTGTCATTGCTTAAACTATATGTATTGTATTCATCAAATAATAATTGTAGCTTTCCATCGCAGGAAAATGTGGTTCGATTCGTCATTGGAATTCGATACATACCCAGACTTACTCTCATGAAAACACTAACCTCCTTCTCAAACGCCTATCCCGATGTTAACTCGCATGGAAAGACTTCTACTCTCACAGAACCATGGAGCAAACTGTGATATACGGGATAACAAAATAAGAGATGTTTCACTCCAAAAATCCCAGGAAAGCATCTCTTATTTATATTCTATTCACGCCAGTCCCCCTCATATACACCCCTGTCTAAATTTTATCGTAAATAAAAGAACCTGCCTATCACAAAGCAGATTCTCTCAAGTTTATGATGTTGCACATAATGGGGGGTTTTATTGTTTTGCTCATAAAGTCAAAAAGTAGAGGAGATTTCTCTCCTCCACTAAACTTTGACATTCCACCTTTGGGCTCTTTCCTAGAATCTTCCCTCTTCAGCCGCCTGCTGGATGGAAACGGCCACAGCCACAGTCATGCCCACCATGGGGTTATTTCCTGCGCCGATGAGACCCATCATCTCTACGTGTGCCGGAACGGAGGAGGAACCTGCGAACTGGGCGTCAGAGTGCATACGGCCCATGGTATCGGTCATTCCGTAGGAAGCCGGACCAGCCGCCATATTGTCAGGATGGAGGGTACGGCCTGTGCCGCCGCCGGAGGCTACGGAGAAGTATTTCTTTCCTTTCTCCACGCACTCCTTCTTATAGGTGCCTGCCACCGGATGCTGGAAACGGGTAGGGTTGGTGGAGTTTCCGGTGATGGAAACGTCAACGCCCTCTTTCCACATGATGGCAACGCCCTCGGTCACGTCATTGGCGCCGTAGCAGTTTACCTTTGCGCGGGGGCTTTCCGGATCAGAGGAATAGCATTTTCTGAATACCTCCTCCACTTCTCCGGTGTAGTAGTTCATCTTTGTCTCCACATATGTAAAGCCGTTGATGCGGGAAATGATCTGGGCTGCGTCTTTTCCGAGACCGTTTAAGATCACGCGCAGGGGTTTCTTGCGGACCTTATTGGCCTTCTCTGCGATACCGATGGCGCCCTCAGCGGCTGCAAAGGATTCGTGGCCGGCTAAGAAGCAGAAGCAGTCTGTCTCTTCCTCTAAGAGCATCTTGCCAAGGTTTCCGTGGCCAAGGCCAACCTTTCTCTGATCGGCAACAGAGCCGGGGATACAGAAGGCCTGGAGGCCCTCTCCGATGGCTGCGGCAGCATCAGCGGCCTTACGGCAGCCTTTTTTAATAGCAATGGCTGCACCCACTGTATATGCCCAGCAGGCATTCTCAAAGCAGATGGGCTGGATCTTCTTTACCTGGTCGTAGACATTTAAGCCGGCGTCCTTTGTGATCTTTTCAGCCTCTTCGATGGAAGCGATGCCATAGCTGTTTAAAACAGAATTGATCTTGTCGATTCTTCTCTCATATGATTCAAATAATGCCATGATGTATTAACTCCTCCTTACTCCATTCTCGGGTCGATGATCTTCACTGCGTCTGCCACACGGCCGTACTGGCCCTTTGCCTTCTCATAAGCAGTTGTGGGATCGTCGCCTTTCTTAATGAAATCGGTCATCTTTCCAAGGTTTACGAACTGGTAGCCGATGATCTGGTCCTCTGCGTCGAGAGCGATCCCGGTCACATAGCCTTCTGCCATCTCCAGATAACGGGGACCTTTCTTTAAGGTTCCGTACATGGTACCGATCTGGGAACGGAGACCCTTTCCAAGGTCCTCCAGACCAGCTCCGATGGGAAGGCCGTCCTCAGAAAATGCACTCTGGGTCCTTCCGTAAACGATCTGAAGGAACAGTTCTCTCATGGCTGTGTTGATGGCATCGCACACAAGGTCTGTGTTTAACGCCTCCAGCAGGGTCCGGCCCGGAAGGATCTCTGCCGCCATGGCTGCGGAATGGGTCATACCGGAACATCCGATGGTCTCCACCAGTGCCTCCTGGATGATGCCCTCCTTCACGTTCAAGGTCAGCTTACATGCACCCTGCTGGGGTGCACACCAGCCGATTCCATGGGTCAGGCCGGAAATATCTTTGATCTCTTTGGACTGTACCCATTTCGCTTCCTCCGGGATCGGAGCTGCGCCATGGTTTACGCCCTGGGCAACTTTACACATTGTTTCTACTTCATGTGAATAAATCATTTTAAGACTCCTTTCAAGATATCTGTCGCAATTCTCTTGTTAAAAAAATCACATCTTGCTTGTACCATTCTCTCACAAAATCTCTCATTCGTCCATAGTTTTTTTCGATAAATTTTGCATTTCTTCGTTCCAGGCCCTTAACTCCTTCAGTATGGAGACGACGATCACCGCGGCCATGACGCTGGTGCAGACATCCGCAATGGGCTGGCAGAGCTGCAGCCCCAGGATCCCCAGGAAACGGGGAAGCGTAAGGAGGGACGGGATCAGAAAGATCCCCTGGCGGCCCGCTGCCACGATGGATGCCCGGAAGCCGTAGCCGATGGACTGGGTCAGCATATTGGACATGATGATCCAGGCCTGGAACGGCAGGGTCAGGCACTGGAACCGCATGGCCCAGGTACCGATCCCGATCACCTCCAGATCCCCCTTCCGGAACAGGCCCATAATGGCCTCTGCCCCGAAAAAGCTTATGACACCCAGGGTGGTCAGGAGGATCACTGCCACCTTCAAGCAGAACCAGAACGCCTCCAGGACCCGGTCATACCGCTTCGCCCCAAAGTTGAAGCCACATACCGGCTGAAAACCCTGGCCGAAGCCGATGAGGGCAGAGTTGATGAACATCATGTATCTCGTTACAATGGACATGGCTGCGATGGCCGCATCCCCGAAGGGATTGGCCGCCACGTTTAAAGCCACCGCCGCCGCACTGGCCAGGCCCTGGCGGCACAACGACGGGAGGCCTGCATGAAGGATCTCTCCATAAATTTTTAGAGACGGAGTAAATTTTCCGGGTCTCAGCCGGATGCACCCCTTACGGAAATTACACTGGAAAAACAGGATGCAGAAGCTGACGCACTGGCTTATGACCGTGGCGGCCGCCGCGCCGGAAATACCCATGCGGAGACCGAAGATGAACACCGGATCCAGGATCATGTTTAAGATCCCGCCGGTGGTGATCCCCGCCATGGCGTAAACGGCATAGCCCTGGGACCGCAGCAGGTTATTCATCACAAAGGAACCGGTCATCACCGGAGCCCCCAGAAGGATGTACCTGGCGTAATCCCTGGCATAGGGAGCGATGGTCTCCGTGGCCCCTAAAAGCCGCACCAGCTGGTCCAGGAAGGAAAGGCCGGTCGCCGCCATGACTGCCCCGGCTCCCATGGCCGTAAAAAAGGCCGTGGCTGCCGTCCGCACTGCGATGTCTTCATTTTTTGCTCCCAGGCTGCGGGAAATATAATTTCCTGCGCCCATGCCCAGGGTAAAGCCCACGGCCTGGATCATGGCCATCAGGGAAAAAATGATCCCCACGGCCGCCGAGGCGCTGGTATTGATCTGGCTGACGAAAAAGGTGTCCGCCATATTATAAATAGAGGTGATCAGCATACTGATGATGGTGGGTACTGCTAACCCCGGGATCAGCCTGGAAACAGGCTTTTCCGTCATCATCCGGTACCGTTCCTCCTGGGTCATTGTCCTGCTCATGTATTCTCCTCCGTCCCGCTGTCCTTTTCTGCCGTATGTCTGCCTGGCGCGCTCCTGCCCTTACAGCTGCCGGCAGGTTTCCCGCTCCGGAGGCAGCTTCCTCATCACAGTCACAAAATAGCCCACAAAGACGAACCCTTTGACCACGCTGGTGAGGGTGATGGCCCACCAGATACCGGAAAGCCCCAGAGCCGTTGCCGAAAGGAGCAGCGCCAGGGGAATCCGGGCTGCCGTGAAGATCACGCTGATCACGGACGCCTGCATGGTCTTCCCAAGTCCCGCCAGGGCTCCTTCTGTGAGGATCTCCTCGCACATGAACATCTGGGACAGTCCCAGTACCTGCAAATAGATGATGCCGTCGGCCACCACCTCCGGCTCATGGATGAAGATCCGGAACACCGGCTCCGCCCCGAAGATCAGAAGCGCCGAGGAGCCCAGTCCCCAGGCGGCCATGATCCAGGCGGCCTTTTTATAGCCTCCCTTGACCCGCTCCGTCTTTCCGGCTCCGAAGTTCTGCCCGATAAAGGAATTGATGGCTGCTGCAAATCCGTCTGCGGTCATCCAGGCCACCGATTCGATCTGGCTTCCCACCTTCTGGACCGCAATGGCCGTATCTCCGAAATCCGTGACCATACGGGTCAGGACCATGGAGATCCCGCTGTATATCATGGTCTGGACCCCGGCTGGAAACCCGATCTTTATGATCTGGCGGATATATCTGCGGCTGGTCCGCTCCAGGATATGGACCTGGCTGAACACCAGGGTATCCCTGCGGGCAAACCATAAAAACACCGCCGTTACCACCGCCTGGGCCCCCACTGTGGCAATGGCCGCTCCGGCGGCCCCCATGGCCGGTATGGGGCCGAATCCGAAGATCAGGAAGGGATCCAGGACCATGTTGATCACCAGCCCGATCACATTGGCCACAAAAGGCGTCCGGCTGTCCCCCGACGCAGTCAGGATTCCAGTAAAGATGGCATTTAAAAAAGAAAAGAGGATCAGTCCGCAGGTGATGGTCAGATAGATCTCCGCATCACGGACGATCTGCCGGTCCTGCATATTAAAAAATCCGATGAGCTGCTTCCGGAACGCCACTGACAGGATCCCAAAGATCACTGCAAACAGGATCCCCAGCTGCAGCGCCCCCTGGGCGTATTTTCCCGCCTCTTCCCGGTCGCCCCGGCCCAGGGAATGGGCTACCTTTACCTGGCCTCCCATTCTCGCCAGGCTGCTTACGCCCTGGGAAAACCAGGTGAACATGGCCGCCGATCCCACCGCCGACACTGCTCCGGCTCCCACCCGTCCGATCCAGGCCATATCCGTCATATTATAGGCCATCTGCACCAGGGAGGTAGCCATGATGGGAAGCGCCAGACGTGTAAGCGCAGGCAGGATCGGTTCGTGAAGCAGGTCGATATTTTTCTTCATAATCTCCCTCCAAAAAATAAAAAAGAGCGCTGCAAAGGATCTTTCCCCCGCAGCGCCCCCTCGTTTTTTCTTATTTATTTGTTGCTCAGGTACTCGTGGATACCGCGGGCACCTGCCTTACCAGCTTCCATGGCAAGGATCACAGTAGCTGCGCCTGTTACAGCGTCGCCGCCTGCAAATACGCCTTCTCTGGAGGTCTGGCCGTTGGCCTCGTCTGCCACGATACATTTGTGCTTATTCACATCCAGGCCGTCCGTTGTATTGGAGATCAGCGGGTTGGGGGATGTTCCTAAGGACATGATAACCGTATCACAGTCGATGGTGTAATCGGAGCCCTTTACTTCCACCGGACGTCTTCTTCCGGATGCATCCGGCTCGCCCAGCTCCATCTTAACCACGTTCATACCCTTTACCCAGCCCTTTTCGTCTGCCAGGATCTCGGTGGGATTGGTAAGAAGGTCAAAGATGATGCCCTCTTCCTTGGCGTGGTGAACCTCCTCCACACGGGCCGGAAGCTCTGCTTCACTTCTTCTGTATACCACATGAACCTCAGCGCCCAGGCGGAGAGCGGTTCTTGCAGCGTCCATGGCAACGTTTCCGCCGCCTACGACTACAACCTTCTTGCCGGCTGCGATGGGTGTATCGTAATCATCGCGGAAGGCCTTCATCAGGTTGCTTCTTGTCAGGTACTCGTTGGCAGAGAATACGCCGTTGGCGTTCTCGCCCGGGATGCCCATGAACTTGGGAAGACCAGCGCCGGAGCCGATAAATACGGCGGAGAAGCCCTCCTCGTCCATTAACTCGTCGATGGTCACGGTCTTGCCGATGATCACGTTTGTCTCGATCTTAACGCCCAGCTTTCTCACGTTGTCGATCTCCGGCTGTACAACGGCCTGCTTCGGAAGACGGAACTCCGGAATACCGTATGTAAGAACTCCGCCCGGCTCATGAAGGGCCTCGAAGATGGTCACGTCATAGCCCATCTTAGCCAGATCGCCTGCACAGGTAAGTCCGGACGGGCCGGAACCGATCACAGCAACCTTCTTTCCAAGCTTTGTCTCAGCAGCCTTGGGAACGAAGCCGTTCTCTCTGGACCAGTCGGCAACGAAACGCTCCAGCTTACCGATGGAGATGGATTCGCCCTTAATGCCGCGGATACACTTTCCTTCACACTGGCTCTCCTGCGGACATACGCGGCCACAGACTGCCGGAAGTGCGGAAGACAGTGCGATGGTATTGGCAGCGTCCTCGAATTTTCTTTCCTTTACTTCTCTGATGAAGGTGGGGATATCGATATTTACGGGACATCCCTCCACACATCTTGCATTTTTACAGTTCAGGCAGCGCTCTGCCTCGGCAACAGCCTCTTCTTCATTATATCCGTAGCATACTTCCTCAAAGTTGGTTGCACGCACCTTCGGGTCCTGCTCTCTGACAGGTACTTTCTTCATTACGTCCATGTCTGTTCCTCCACAATTAATTGTCGCTGCAGTGTCCGCAGCCGCCGTGATGGGTATCGCCTTCCTGAAGCTTTAAGATCGCGCGTCCCTCTGCTGTCTTGTACATCTGCTGACGCTTCATTGCCTCGTCGAAGTTTACTGCATGTCCATCGAACTCCGGTCCGTCTACACATGCGAACTTCACTTCTCCACCAACGGTCACACGGCAGGCTCCGCACATTCCTGTGCCGTCTACCATGATCGGGTTTAAGCTGACGATCGTGGGGATCTCCAGTTCCTTTGTTAAGAGACATACGAATTTCATCATGATCATCGGTCCGATGGCTACACAGACATCGTATTTCTTGCCCTGGTTCTGAACCAGATCCTTGATCACATCCGTAACCATTCCCTTTCTCACATAGGAACCGTCATCAGTGGTAACATAAAGATTTCCAGCAACAGCCTCCATTTCCTTCTCCAGGATCAGCAGATCCTTTGTCTTTGCGCCGACGATCACGTCAGCGTCGATGCCGTGCTCTTTTAACCATTTTACCTGGGGATAAACAGGAGCAGTTCCAACGCCGCCTGCTACGAACAGGTATTTTTTATTCTTAAGGACTTCCAGATCCTCCTTAACGAATTCAGACGGATTTCCTAAGGGGCCCACGAAATCGTGGAAGGAATCTCCGGCCTGTAAGTGGGACATTTTCTCAGAAGAAGCTCCAACGGTCTGGAATACGATGGTGATGGTTCCCTCTTCTCTGTTGTAATCACAGATCGTCAGCGGGATCCTCTCGCCTGCCTCATCGATCTTTACGATCACGAATTCTCCGGGCTGACAGCTCTTTGCAACTCTCGGCGCCTTTACCTCCATAAGATAAATCTTATCCGCCAGCTTTTCTGCTTTTAATATCGGATACATACTACCTCAACCTCCTGTGTAAATTAAACAGTTCTGAAACTGCTCACATAGTTTAAGTTTATCATGTTCTCCAATTTATATCAACTGTTATTCTTTTTTTTCGTATGTTTTTTCTTCCATCTTCCGGTCATACCGGCAGAATTCATAGCAGAGGCTGAAATACGTCTGCTCATCGCTTTCCGCCGTCACCTGCCAGTCCGGATCCTGGTCCAGGTCCGGAAAATGGGTATCGGCCTCATAGGCATAATCGATCCTGGTCACATGAGCCGTCCGGCAATAGGGAAGGAACTGGCGGTAGATCTCCCCGCCGCCGATGATATAGATATCGTCGTCTGGAAACTGTTTTAAAAAGGAAAGGGCCTCGTCCATCCCGTGGACCGCTGTCACTCCCTTTTTTTTATAATCCCTGTTCCTTGTGAGGACCACATTGGTACGTCCCGGAAGGGCCTGGCCTCCCGGCAGGCTCTCCATGGTCTTCCTTCCCATGACGATGACCTTTCCCAGAGTCTCCTGGCGGAACAGCTTCTGGTCCTCCGGGATCGTCACCAGAAGACGGCCTTTGTTTCCAATGGCCCAGTTTTTATCTGCTGCTACGATCAGATTCATTTTATCGCCTCCATTTATGATGTTTCATTCTATCACGTTTTCCGCTTCCCGTCCACACCTGCATCCGGGCCACGATTTTATACTTGATGGTTTTTTCGTTTCCATATATAATGATGCCAGGGATCAGAGACTGCGAAACATACAGGACTTCCGGCTCCGGCCCCGCCAAGAGAGGAGAATCGACCATATGATAAAATTTGAGCGCACAAGCGTCATGAACCTGGAAAACGCCATCCGCGGCGCCAGAAACCCCATGAACAGCTGGGGACGGATGGACAGCGCCTACGATGAAGATGGAAATTATATCCTGGGACCCAACGATCTGGATCTGGCAAAGCGGCTCCGCAGAGCCGGCAGCGACCACAGGAAATACGTCCGACAGATCTTTGTCTCCGTGGACATCACCGCCCCCCTGTACTGGTGGAAGGAATACGACACCTACAAGGTAGCCACCGTGGCCAATTCCACCAGCACCATGCACAAGATCCACTCTAAGCCCTTTTCCATCGACGATTTCAGCCACGACCACATGACGCCGGAGACCCTGGCCTTCATGGAGACCGTCGTTGGAAGGCTGGAGGCCATCCGGTTAAAATATATGGAGGAAGGAAAAAATAAGGAGGACTGGTACGACATGATCCAGCTCCTTCCCTCCAGCTACAACCAGATGCGTACCTGCACCATGAATTACGAGACCCTGATCAACATCTATTACGCCAGAAAAGCCCACAAGCTGGAGGAGTGGCACTCCTTCTGCCGCTGGATCGAATCCCTTCCCTATGCAAAGGAGCTGATCGTCGCGGCGGAGGAATAGCCCTCCCTGCATCCTGTGATCCCGGTATTTTTAAAATACCGGGATCTCTTTCTGTAACGCCAGGGAATAAAGAAACGCCTGCCGGACCGTTTTTCCTGTGATCTGCTCCAGGGCCCGTCTGTAATAAATGAGCTGCAGCCGGTAGCGGTCCAGGAGCACCGTCTCCTCCCCCTCTCTGATCCGGTCTGTTTTATAATCCACCAGCACAGCCCCGTCCCCGTCCTCAAACCAGGCGTCGATGATGCCCTGGATCAGCACCAGCTCGTCGGAATCAGCCTCGTCCATCTCCCGGGCGGGGATCCCCACCACAAACTGCTGCTCCTTTTGGAGCCTTCCCTCTTCGTCCGCCCTTCTCATCCGTTCTGCCAGGGGCGTCTGGAAAAACCTCCAGAGAACGCCGGGCTGTACCAGCCGCAGGGCCTCCTCTGCCATAAGTCCCTGGGCTTTTATGGCATCCAGCTGCGCCTTCAGATCCCCAAAAGAGACCGCATCCTTAAAGGACAGAAGCTCCAGGGCCCGATGATAGGCCGTTCCCCGGACTGCGCCGCCGGGACGGGAAATACGGCCCTGCTCCCGTTCCTCTTCCTCTCCCTTCCGGAGAAAGGCCGGGACCGTGGGAAGGAAATCGCTTTCTCCGTCGTCTACAAACTGTCCCTGCTCCTTCAGCTCTGAAACCGACATCTTGGCATGGAGCCCGATGTCCGCCTCATGGGGATAGGGACGGCAAAGCTGCTCCAGGACCTCCGGAGGACAGGGATCCCCCTCTTCCCTGAGCCGCTTAAGCTCCAGGTACGTCTCCGCCTTCCAGGCCTGGCTCCTGGCTGCCTCCTTCAGAAGCTCCTCCGCCGGAACATGGGTGACGGAAAGGGAGGCCCTGGCATTTTCCGAGGCCATTAAAAGCCAGTCCAGATAGGAACCGGCAGTGCTTAAGAATGTAAACGGCAGCTCTCTCCTTCTGGAGATCCCGCCCCATTTTTCCGCATGGCGGCCCAGATACCGGTCTCCGGCTGTGATGAACAGCTTTTCCTTTGCCCGGGTCATGGCCACATAGAGGATCCGCAGCTCCTCCCCCATGCTCTCCAGGTTCATCTTCCGGCTCAGGACATTTTTCTTAAGGGTAGGGGCCTTCACCTTCCGTTCCAGATCCAGGTAGTCCGTGGCGATCCCCAGTTTATCGTCAATCAGAATCTTTCCCCTGGCGTCCTGCCGGTTGAATTTCTTTCCGGCCCCGGCTAAAAATACCACGGGAAATTCCAGTCCCTTGCTTTTATGGATGCTCATGATCCGCACCGTATCATCGTTTTCCCCGGCCCTGGCCGCCTCCCCGAAATCTGTATTGTATTTCTTCAGCCGCTCGATATAGCGGATAAAATCAAACAGGCTCTGGTAGCTGGTGGTCTCAAAGGCACAGGCCTTTTCCACCAGCATATCCAGGTTGGCCTGGCGCGCCTTTCCCGCCGGCATGGCAGAAACGTAATCGTAATAGCCGGTGCGCTCGAAGATCTTCCAGATCAGCCGGTGGACCGGCAGATATCCGGCCTCCTTCCGCAGGATCTGAAGGAGTTTTTGAAATTTTTCCAGTTTTTTATATAATTCATCCCCAGCAAAGGCCTCTGCACCGGCCTCCAGGAAATGCCGGACCGCCCCGTAAAAGCCGGGATCCTGGCCCTTGTCCGCACACCGTTTAAATTCTGCCATGACCACCGCCAGATCATGGTCCGTCAGCCCGCCTATGGGCGATCTAAGGACTCCGGCCAGAGGGATATCCTGCATGGGATTGTCAATGACGGCCAGCATATTTAAGACCGTCTCCACCTCCACAGCCGTGAAATATCCCGTCCTGGAATCAGCAAAGGCCGGGATCCCCTCGGCGCTTAAGACCCGTAAAAATTCCTCAGCCCATCCGCTTAAGCTCCGCAAGAGGATGACGATATCCCGCCGTTTTAAGGGCTCATACCGTCCCTCCTTTCCGTTCCATACCTTCATCCCCCGGTCCGGATCCGTCAGCTCCCGGATCTTTGAGGCAATGAGTCTGGCCTCGGCCTCCTTTTCCGTCAGATCGGCCTTTTCCTCATCCATGGAAAGGAACAGGTCCTCCCCGGTGTCCAGAAGGAGCAGCTCCGTCCTGGCCTGGCCCTCTCTCTCCGTCTCCGGATATCCCGCCCCCGGATACAGGGCCGCGTCCTCCGTGTACTGGATGTTCCCCAGGCTCTTTGTCATGATGCTGTAAAAAATGTCATTGACAGAGGCCAGCACCTCCGGGCGGCTCCGGAAGTTTTTGTGAAGCTCGATCTTCTGGTACGGCCCCTCCTCTTTTTTATAGGACTCATATTTCTCCATAAAAAGCTCCGGTCTTGCCAGGCGGAATTTGTAGATGCTCTGCTTCACATCCCCCACCATGAACACGTTGGGCTTCCCGTACCGCTCCCTGGAGATCAGGCGGATCAGTGTTTCCTGGACCTCGTTGCTGTCCTGGTACTCGTCCACCAGGATCTCCTCGTAAAGCCCTGCCAGCTCGTCGGCCGCCGGGCCGGGGCTGTGGTCCCGGGAACCGGCAGTGAGGATATCCAGGGCAAAGTGCTCCAGATCATTGAAATCCACCAGGTTTTTCTCCTCCTTGGCCTCCTGGAACCGGGCCGTAAACTCCTCTGCCAGCTCCAGGAGCATGAGGACCGGCTCCCGGCTGTTTAAAAGGTCCCCATAGATGCGTTCCGGGTCCTCCGGCACATAAAGGGCCTTCATCTTCTTTACGCCGTCCTTGACCCGGTTCCGGAGCTCCGAAACGGCCTCCTTTTTCTCCGGGTCCACATCCTTTCCCCGCACAGCGGCCAGGCGGCCGAACATGGGGGCGGAGAGGATCCCGCAGATCTCTTTATACGTTTCTGCCTCCGAAAGCCGCTCCATGGCCCGCAGATCCTCCTGGAGCATGGGGATATACGCCTGGGGGCCGTTCTCCTCCCCGGCAGTCTCCAGGGCCTCTGACAGCTGCTCTGCAAACTCGCCCGCCTGCCTTTTCACATCCCGCACCAGAAACCGCATCCATTCTGCGTTCTCCAATCCGTCCAGGTCCCCGTCTGTCTCCTCTGAAAGCTCTTTTTTACAGGCGGCGATCCACTGGCCCGGCCAGGGGTTGCTCTGGGAAAATCTCCACACCTGTAAAATATAATCCTCCAGGCCGCCGTCGGCCTTTCCAGAGGCATAGGTGTCCACGAACCGCAGGAACCGGCCATCCTCCCGGCCATAATAGTCCTCTAGGAGCTCCTTCATCACGTCGGCCTGGAGGAGCAGAAGCTCTCCCTCATCGCCGATGCGGAACCCCGGATCGATGTCCAGCTCATTAAAATGCTCCCTTAAGAGCTTCAGACAGAAGCTGTCGATGGTGGTGATCCGCGCATGGTGAATCAGGCTGGTCTGGCGCTCCAGGTTCCGGTCCCCGGGCTCCTCCTCCAGCCGTTTTTCCAGGGCATCCCCGATCCGCTCCCGCATCTCTGCCGCCGCCGCATTGGTAAAGGTCATGACCAAAAGCCGGTCAATGTCCACCGGATGGTCCGGGTCCGTCACCATGCGGACGATCCGTTCCACCAGCACCGCCGTCTTTCCGCTGCCCGCCGCTGCCGACACCAGAAGATTCCTTCCCCTGGCGTCGATGACCTGCTGCTGCTCCTTCGTCCATTTCATTTCAGCCATTTTCCGTTCCTCCCTCCTGGTCCATGGTCTCCTCCTCCGGTTCCTCCTCTTCCAGCTCCTTTTCGATCTCCTTCCAGATCTCCTCCGGCTTCATGGATTTAAATCTCCGGAACCCGTATCCGGAGGTCTTAAGGTCAAAGCCGCAGATGCTGTGGTAGGGGCAGTAATCGCAGGCAGTCCTCTGGCCCTGCTTCCAGGGATTCACTGAAACGACACCGGAAAGGATCTCGTCTCCCATCTCCCGGAGGCTTCTGGAAACGAAGGCGGAAAGGGCCGAAAACCGCTCTCCCCCAGCCACCGATGACCGGGTCTCCTGGATGATCCCGTCCTTTAAGGCCACTGGGATCACATCCGACTCCTTTTCGATCTCCCGGTCCAGATGGCGGATCACATCCAGGCTGCTGTTGACCAGCCCGTTCATCCGGAGCTTTTTAAGGATCCCCGCTTCGATCTCCTCCGGCGTCATGTCTCCCTGCCGCTCGATCACCGGGTCGTCGATGTGATAATAAAAGATCCCTGCGGGAACTGCCTTTTTCCCCGGATGGAGCCTTTCCTCCAGCCTGAGGGCCGCGTCCATATAGACCACCAGCTGGAGCTGGAGTCCATGGTAAAGCAGGGACAGGTCAAAGGAGGTGCTCCCGGACTTATAATCCATGATCTTTACCAGGACCCGGTCCTCCTCCTCTAAAATGTCCATCCGGTCGATCCGTCCCCGCAGGTTCAACGCCTCCCCGCCCCGTAAGGGGATCCGGGTGCTCACATCCACCTCAAACTCCTCCGGCTCAAAATCGCCCTTCCGCAGCTGATGGATCAGGGCCCGGATAGTCCGGTCTGCGATCCGCTCCACCTTCCGCTCCAGATAGCTGTTTCTGGCAGAGCTCTTTAGGATCGTATTCCTGTATTCCAGAGCCACCTGGCTCACACATTCCTTCACCAGGGCTCTCCGCTTTTCGTCGCTGATGGCGCAGAAATCCATGCCTCTGGCCCTTACCTCACTGAAAAACAGGTCGATGGACCGGTGGAACAGGTTTCCCATGTCCGAAAAATCCAGCTCATACTCCCGCCGTTTCTTAAGCTCCAGTCCATGGCTCAAAAAATGGGCGTAGGCGCAGGCTGCATATCCCTCCATTCTGGTGACGCTGCCGTTTAAAATGGTCCCGTAAAGAGCCCTGGCCGCCTCCCGGCCGATGCCATGGTCCCTGTACGAATAGGAACATGCCTCCGCCAGTGCTTCCATCCTCTCCTTTTCCAGATCCTCCCGGGACAAAAGCCCGTAGAGCATGGCCGCCTCCCGGTCCCGTTCCATGGACTCCGGATCCTGGAGCCAGCTTATGACTGCCCGCTTTGCTGCGGTCCTGTGGATGGCCGCCTCCTTAAGCTCTGAGGCCCCCTGTACGGGAACCGCCGGAAACCGTTTTTTCATCTGGCCTATGAGGCTGGAAGGCCGCAGGGTCTTCCCAGAGGCCGAAAGCACCGGATAGGAAAGGGTCAGAAGCTCCGACGGCTTCGTCATCATCAGATACAGGTAAAACCGCTGCATGAAGCCCTCTTCCCGGGCTGTGGGCGCCAGCTCCAGGTCGTTCCTTTTTAAGATCTCCCGTTCCTGCTCCGTGAGGATCCCGCCTTTTCCTGTGTCTGCCGGGACAACGCCCTCGTTTACCCCCACAAAAAACAGGGCGCGGATCCCCGAAAGCCTTGTCCTTTTCAGATCTCCCGCCACCACCCGGTCGGCTCCTGCCGGAATCATGCCCACCTTAAGCTCCGAAAGCCCCGCGCTTAAGATCTCCAGATACTCCTTTCTGGACACCGCCTCGGTCCCCAGGAGCTCATAAAGCCGTTCAAACAGCTCCATGACCAGGCCGTAGATCTCCTCATACTCCCGGGCCTCCTTTTCCATTCCCTGGCTGCGGAACTGCTCCGCCCGGTCCAGAAGCTTCCGCTCCACCTCCAGAGACTGGAGAAGCTCCGCCAGGGCCTCCGTCACCGTGCCAACCGGTGTTCCGCGCTCTCCGGCCTTTTCCTTAAACGCTTTCAGCGGCCCCAGGATCTCTTCCTTAAATTCATTTAATTCCTTCAGGTTCAGGCGGCTGCCGCCCTCAAAGGTCTTTTCCCACTGGCCTTCCCAGTTTTTTAGGCCCCGGATCCCCATGGCCCGCACATACGTTTCCAGGCGGTCGGTCTTTTCCTCTTCCTCCGTCACCAGCCCGGTCCGCAGATACTGGAACATGCTTTCATAATCAAAGCCCCTCCGCAGGATCTCCAGGGCGCTTTTCATAAGCCTTATAAAGGGATTCCCGGACACGTCCTTTTTGCTGTCCAGGAACAGGGGGATCCCGTTCTCCTCAAACTGGTGCAGGATCTCCTTTTCATACCCCGGCAGATCCCCGCAGACAATGGCGATCTCCCGGTAGCGGAACCCATCCTTCTTCACCAGCCGGTGGATCTGGTTCACCACAAAATCCACCTCGTCCGCAGGATTCTCCGCCTGGACCAGACGGATCCCCTCCGCAGGACCTCCCCAGGGACGGTAGGGATACCGGAACATGGTCCGCTCCAGATGATCCAGCTCCGGCCGCAGGGAAAACCGTTTCAAGGGCCGGTCTGCCAGACGGATATCCTGCCCCACAGCCACGCCGTTCTCCTCGGCCAGACGCTTTAATTTCCCGGCCATCTTCCGGCTCATATCGAACAGGTCCGCCTCGTCGCCGGGGCCATAAAGATCCGTGTCCCCGGTGGCTGTGACCGTCACATACATCTCCCGGCACAGCTTAAGGAGCTGGCCCAGAAGCCGGTACTGGACCGGAGTAAAGCCCGTATAGCCGTCCAGGACCAGAACGCTGTCCCTTAAAAGCCTGGAGCGCTCCGCCACCCGGCACAGCACGTCCAGCAGCTCCTCCGCCGTAATATACCGTTCCCGCATAAACGCCTGGAACGCCCGGTAGATCACATTCATATCCGTAAGCTTTCCCTGGAGTACCTGGCCCATGTCCCCCTTTTCCATCTGCTCCTTTAAGGCCTCCGGCGTGACGCCGTACTGGTAAAATTCCGACAGCATGGACTTGATCTCATCGATAAAGCCCGTCTGATTCAGATGGGCAGAAAATAAAAGAAGCTGGTCCTTCTGCTCTCCCGCCAGCTTCCGTAAGACCATGGTCTTTCCCGTATCGTCCAGGATCTCCGGCTGGGGCAGGGAAAGCTCCCCAAAAATCCGGTAGGCCAGACGCTCAAAGCTGACGATATCTATGTTCATGGTGCCCCGGCACGGATGCAGACGGACGATATCCTTCTGCCCCTGCATGGTGCTCTGCTCCGGTACGATGACAAAAAACTGCCCCTGGGGCTCCTTCATGGACCAGTCGATGACCTTCTTATAAATATATTCCGTTTTCCCGGCTCCCGAGCCGCCAGTGATCAGAGAAAGTGCCATGGATACCTCCTGTGTGGTCGTTTATGGTGTCGCGGTGTGCGATGGTATAATACCTGTTTTCCAGACATTATACCGCGGTTGGAACCTCCAGTCCACTGGCTGGGGCTGGATTTTTCGGCTCCGTGTATATTTTCCAGAAACTGGGGAGCGCTGTCTGGCCTGGCTCCCGATTGGATCCATATATCTTTTCTATCGCTGTAACACAAGATTCTCCAAAATCACTCCAACATACTCATCATAGCCCTTTTCAATGTCCATAATGAACAATTTTTCGCCGATCACCATAGCGTAACAATCGAACCAGTCGTATTCCGAACCTGGAGCGTAATAAATACGTTTTCCCCCTATTTCCTCTTCCGTAAACAGGTTCGGATTGCTTTCCATGATTTCCTCCAGCTGCTGTTTCCCATTATTGGATCTGTATGTACACAGTTCTAATTTGAACGTATCCTCATTTACCTCACATTCATACGTCACAGCGATATAGCTTATCGCAACAGAAACGCCGGTATCAGCCGCACTAAAGCCAGCCGTGTTTGAAGGCGCCGTGCTTCTGTCCGCCGCCTGGGAATCTAAAACGAAAACGCCTTCATCGCTGTCAGCTAAAAAACCTTCAATAGAATCATACTCTGTATTTGCAAGTGATTCATGGATCACTTCATTCTGGAGCAGCTGGTCCGGGTCAGAAGCTGACATTTCAGCGCTGTTCTGGCAGCCGGTCAGTCCCAGGACCAGCAGAATAGACATTCCTATAAGTTTTTTCATGTTTGCTCCTCCTTTCGATTCCTGGTACAAAAAACCGGTGAGATAAAATATCCCATCGGCTAAGTTCGTGTATCTGGCTGTGGTTCTGATCACCATATGAAACCGTACTTTACTCCTCGCTCCGCGCTTTCCTGCGTTTCAACGCTTCTAATATGGTATCTGCATTTTCGGTATTTGTAACCTCCGGATAGTCCGCTTCAAACTGCACAAGCAACTCCTTTGACCGTTTTTCTTCATCACGGACTGCCTGATAGACTTTTTCAAGATCACCATTTTTCATAATATTCTGAATAAAAGCAACCGAGTCAGCGGGGATCCTGTCCCAACTGCCATACAGATTACATATGGCACGGTCGATATCCTCCATTGTCAGAGGGACACCTCTCTTTTCATGTTCATAGAGGATCCCAATGATATCTGATAAGTCCTTCTTGTATTTCCTTCCGGAACAGAGCTTCATTGCAACAAGATATTCTGCTGATACTGTACGTACCTCCAATACATTGGAAAACTGCCTGTATTTTACAGAGTATTCCATAAGTTTCGGAGAGTAGGAGCCAGTGTGCATAAAATCGGCATTGAGCCATCCGTTCGGAAGATTAAACTTATCTCCAACACGGTTAATAACATCCTTCATCGAAGAGGCGGCCCGGATAATGGCATCCACATCGGTCGTCATATCACGAAAACCATAGTTTGCAATGATCGCGGCACCGCCAATTAATATGATTTCTGCCGGCATACTCTTTCCCATAAGACGCCGGTATTCCCTGCCAAGCTCCTTCAAATACTCATCAAGATTTTCTTTGGTAAAATAGTTTGTATTTTCAGATGACATTTCTCACCTCGTTTTCTACAATATTAAACCGCATAAATTCGGGGATGGCTTCCATTTTTGCTTTTTGCTTTGCATTTTCACTGTCTGCCACAGCTGCTTCTGCGATAACGCCTGAAGGATACAAAACATCTTGCAGGGATTGTCTGCGGAGGTCACTGTATTCCTCGCACATAGGCACTCCATTGATACGGCTGATATAATCGAGCATTGCAAGCAGATAGAAACTTTCGGGATACCATCTGCGATTATAATACTCACGGATTTTATTACTTTCCAGAGTGTCGATCATAAAATCTATATCGCCAAGTTCTTTTAACTTATGGCAGACATTACTTTTGAACAGTTCAAAACTGCACCGTTTCTCAAGATATGGAGAAAGCAATTCCTCCATCGGAATATTCAGCTCTCTGGACAGCTTATATACAGTTTCCGCACTGCACTTTTCAAGCTGTGCTTTACCACTGATAATATCTGTCAGGGTAGTATAAGGAATGCCGCTGTTCTTAGATAATCGATACTTAGAGAGATTCCGTTTTTCCATAATTTCATTTATCATCATTAAGATCACCTGCCTTATTATTATTGTATCGGTCAACCGTGATATTGTCAATGATTTTAATACCTTTGAATTTTTTATAAAAAGGCCAGCGTGGAAAGCATTTCTGCCTTACACGCTGGCTGCGTTTACTGGATCCAGGCTCCGTCCTTATCTACTTTGTAGCCATCCGGAGTCGTGGTGTCATAGGCCATGGCTCCCAGAGAGCTGTCGTTCACTTTGCTGAAATAGTACCACTTGCCGCCGATCTCATGCCAGCCGGTGAACATATAGCCCCGGTTGCCGTCCGCCTGCGGATACAGATAATACCAGTTGTTCTGCCAGTGATGCCAGCCGGTCACCATATAGCCCTCGCCGTTGAAATAGTACCACTGGTAGGTGTCCTTCCAGGGCAGGTATACCCAGGAATTGGAGGGCCAGGTCCCGTCGTCATAGCTGTACCACCAGCCCTTTTCGTTCATGACCCATTTTCCATTTTTGTAGAAGTCAGCCTTCACTCTCGCCCTTCCGGAGGAGTGGGAATTTCCGCTGCTGCTTCCGCCGCCGGACGGGCGGCTGGGCTTCTTCACTGCCTTCACATCAAAGGCACCCAGCTTTGTAATGGTGATCTTCACCGTTCCCTTTTCTCCATCCACGTCTGCCTTATCAACTCCCTCTACTTCATAATTATAGGAAGCGTTGCTGTAAGATGCGATAAAGTAGTCCGGGATCTCCACAGTCATGGTCACAGGAGCCGTCAGCGTTTTCCTCTCCTTACCGTTGACCAGAAGCTTTACAGAACCTCTTACCCGGGCGTTGCTGGAGGTGGCGGGCCATTCTGTCGCGTACTCAATGGTCACCTTTCCGCCGCCCTCTGCAAAATCCTCAGAGGTAAGTCCTGCTGCCGCGATGCCGCCCACAGCGTCTGAAGGCTCTGTTTCAATATTCTCCGCTCCGTAGACAGCCAGATAAAGGGCCTCGTATTTTGCCACCTGGTCGGCTGTGAGCTTTGTAATATCGATTTTTGTCTTTAATGCCTCTGTCTGCATGTCAGCCGCCTGTTCCTTCTCGTTCTCGCTCATAATGTCCGCATTTGCGATGACCTTATCTGCCTGGGCCAAAGCCTCGGCTGCGTTGCTGGGGGTTGCCAGATTAAAATGGCTCGCTGTGATCCGTCCTTCTTCATCTGTGGTATATACCATATCGCCGACCGTCATTGTCTGATTCTTCACTCTGTGGCCGTTTCTGGCTACCAGATACCGGATTCCGTCTGCTGTCTTCACAATTCCGTCGGTTACCATAGCGCCATCGGATCCTACCCATACATTTTCACCACATCCGTCATTTTCCGGGCAGGGAAGCCATGCGTTCGTTTTCAGCGAAAGCGGATCCTCTGTTGCATAGTAATACCACTTTCCATTCTGTTTATTCCAGCCCGGCTCCACGCTTTCAGGCAGAAGATCGGATTCACTTAAACTTGCAACTACCGGAGGCTTGTAATCTGAATACATCAGATACGCGCGGGCCTGTGCGCTATGCTTCATGACCTCGTCACTTACTCTTTTTGACATCAGACTGCTGTATTGCTTCTTATCGGCATCATACTCTGCAAATCCTGTGGGAGTATGACCGGCAAGACCGACCCTTCCCTCCATTGTCTGATACTTTTTGTACACATCCTGGAAACGGTCTGTCTTTCCACGGTCCGCGTATACATCGCACCTTCTTCCGTCCGTATAATCTGGAGCTACCGTCATATCACCCGCTCCATCTCTGTAAGAGACAAGGGGAACGTTTACAGTGATCCTTGCTCCTACCTCAACATATAACTCCCAGCTGTTTTCTTTTCCATCTATTTTAAAACTCCCCAGCATGTGATATTCGCCCCGTTCAAGGGACTTGTCCGCATGCAGAACCCCCTGGCTGTTGATTGAAAAAACCGAATTATCCGTCACCTTTCCATCAAGAAAGATCTGACGGATTTCCATGTTCTTTACCTTTGAATAGCCCAAATCCTTTTTATTTGTCAAGTCATACAAAGTCAGCTGGATGTCCTTCACATCCTCCGGATCCAGAAAACCGGTAATTTTGCTGTAATCGCCATTTCCATGGGCCATGTACAGCTTCGGTGAAAGCTGGAATCCGTATTCCCCTTCGTCTTCGGAAGCTGCTTCCAGTCCATATTCTGCCGTATCGTAGGTATCTGACAGCTTTCCTTTAAATACTGCATCAAATTTCAGATCCGTGTCTGCCGTTGGAAACCATGTTTCCAATGCCGCTCCATTGATCGTCACAGACTGCGGCACAGAGTCGATCCATTCTTCGTCGGATGTTATACTTTGTACACCAACAGCATTAACTGCCAGTTCTGTCCCTTTAGGAACGGCGACTGTCTCTCCCACCGGAAGATAAAACGTGCATCCGTCTTTCTCATAGGAGACTTCCAGATATCCCCCCTTCACATTAGGAACCGTGACCTTCACAGTCTCCTCCGCCAGGGAAGAAAATCCGGCTGACAGCGTCATGGCTGCTGCAAACACCGGCAGAAGCCATCGCTTCGTACATTTTCTCATAATCCTTCCTCCTTGTACTTATTTTGACGCAAAATCAGATTTTCCAATTTTTACGTACTAGTTTTAAGTATAGTCAGAAGGTTCCGGTCCATCAAGATGTACCGGCAACTGTACCGCCTTGTTTCAGCCAGTCTATGTATTTCCTGATGATAGCTGCCGTTTCTTCTCTGGAATATACCTCCCCATGCTCACGCATGCTCCTGATAAAGGTATCAAAGGCCCGGAAAACCGAAGGTTCCCGGATCATGATCTGACGAAAGCCCCTCTTTTCATCATATAGGACCATTCCAGCCCCCATGGCGCTGCTGACAAAAATGTTCAGCATTTTTGTCAGATGGAAATTCTGCTCCTTGACGATTCCCAGATCCCGCGTTTCCCTTTTCAGATCCTCCAGCATCCGTTCCAGGATCCGTATCCGCTCCTCTGCGGTAAGAGCCCGCACAGTTTCTGCTGGATAATCCGCGCAGCGTCCCGTCTCTGCGAATTCCCGTACCCCATCTTCCGTAAAATAGTGGATCAGCTCTTCTCCCGCGTCTAACTGGCCTTTCCTGGCCATGAGTCCAGCTATCACCTGGCTCCGTCCAGGCAGATCCGGCACCACCACGTGTTCCGTCAGTTCCTCGTCCGTCCATATGGCAAAGCATGGCTGATATTCCAGGAAGCACCGGCGGACAGGCCCGTTATCATTTTCCAGAGTCCACTGGAGCATCTGCACCACGTCCCTGAAAAAATTCACCAGAACGTCCATGTGTCTCAGTTTCCCAGAAAATCGTCTGTAAAACGGCTCCACCACTGCTTTCCCAAAAAGCACCACTGCCTGATCCATGGCAGAGGTAAAGAAGATCATCCGGTCCCCCAGGATCCCATAATATGGATATAAGGAGCCGCTGTCATCCTCTTCCGGGAAATCGCTGTAAAAATATCTTGTTTCGTAGGCCTGCCCGGCCTGGTAATAGGTGGGAATCAGATTCCCGATCGTCTTCAGATTATGATATCCGTGACCCATGTCCTCCGCCCGCTTTGTCAGCCGCACAAGCTGTATGATCTTAAGGTGTTCCATGGCTGAACGTCCCTCCAGCTCATAGGCGGGAAGGAATCTGGCCAGCACAAATTTCTCCGCAGGGATGTAAAAATACGCTTCTCCAGCTCCTGACTCCAGGTTTTGCCGGATGGCATTCCAGAGATACCGTTCTGCTGCGATGGCTCCGTCAATGATCTGGATCCCCTTCCCCCGGCATAATAGATCTTCTTTTGTGTTTTCTTCGAGAACCGCAGGTTTCTGTTCCCCGGCCTCCATCCCGCATATATTTCCCGCCTCCTCCAGCATCCGGCGGATCATGCACCGCATAAAATAAACGTCGTCTCCATCCATAGCCCGGTAATACGCCTCCTGCAGCTCCCGGTGCTCCCGGACACCCAGCCGCAGCTCCCGGCGGATCGCTTCAAAGATCTGCGGATCCGGCAGCCTCGTTCCGGCCAGATACCGCTGGATATTCACCCGGTTGATGCCCGTGATCCTGGCAAATTCATAGTTGGTATATCCGCTGGCCCTTAAATGGGCCTCCAACAGCTCATGAAATCTTCGTTTTTCCATACTGGCTCCCCCTCCCCGCAATTAAAGCCCCCAGAAAGCAAATCACAACCACCCGTCCAACGGGTGGTTTGCTCTAGGGCTATAAGCCCTTGTTACTAGGCCAGCGTCTCAAGGCGCTGGCTTTCTCTTTTAGCTGTGGGAATTCTGTTTACACAGCCTTCCCACAGCCCCGTTCAAGCCATATTGCTCTTGACTCGTCGCTACCCCTTAAGGGGTATTGTTACTACTTGGCATTAACCCTTAAAAGGGTCCTCATATTCTTTTACACTTAACTTATCCATTGCAATATCATGCTTTTCCTGGTCCTGGATATATTTTTTTATTGTAGCCTCATTTAATCCGACTGTGCTAACATAATATCCTTCTGCCCAGAAATGGCGATTTCCAAATTTATACTTTAAGTTTGCGTGTCGATCGAATATCATAAGCGCACTTTTTCCTTTTAAATATCCCATAAATGACGATACACTTATCTTTGGTGGAATACTTACTAACATATGGACATGATCCGGCATCAGATGCCCTTCAATAATTTCTACACCTTTGTAACTGCACAGCTGCTTTATTATCTCTCTGATATCCTCTTTATATTGATTATAAATTACTTTTCGTCTATACTTTGGAGTGAAGACGATATGATATTTGCACATCCATTTTGTATGTGCGAGTGCATGTTCTTTCTTCGCCA